>Ga0224499_10000155_pt1 | contig 17104 bp, 29 predicted proteins | sample SF_Jul11_sed_USG_3_FD_168125 | JGI IMG/M metagenome (GOLD analysis project Ga0224499, IMG submission 168125) | Sediment microbial communities from San Francisco Bay, California, United States - SF_Jul11_sed_USGS_24 | ecosystem: Environmental > Aquatic > Marine > Sediment | place: USA... | reverse complement strand
CTCGACATAACCACGACCATAGCTCTCGCCATCAATCGCAACCATACGCAGGGGAATCCATGGGCTGGCATCCAGCGGGTAGGTACCGTTACTGCCGGGTACAACCACACCTTCAATCTCCTGATGCACAGTCCACTGTCCGTTAATGGAGTCACGGAAGATACCGGTGTACACCATCACGTCATCGTCGCGGTTCTTGTTGACACCAGCAGCGATAGCAGCTTCCTGATACGCAGGACTCAGCGCACCGAACACAGTGTTATCAACAGCAATGATTTCGTAGGTGTTACCCTCGGCATCACGCTTGGTGACATACCGTGACAGTGGGTACATGCGTACTTCACCGGTCGGTGTGTTGAACAGCAGTGCATTACCAGCAACGATAAGATGCTTGGCAGATTGGAACAGTGACGCACGTGTGCGGCTGTCCTCAATGTCCGACATGATGACACGCTCGAAGGCAGCCAGCTGTTTCTCAGCTTCAGACTTCTTGGCACCTAATGCAGCCAGTGTTGGTTCATCAATGCCCATCCTGAAGAACGGACTGGACGGGGGAAACAATGCCAGCAGAATCTTACTTGCCAGATTGTTAACACCTCTGGAGCCGATAGACTGCCATGGTGTTTCGTACTCTGTGGAGCTATTCGCACCTTCCGGTGGTATCAGTGAAGGCAGCGTCAGCTTTGCTGCTTCACGGGCACGGTCTAGGAATACATTACGATCTTTCGTAAGTACGTCATACCGAGATTTTAGTTGGCCTTGAGCCATTCTCTTCTTTCTCCATACGGTTCATTAAACTGTCGATAAGTTCCCGAGCACCAGCACGACGATGAGCAGCAACTTCACTCTCGTTAGGCTCGATGCAACGGGGCCGGTTCATCTTGTCCATCCACGCGACCAGCTCACTGGATGTCATGGTGGACAAGTTCTGGTTCTTTACGGGTATATACTTCTTCATCAGAGCCTCCCCTCAGCGAAGTCTTGGTAGTTAAGTAGTTCAATGCTGGATAAGGGCTGGCCTATCTGGGCACCCCTGTCACCGAAAATCTCCACATACTCGGAGATACTTGGAGCCTTGAGGATAGACGCATGTGCTCCACTGGCAGCCTCAGCTGCGAGTGCCTCATAGGCGACGGCATCTTCATAGTCATCCAGCTTGAACGAACCACCACGCGCACGTGAGTGCTTCAGGTACACCATGAACAGCCAGCCATCCTCTTCAGTGAGGTTGTGGCCGGTCATTGCATTGAAGGCTGCAACACAGCGAGCCATACTGCGCTCGCCTTCGTTGTCACGTTCCTTACCCCTGCTCTCCATCAGCTCAGCTGCGTTAGTCAGGAAGTCAGGTGCCTTCATGTGTCACACCTCGGGCACTTCTGGTACTTCACGAATGTGTCGTAGTTGTCCAGACGCTTCTCAGCTTCACGCTGCCAGTAACGAGTGATGTGAGCCTGCATTGCGAATCGCTGTTCGATAGTGTTGAACTGCTCACGCAGTATCCATGCAGCTAACCTCTTGATGAGGTGGTGTCGCTTTATGGTGTCCAAGGTATTACCTCCTTCCTGTCGAAGTCGTAGTTATTGCAACGGCATATCCGTGCAACCTGTGCTTGTACCAATGCGTCTTCCATTCCCAGCCCACGGTTCTCACCCTTGTAGCGTGCGTTCTCAAATGTGTCGCACACCAAGTCCCACCACAGGGACAGGTGCCCTTCTTCAGGTGGCCCAAGAATATCCATGGCTTTCTTCGGGCCGATGTTTGGGCAGCCCTTGTAGCCGTCAGTGGTATCACCCATCAGTGTCTGCATCATCCAGAAGTGGTTGGCCTCATTGAGTGTCACCTCGTGCGGGCCGAACTGGTCTTTGTCTGGGTTGTACAGAAGGTTGATACTGCCGGGAGACTTGCGTGTTGGAATGGTCTTCATGTCCTTGTCGATGGACACAATGATTTTCTCACCCTTAACGATGTCAGGATGTGTTGCGAGAATGCCCATCACGTCGTCACCTTCCAGTGTCGGACGTTTGAAGCATTCGTATTTCTCTTCGATGTAATCGGACAGCGGCTGCCGGTACTCAGGCGTGCGTGTTGCTTTCCGGTTGGACTTGTAGCTTGGCAGTATCTGCTTGCGCCAGTTGTTGGCAGAGACAGGTTCAGACAAACAGCAAATCAAACGGTCAGCATGGAGTGTGTCCATCAGGGACTCCATCGACTCATCAAGTTGCTTGGTCACATCATCCCATTCACCCGGGTCATAGGTAACCGTTTCACCCCCGTCGAATGAGATTGCTTCCTCATTGACGGCAGCGATTTGGTAGATGGGAATATCAGTGTCAAGCAGGATTACTCGTTTCATGCGGTCAGCAAGTACATCAGTGATGCATAACCACACAGCACGAGGAACCAACAGATAGTCATTGCACGTATGCTCATGATATTTCTCCTGTGATGATGTTGAGTAGATGCGAGCGGATAGAACTGTCGAAGATTCCCGAGTGCCCGGTGAACTCACCAGTTAGCGCATCCAGTTCTGTCTGCCGGTACTTGCCTTCAGGTGCGTCACCAGTGAAGCCAACAGCTCCCTGCTTGCCCCAGTTGCTGAACGGTATCCACTGCGCCACCTTCGTCCATGGGTCAGAGAACGAGTGGAAGACATGTACGCTGTCCACGTTCGGTATCTCTTTGTTCTGGTCGAGTGCTGGGTTGATGAGGAACACCTGCTTGAAAGGCGCACCGAACTTGGCAGCTGAGTAAACGATGGATGCACCATTACTGTGTGCAATCACCACGCTGTCATCTTCAGCCATGTCGGCAATAGCCTGTGCGAGTGACTTGTTACACATGCGCACACGCACCCTGCCCATCCAGCCGTACTTGATTTCCTTTACCGTGTGACCTTCTGCTTCCAGTCCCTTGCGCAGACTGCCGGTACTTGCCTTGCCACCATCACTGACATTGAAGCCGTGTATTAAATAGACTGTCGCCATTGTTACTCCTGTGGGATATTCCCATGTATGGAATTATCTACGCGATAAGAATCGAAATTAAGTTTCAACTTATGCTTGCGGTGTCGTTCACCAATGAACTTCAATTTCACAGTGGTCATGTGACTAAGCAGCACACCCGGTATTTCCCAGATGGTGTCCTGATTTGGATGTACGACAAACAAAATGTCAGACTTGGAGTTCTTCACGTTGAGCTGCCAGCCTTTCGCCATGACAGTCAAGAGTCGTACCTCGACTGATTGCAGTAGCCCGTCAGATTCAATTACCAAGTCGGAGGGACAATGACTGCCATGTGAGCTATACACATTGCAGCCTCTACGTTCGTAGAAAGCCGTTGCTATTGCTTCAGCCCATCGTCCCGATCCATGTGTTCCACACATCATTTAGTGTGTCTCACTCCAGTTCGCTCCTATCTTGGCTTCAGCTGCCAAGGGTACGTTGAGGTTAAAGAACTCACCTGCCGTCACAGCAGCCTGCTCAGCCAACTTACCGGCCAGCTCTGCTACATCAGGGAGGCAATCGTTTTGTATCTCGTCATGGACAAACAGGATTTGAACAACCTTCCACAAGTGAGACTCTTCAGGCGCAATGAACCATGTGTTGTCGGGAATCAACCCGTGCTCCACCAGTGCATCATTGAAGTGAACCATCCATATCTTCGCAACCAGTCCACCCAAGTGTTGGTACAGGGTGTTGAGTGCGGAGTGTGAAGACGGTACATCTAACCTGCGGCCATCAAGTGCACGCATCCAGCCACGCTGATACGCAGCCTCAACAGCATCCAGCAACTGCTGCATACCCTTGATGCCTTGTGCGAACATCTCCTTGCGTTGCTTGCCCAGCTGGCCCATCGCTCTCACGTTGGTCTTCTGCTTGGCTTGCTGTTCAGGAGTCATGTCGGAGTAGACAATCTCACCCAGCTTGGGCATACCGGCACCATACGTAGAGGCGTATTCAAACGTCTTCGTTATGTCCCGGCTGTTAAAGCCCAATGCAATACGAGCCAGCTCATGCACATCACCATCAACCACAGCTTCCGCAAACGCACCACCATCGAAGCGATAAAGGTAGTGACCCTGCGCACGCATCTCGATACCAGAGAGGTCTGCTCCCATGACCACACGTCCTGTCGTGGCCTCGAAGAGTTCTCGGCATTCGGTACCATATGGCTTACCAACTTTGGGTACCTGTCCCATGTTGGGAGAAACGTGTGAGGCACGTGTAGTACGTGTGCCATTCTGTTTGACGCGCCCATGAATCCTGCCGTTCTTTTCTTTGCGGAGCCATGCGTTCTTACCGTCAGCTATCTGGCCGATACGTTTGGTCAGCAGCAGATAGTCCATCAGCAGTGGCACACAGGGATAATTAACACCCTTGAGAACCTTCTCGTCTACCTGAGGCTCACCACTGGGTGTCATCACGGTAGGCTTCCAGCCGTACAAGGTCATCAATCGTTTGTAGATGTGCTGACGTGAACCAGCGTTGAACTCAACATGCTTGACCTTGGTGTATGGTGCACCGGCAGTCAGGCTCGGACGCATCACGTCCTTGTAGTTGAGAGTCTTCTTCGGTGTGACAGTCGGGCCACTGCGTAAGTAGAACGGGCCGAAGTAATCACGACGCAGCTCTTCCTCAACAGCTACCTGCTTGCCTACCAGCTTGGCATGTAACAGCCCAGCCTTCTTCACATTGAACTGCACACCCCATTGCTCCTGCCTGTGCAGGATAGGTGCGACTCTATTCTCTAACCAGATGGCAACAGCTCCAGCCTGATAGTCGAACTTGCGTTCAAAGAACTCGAAGATGGATACGTTCGTGTTCACGTCCTGTGCGCAGTAGTCTTCCATACGCTGTGACCACTGTGCCCATGGGTCAATGCCCAGCTCCTTGCATTCCTTCTGGTACTCATCCTTCGGGTTACCAGTACGTGCACCCCATGCAGCCAGTGAATGCTGACCGAACAGGTAAGGTGGAATCCAATGCCCACGTTTCTTCTTGGCAGCGGCGAAGTCTTTGGTCTTCAGCACATTGCCCGGGTACCACACCTCGCTCTCCATCTTGGAGTCACGGCAAAAGTCTTTGGCCGGTTTGAAGTGCGGGTATAGCTTCTGCAGTGCAGGGATATCGAAGCCGTGAATGAAGTGACCACCGATGTAACGGCCAGCTTCAGTAGCTTCCTGCAGATACACGAGGCATTCCTCGATGGTGCCATAGGCTGTGCCTTGGTCGTTGTAGCTGCGCTTCTCCCCGGTCATCCTGTCCTGTGTGCAGATGCAGTGACAGACAGTCATCTCTGGGATGAGACCATTGGATTCAATATCAAAGACAATCATGTCTTGTACATTCATGTGTTACTCCTGTGCGGTGTGTCAGGCACTACCGTGGTTTGTATCGGTCAGCATCAAAGCCATCCCGTTTCTCGTCGTATGCTCGTTCAAGTTGCTTGCGCATATCACTGACTGATTCCGAGATGCGATTGACGTGTGACCTCATGGCCTCAAGTTTGCCCTGCTCACGACTAAGGTAAGAGAGAGCGTTCTTGTAGTTCTCTTCATGCCACTCGATAGGCATCTTCTTCATGGTCATACTCCTGTATTGAATAGCTGCCCTCCACGCCACATGCATTTGGCTGAGGGCACTTGTTCTGTTGCAACAGAAGCAAGCAAGTCTCGGAACGGTCTCCGAGTGGACTCTTTACTCCCCGAGGTTTCCCTGCCAGCTAATGCCGAAAGCGAAACCCCAGCTCATCAACATGAAGCCGATGATTAAGACACCCTCTTCAAGGTCACCGTCAGTGACGATGCCAGTACAGGTTGTCAGGGGGTTGGCGAAGCCTGCGTACATGGACTCTTGGTAGTTACCACCAGAGACATGCACGTAGCCGGGGATGATGGATGCTTCCTTCATGAGGCACCAACCAGTGTCCACCAGAAGACAATCTTGTCCGTCCGGTAGTCGAGGGCAGAGTTCAACTCAAAGTCCAAGCAGCGCATCTCTGTGACGGACATGTTGCCGGATGAACAACCACGACAGTGCATGCTGCGACGGGCACCTTCCGGTACACGGTTGCAACAGCCACGGCACATGTCAGTCTCCGAGTAGCAGCTGAGCGGTTGTCGTAAAGCTACCCGGTAGCGGTTGCCATACTGGTTGGCTACACCTCTGGATGGGGCGGGCAGTTGACTAGCGGCATCAGCCACATCTGCCTGCGTGAATCCGCAAGGAACGTATGGTGAGTTCCTCATCCGAATATCAACCATGTTGCGCCGACGACACCAGCGACAGGGATGAAACCTGACAGCTGATGGTTGTGCCATGGGTGCTTGCTATCCAGATAGACGCAGACTCCTGCGCCACCAAGCCATACAACTACTGCGAGTGCTGCGAGTGCTGTTAAGAACATTAGAAATCTCCTTGTGTTTCGTTCTTGAAGCCCGAATTAGTTTCACTTGTGGAATCAATCGGGCACGGTGAAAGAAGCGTGGTCTCGGAATCGTAAGCCAAGCCCATGGTGAAACCAGTGGCCTGTCCTGTGTAACGATCTTTGAGAATACGCAGCGTTGTTGGTGAACCTACGTCCTGTTGGTCGCGCTCCAATCCAATCATGAAGTGAGACCAGAAGCCGATAGCTCGACTGCCTTTGAAGTGTCGGATGGTTACCCGTCCACCTTCCTCGTGTGGCTTGCCGTCAGGTGTAGCCAAGTGAGATACGAAGTGCAGCTTGAACATCAACTCCTGTGCTAACCCTGCAAGGTCAGCCATGATTCCCTCTAGCTCACGCCTTTCGTCTTCAGCATGTGCCGCAAGTGCGGTGAGGTGGTCAAGGTAAATATGCCTACATCCCAAGCCGGTGACCATGTAACGAATGCGGGACTCGATGGTGTCCCAGTCACTGGTTCCGAAGTGTTCATACAGGTGGATGTTATCGGATGCATCCAGTTGCTCGACCGCTTGGGCAAGCTCTTCAGCAGTCCATCCAGCGTCAGGCAGGTGGAAGCGTTTTCCTGCGAGCTTCCCAGCAATTCGTCTAACTGTTTCGACAGGAGGTTGCTCAAGGTACAGGACACCACACTTAATGCCGAGGTCGATAGCATCGTACTTGATGCACTGAGTAAAGAGGTCAGTCTTACCGACCCCGGTACCTGCACCAATTGCGTACACTTCACCGTCGCGTCTTCCGTAGGTGGCATTGGTCAGCTCCTCGAACGGCCATGGTGTGCCGTGCTCGATTGGTTTCAGACACAAGTCCTTCACGTCACTGATAGCGAGTATGCCGTCAGGCCGGTAAGTCTTTGCATCCCAGAATGCCTGCACCAGTTCACCCCCCTTCCCTGCCAGCAACATCTCGTTGGCATCTTTCATAGGTAGGGTTGCAATCTTGGCTCGGCCCGGTGGCAGTAGTGCAACAACATCTTCGGTTGCCAGCTGCCCTGCTTCGTCGTTGTCGAACATCAGGATGATACTGTCGAACTTCAACAGCCATTCCAGTTCCTGCTTGAAGGTACGTGCTGCACCCTGCGCACCTTTCGGTACACTCACAACCGGGTACTTGTTCTTGAACATCTGGCTGACTGACAGTGCATCAATCTCGCCTTCTGTTACGCACAGATATTTACCACCATCACGCCAGAGTTGCTGACCGTAGAAACCTGCGGCCTTGCCATCACCCAGCATCTGGAATTTCTTGTTGGCACCACGAATCTTCTGCGCTACCAGCCGTCCATCCATCATGTAGTTTGCTACCTGCACCTTCTTGCCTTGGTATGTTGCGACACCATACTTCCACTTGATACACGTTGGCTCACTGATGCCACGCTTACCAAGCATCATGAACTCCTGCTCAGCCAGCGGTATCATCGGCTTGCCCTTGCTGGGTGCTACAGGTTTGGCGGGTGCTCCAGCTTCATCACTGTCCGGCATCGCATAATAATCACAGCCCATGCCATAGCACTTGCGATAGCCATCTTCGTGAACAGCAACATTATCCGTGCTTCCACATTTGTCGCATGGCTCACGACTTACTACATCCCCGTGTATCGACATTAGCTGTTCCTCTCAGTTCCTGTAACCGTGACATGACTGCCGCCAGTAATTCCTTGTGCTTCTCGACAAGAGCGAGGGCAGCTGCTGCCGTGTTGCGCAGCTTCGCATTGGCTTCCATCAGCCGTTTGTTCTCGGCACGTAGAGCAGCCGCTTCGTTGTTGATGCGTGTGATGCTCATGACTTACCCCTTGTGACTTTCATGCCACCCTTGTTGTACCGGACACCGATACGTTTCTTCAGCGAACGAACAACACGAGACTTCAGTTGTGAACGTGGCGCAGTGCGAACGGCAGACTCAAAGCCCAACCGCATCTTGGATATGGTTACCATGGTGATACTCCTGTGGTGAAGAGGGGGTGCCCCCCAACCTGCTGCCCTTTGTCGCGTGCAGGAAGGGGGGGCTTTCGGACTACGCTGCAGCGAGCTGCTTGTCTGCTGCCACACTGGAATCGAGGTGGTACTCGGTGAACAGCACACCGTTACCATCGTTCCTGTCTTCGCGCTGGATGTTGTAACCTTCCGCACGCAGAGCGTGGACATACGCAGCAAGGCGCATAGTTCCATAGGCGATAGCCTTGAGTGCAGTCAGTCGTTCACCACGTTCAAAGGCCATGAGGATTGCATACTTCTTTGTGTTCTTACGCATTGGTATTACTCCTGTGTTTGCTCTTGCTGTAATTAGCGTCGAGCAGTTGTCCGAGAGAACTGTGTGAGTCCTCCCACTTGGTCACGTCAAAGCACGGGCACGCCTTCGCTACGTTGGGTAGCTGGTTGTGTCCACACATGTCGATGACAGTTGGGTAGTTGATGAGCAGTGAGGAGCAGCAGCCTCTCAGCATGTCCATCTGGATTGGGGTGTAGTTGTCTTCCGGTTGCATGTCAGCATCGACACCACCCTCAAGGCATACACCAATCGAGTTGTGGTTGTGACCTGAGGCATGCGCACCCCAGCGATTCATTGGGCGGCCAGCATGCAGAGAGCCATCACGTTTGATAAACCAGTGATAGCCAATGTCATAAAAGCCACGCTTCCTGTGCCAGTCGTCAATCATCTTGACGGTTACATCCATGGTGATGGGTGTGGCACTGCAGTGGATGACAATCAGCTCCGGTTCAAGGTGCTTGAATGTCGGTTCGGTTTTCATAGTTGAACAATGAGCAGCTCAGTACGAGGTTGCTCTCCTTCAGTTATGTATCGTTTATGGGAAAGGTTGATTAGGATTTGGTCGTCGTCATCCCACACGCTCTCGCATGCAGTGACTGCATCCCATGCAGCCTTCTCGTAGTTGTCGGTGTCACCGATGGGCCACTTACGCTTGGTCGTCTTGGCTTTCTTTACGATGAACTCGGAGTACACAGCCAGTGGTTGGTCTGCGAATGGTGCATCTCTACCTTCCGGTAAATACAACACCGCTTGTTTCTTCCACGTAGCGTAGGTCTTCAGGTAGTGGACACCCCACTTACCAACCCGTGGTCGTGATGCAGGTACCGGGTTCAGCGGAATGACAAGCGACATGGTGCGCCGCTTGCCAATCCACTTCTTGAACCCAGCCTTCAGGGGATTAGAAATCACCCGTACCGTCGTCGTCGGAGTCGTCGCCTGCATCAGCACCGGAGTCACCGGCCTGTGGTGTAGGAGTTGAGCCTGAATCGAAGTCGTCTTCGTTCGTGTAGCCTTCCTCTTCACCGAAGCCAGAGTCACCACCGTCACCGTTGTCGGCATTAACGAGGTCGATAATCTGGACGTTCACCAGACGCAGGGAGATACCACCACCCAGCTTGGGTGTGCCCCAGTCGTTGCAGTTGTAGGTAACCTTCAGCTTGGAGCCACCCCAAATCTGCGGGACATTCTTGATGCGCTTGTTGGCAGCATCAAAGAACTTCGGCGTGAAGTAGAACTCGCGCTTGTCCTTGGTGATGACGTGGTACACACGCTTGAAGTTGACAGTGAACTCGTTGGTCGGCTCACCGTCGTCGTCTTCCAGCATGACGTGTGGCTTGTCAGCTACCGGAATCTTCTTCTTCGCCAGTGCGGCAGTCTTGTACATACCCTTCGGTACCGGTGTCTCACTGGTTACCTTGGATGCGATGTACGCTTCATACGCAGCAGCGTGACGTTCTTCCAGCCAGTCCCACAGTTCCTGAGTACCCTCGTCGTCGAGGTTGTACTTCAGTTTGGAAGACCAAACGCCACCGGGGTTGAACTCATAGTCCGGTTCGTTGAGCTTCGGGAACACCGCGATGCCAGCCGGTGATGCGTGTATTGGTGCCTTTGCTTTAGCCATGTAACTATTCCTCTTGTGAGATGTTTAGGTAAAATCAGAAACGTCGATGCCCAGCTCGGTGAGCCGACACATGATGGTCAGGTCAACCAAACCATCCTCGCTGTACTGACGTGTTGCTTCGTCCAACAACCGCTCGGACTCAACCTTCGTGCCGAAGATGGCATCGTAGTTGTCCCGGTAGTTGTCGTTGTTCGGCTGACTGCGAATCTTGCCGTTGGTTACCAGTGTGCTGCCGCTCATAGCATGCAACCTCCATGTGTTTTGCGACGTGCACATTCCTTTGCACCCTGATGTGGCTGGTACTTGGATGTGTCCGTGCGGTACTGCCTACGCTTGGGCCTGAAGCCCACGTTGAAAGACTCACCACCCACTGTCATAACGATGTGGTCACCGAGGTAACGGTACTTGCGGGTGAGCGTGTGGCCGGGAACGAAGTTAATCTCCGGTGCCGGTGCTGCTTCCTCGCTGCCTTCAGGCAACACGAGGTCGGGTTTGTTATCGCCCATTGATAAGCTCCTGTCTGATGTACTCACGGGTTGCACGCAACGTGTCAATGTCGGTGTCCTTGAGGTGGTTGTAGGAATTGACCATGGCGGCAATGGTTTCACTGGTATTCAGATTCAGTTCATCCATAAGGAACAGTGCGGTTGCCAGTAACGCAGGCAGCACTTGCCGTGGGTCTTCGATACGCTGGGCACCATCAATCATGAGGAAGATGGACGTACCCATCTGCTGCACACGGTGATGCGCCATGTACTCTTTCGTTGCTACTGCTAGTGACATGATGTGTCTCCTGTGAAAAATGTTTCGATCTCCTAAGCATTGCCAATAAGAAATCCCTTACGCTTCTATGCAGTTACCGTGTTGGTGGATGACGTTCAGGTCGTAGTGCGAGTAAGGCTGCATGTTGTCGATGCCATAGGTCTCGCATGTGATGCGCCAGTTGTGCAGCTGTTCAGGTTTGGGTGTGTATAGGCAGGGCAGCCAGTCATGCAGCAGCAGTGCCGGTGCAAACAGAAATAGAAATAGAACTGTCTTCATAATTTTTCTCTCCAAAACGCAAAGACCCCCAGCCGAAGCCGGGGGTCATATTAGGAACTGTTCCAGATGTGGAACCTATCAGGCAAAGAAATAAGGCGAGCTGTTTACAATATGAATATCCAGCGTGCCCATCTGTGGTACTGGTGGGAAGTCAGCAGCAACTTCTGGTTCCACTTGTGAGACAAACTGCTCGAACAAATTGTTCAGCACATCCTTCGAGTACATGCCTACAAATTCGTCGCGCAGTATCTTACTCAAGGAACCTACGTCAGCTGCGTGTGTGGCGTAGGAGTCATGCACCATGGCGAAGCTATTGATACCAACCTTGGCACATGCATTCACAGTCTTAACCATGTGAGCAGCATCCAGTGAGTGAATGATGTTCGGGCTGATGGACTGTGCTTGCTTCCGTGGGTTAATCTCCTCGGAGTTCTTCATGCTCATATAAGCAAGCCGGTGGGTACCAACAGTTACACGTACCGTCCGACTCTTCTGCTTACGGTAGTCCTGCAATACCATCAGGCCGGTTGGTGTAGTCCAGCGGAGAGGGTTACCAGCTGCAGCTGCCACCTTGGCAACATCCTGCATCCAGTTCATCACCGCAGCACTCGCAAGAACAACCTCACCGACTGCCTGCTCAACTACCTTACTCAGTTCACGTGCCGCACAATACTCAGCACGCTCTCGCTTACCACATGACTCCAGCTCAGCCCACTCGTCACGCATGCGCTCACCCATGTCACACTTCTTACCGGGCATCAGCAGTCCCTTTATCTGGTCAAGCATACCCTTGGCTGTCACACCGTAAGGAGTAGTCATGACCGGCTGCTTCACATGCAGTCGCTTGAGGCCCATGTCCAGCAGCAGCTCAGCTTCTTCATCACCCTTGGCCTTGCGTGCTTCCAGCTTGGCGATAACCACATCCAGTACTTCAGTGTAGATATCGTTCGGCTTGTCACCGGCAACCAGATTGGTAGCAGTGCCACCCTTCTCGTCCAACAACATGGCACTCAGGTGCTGCAGCCCGTTGCAGGTACCGTCCATGGCAATCGGCAGGTGGGACACGTAGTCTTCACCCATCATCATGATACCGGCCAGCTCAAAGCATGCAGCCAGTGCCTGCCATGGTTTGTCGGCAGACTTCCAACTCACAGGTGACTCAGCATCCACATCACGTGGGTTACCAGCGACGTTCGCAAGCAACCCTTCCAAGTTGTCATCCACCCACTTCCGGCGTTCCACGAGTGAGACCTTATCGACACCAAAAAGATTAGCAATGTGTACCTTCACCCACTCCACACCCTCAACACCCAGTGGCTTGCCTTCTGCAAATTTCAGCAGAGACTTAGCCAAGTCGTCAGCCTGCGGGTGCATGTAGACCGGCATCGGATACACCCGACCACGCCAGTCATATGCGTGCGGGAAGTACAGCTCAGGGTACTGCGAGTACTTGGTTGCGATGTTGACCGTAGCCAGTACCGAGTACCGCTTACTCACGAGGTCAGCATTCTGCTCGTGAATCTTGGCAGCCCGTCGCTTCCAATCCTTAGCTGCCTCTTCGTTGGTCTCGAAGTCAGCAGGTGCAGCTGGTATCTTCTGGGGTTCACGGTCAATCATGCCGGGTACATCAAGGTCATTGTGCTCCCATGCCTCGGACAGCACACCCAGCACAGACTTGTTCACACAGTATGCAGTCTCCTGCAGGTTGTTCAGTGCGCTGTAAATCTCAGGCATGTCCTTACCTGCCAAGTCACGGAGGTACTCATCGTTGGTCGTCTTTACCATGAGGCTGTCCCGGGTGAGGTATGCACCACCACGCAGGCCATCCCAACGACGAGGCTTACACACCATCGGTGCTAGTATCGGGTCAAGCAGCTCACAACGAGCGTGTCCCTCATCCAGCAGCTTCATGGTTGCCTCGGTAGGTACAATCCACATGGTAGTCTTCTTCTTGGCCGCATTGTATTTACTCTGGGACTCCAGTAGCAGGCCGGTATCCAGCAGTTCCTTCAGCAGGTACTCACCGGCACCTCGCATCTCATCCTCAGTCCATCGACGCTCAGGCTGGTATGTGTTCAGGACATGACGTGTCACCTTGCGACGGTGCTGTTCGTGTGCCGTCTTCTTCAGCTGGTCGGTAACCACGTGGGCCAGTCCACCCTTCTCCTTAATCAGGATGTTCCACTCCGCATTCTCAGCAACCAGTGTACCGATGGACTTGGCAACGATGTGCTTCAGCTTCCGCTCGGTGACTGACTGCATGGCAGTGCGTATGGTAATAAGTGCCAGCTGTTCAGGTGACAGTTCACGCAGGCGGGGTACGATGGCCGACTTGGCTCCACGCTTCACCCGGCTGGCATGCTCCAGCTGCTCCTTGATGATAGCCGCGAACGGCTCGATGACAGCAGCCAGCATGCGCTGACCGGGCTTGGTCTCGCCCACCCCACGGATACGCAGGTTGTCGCGGTACTTTGCGGTGTATTCGACCACGGCTTCAGCTTCCAGTCGTGTCTGTTCGGTGATGTAGTCCATGTATAACTCCTTGTGTGAGTTGATGTTACTGTGTGATGCACCAAAGTAGTGCAATTGGCAATGCTTAGGAGACCCCCGGTGGAACATGTAGCTATCAAGTAGTGGTACCTAATGCAGCCTAATGCTGAACCTGATGCTGACTGTGGGTAATACCACCCCTAGATATACCCCCTATAGATGCAACCTAAGGTGGGACAAAAAGGTTCGGTCTCCTAAGCATTGCCAATAAGAAATGCCTCCTACATATAGATGTAGATTAGTGCCTGAACTGTGATTGTTACACGAGTGAGATGGTAGATGCAAAAGGTGGGGCCACCCGAAGGCAGCCCCGGTGCCACACCACATGACACACAATCTGTCACACCTACCAGTAAGTTGTTTCTAAGATATCATCGTAAGTATCTGATGACAAAGATGGTGGAGGGGGGAGGATTTGAACCTCCGAAGGCTGAGCCGTCAGATTTACAGTCTCAATAAGCCTTTGATTCTCCTTCAAAACAGCCTGATACCGGGCTTCAAGTGACCCAGCCGACGCATCATACCCGTCCCGTGGCACAGTTTCAAGGCACAGTGCCGCGACTTCCAATGCACGAGGATTCAAGTGGGCATACTTTTCCGTGACTGCAACAGTTGCATGACCGAGATAATCCCTGATGACAGATAGTGGCACGTCCTGAGACACCAACCTCGTCGCACAGGTGTGCCTGAGGCAGTGAATAACGAACTGCTTGTCACCCTGCAGGCCCAGCTCATCACGTGCCCATGCCCATGCATCCTGAGCCTGCCGTGCTGTCTTACCTTCCCAGCCCCAGACAGTCATCGCGTCCATGGCCCGGGCAGTCAGCGGGATAGTCCGTGGCCGGTCACCCTTGTTCACCCAGATAGTCCACTTGCCGGACTCCATGGCCGACACCCGGTCAGCAGCTGGCACGTCCAGTGCCTCACTCAGGCGGCACCCGGTGTCCAGCAGGAAGGCAGTCAGGCCATTCATCCACCAGTGGTCAGGGTGTGCCTCGAACAGCGACCACATGCCCTGCTCCTCGCTGGCAGTCAGTGACCTGATGCGGCCCTTGGCTTCCTTCAGGCGTGGCATGTAGGGCACCGTGTCCAACCACCCCCACTCACAGGACAGCTTGAGTACCTTGGATATCAAGGCGAGGTACCTGTTGATGGTCTTGTCGGCCATACCCGTCTGCCTCAGGCTGGCTGTCCAGTCCTTGACCATGGGTGTGTCGATATCAGCCACCTTCACGTCACCATAGGCTGCATTCAGCCGGGACATCTGGCTAACCACGTTGCGCTCACTCTTGGTGCCAGCGTAGTGCTCGGCATAGGCCCGGGCCGTTGCTGATTCCAGTGTGTGACCGGTGCCACGGCCCTTCAGCATGCGCTTGGCTGCCGTCCGTGCCTTGTCATAGTCAGTGCAGCCGGTGGACACCCGGCCCCCACCCTCTTCGCGTGCATCCACGTACCACGTCTTGCCTCGCTTATATAGTTTCATATCAGTACCCCAGTGAGTTCAGCTTGTCGTCCTGTTCCTGCTCACGCCAGTAGGCATCGTCATCTGACTCGTACAGGTCTTGGTTAAAGCCCACGTTGCCCCGCTCGTCCGGCTCCGTGTCATACCGTGACTCATACGGATTTGGCGCGAGATTCGGGTAGTCCCATGGTCGTGGTGCTGATGGATAAAACTGACCAGCCCCGGCCACCCCTGTGCACAGCATCAAGCCCACTATTAAGTATGTCTTCATGTCAGTAACCCCTTCAGGTATTTGGCACCTGCTTGTGTGAGATAGCACAGCTTGCGTCTGCGTTCATACATATCCTCGCGTGCTTCCACGTACCCCGGCCCAGCTGTGTGGTGCCTAGTCATGGTAGACCATGCTTGGATGTTGCGTGATGTAGATGCTTTGCCCTGCTTGGTTATCTTCTGGATTGCTTGCTGGCTCTCCCCTTCATTCAATGCTACAGCCAGTAGTGTCATCACTTGTTGGATAGGCACGTCACCGTGTTCCTCGCGTATTGAATCGAGTAACGTCATTAGCTTGCGTGCTTCCTTTTTTGTCGATGTATCCATGTGTGTTTACCGTTGTTGTACAGTACAGTCGCAGCCCCCCTATGAGACTCGACCACTGGTGTGACTGATGATAACGTGGAACCATCCCACGTACAATGTCAAATCCCAGCCGAGGATATCAGTCCGTTCCTCGTGCTCGTACCCTACGTCAAACCCCTCGTGTCTTTCAGTCTGTAATTGTGTTGCCATATTGGTCGTGCTCCTATACTTGGATACCGGTACGCACCTCGCCGGGTGCATCAGGGAATCGAAATCCATACATCGTGGTCTCGTGTTGGCTGTCACAGTCATACCGTGACGTACATCACAAGGTGTTTCTATTGTACTGGTGGGCTGAACGCCCATGGGCAGAACGCCCATACCAAACCGGTTACAAACAGTCTTCCTTCTGTTTGTTCTCTTCCAACAGCTCATTCACTCGCATGCCAGCAGCTGCAAATCTATGTGCCATGTCGCACATCGACTGCGTGTGTGCTTTCAAGTCTTCAGGTGACGTGTACCTGTAGTACAACGGGTACATGCCATCCTCCTTCTTGATGACCACACCTTGCTCCATCAATGCCTCAAGGTTTCGCTTCACGGTACGCCTGCTGATACCAGTCAGGTCAGACAGCTTGCTTACGCTTGCGCCTTCCCCGCTAGTGTTTACGTAGCTCACTGTCATAGCGATAAACAGTGAAACCACATCAGTACCAAACAGGTTGGCTGAACTTCTGAAGAAGTCCACCACCGTACCAACTACCAGTGTACGAACCTCAGGGCAAGGCACCTCGTCGAACATGTTGTTACCACTCATGCGTACTTCCTGACCTCTTCGGTCTCTGGCTCTTCGTTATATTCATATGGGAACACGAACAACCCATGATAAAACAGCGCAGTCTGTGCTAACAACACCACAAGTATTAATGTTAGAAGAAATCTCATATCACACCCCCTTGAGTGCCTGCTTGGCACCACCTGTTATGCCGAACCGTTTACCCGCAGCTCTGAACCTACGTACTGCCCGTTGCAGCGGGTAACACTCCAGCTCCCACATGTACCGCTCAATGTCAGCCACAGGTACACGCTTGATGCGTATGCCTGCTGCGTCCATGAACATCACCTGTGCCCACTTGTTGCCGGTC
>Ga0224499_10000148_pt1 | contig 17431 bp, 9 predicted proteins | sample SF_Jul11_sed_USG_3_FD_168125 | JGI IMG/M metagenome (GOLD analysis project Ga0224499, IMG submission 168125) | Sediment microbial communities from San Francisco Bay, California, United States - SF_Jul11_sed_USGS_24 | ecosystem: Environmental > Aquatic > Marine > Sediment | place: USA: California... | reverse complement strand
ACAGTACCCGAAGTGTTCTACACAGTATCACTGAGTGGCACCCTCAAGCTTAGAGGCTACGTCATGATGTGGTTTCGCAGGGTCCTGACCACGCCCTAGGCGTGGTTGTGACCCGGCGACTCTCACTAAGGCGTCGGGTAAGAGCAGCCCTTGAAACCTCACCCTGCGCACGGCTCCACCTCACACTGCGCACGGCTCCACCTCATCCTGAGCGGAGTCGAAGGATGCACGGTCAAGCCGTGTCTCTTACCTTCGGGCCAGGGATTTCGACCTACAAGAGAAGATGGATGCCGGATCAAGTCCGGCATGACATACACAGAGCGCGCGAAGTGCAAGAGAGTGTTTCATCACTCCATCCAGAGCATCCACCAACCTCATCCTGAGCGGAGTCGAAGGATGAACAATCCCACCAAGCGTGCCGGTCTTGGTGGGGTACCCTGCGTCACACACATTTCCCACAGCAGCCTGTGGGCCACCACTGAAACTTTGGGGTGGTGTTGGGCGACCCCGCCCGACACAGGCACGCCTGTCTATCTCGCTTCGCGCTTACACTCTGCCTGTCCACTGTGCCACTCAGATAACTTCATTCCTGTCAAGGCTGTCAGGCGAGTCGCCTTACAGCACCAGGGTCTATCCAGGGGCATGAAAATAGAAAATTGTATCCATTTATCGAAAATACCTTGACTTTGAACATCATGGATACTATCTTTTTATGACTGAACATGGGTGGACAGGTTCCGTCGGCACCCCTGAATCTCTGACGAAACCTCATTAGCCCGGTTCATTCTGACACGTATACTCACCGCCCGCTGTGGCGTCTTATCGAAGGGGAGATGGTCAGGCAACGGCTTGGACCATTGCAGCCACCCGTTTCGCCTGAAATTATGAGTCGTAGTTACGAGTAGTTGAATGTCTGATTAACTATCAGGGTTCGAGGGATGCCTCCCTTTTGAACCCGGAGGAGGAGTTTTCATGCAACGAGTCTCACTTGGATTGGCCGCGGCGCTGTTCGTGATTGGCTTTTGCGCTCTGTTTGCGCTGGCCGACTGGATTCCGGGCGACGGCCACAAAATGCACTTTCCGCAAACGCCTGATGAAGAAGGCTGGAATGTGATGGCCAGTTTCGGTCAAACGCTGGCCGATGACTGGACGTGCTCAGCGGACGGTCCGGTTAACGAGATACACTTCTGGGGATCATGGTTCGGCGGCAGCACCGGCACCATCAACGGTTTCTGGATAAAGATTCACTCGGATATCCCGGACCCCGAACCGCAGAACCCGGATACCTGGTCGATGCCCGGTCCGATTCTGTGGTCGCGATACATACCCATCGACGATGTGATTGCGCAGCACATAACACCCGACCCCCAATTGTGGGAAGGCTGGCACGATCCGACATCAGGCGAATACCTGTACCCCGACCACGACAATTACTATCAATACAATATTTTCAATATCGCCGACCCATTTGTTCAGCAAGCAGGGAATATATACTGGCTGGAGATAACTGCCGCCACCGATGTCAGCGATCCTGGTGTAAAGTGGGGTTGGAAATCATCGGTGGAACACCACCAGGATGATGCCGTCTATGGCACGCCCACCTGCTCGGAGCCGGATAACGGCAGCGGCACCATCGACCATCCGGTCGACACCTGCGACTACGTGGCCGAAGAGCCGATGCTGATAGTCAATAATCTTCCGCCGGGCACTACAATCGAGATGGATGCTTTTATCACCGACCCGATCTGTAATCAGTTTTTCTTCTGTTCAGGAAATCCACCGGCCGGTAAGTGCGAGGACGTCGGTGGTTCGCTTGGGGGACACTATCACTGTTATGAGGCGACGCTTGATTTGACAGTGCGCGGCACCGGCGCTCTGGCCGGATTTAATCGACACCTGTTCGTGCCGCTGCAAATGGAAGTCCACACCGGTCCGCGCAATCCGGGCGATCCGGTGCAGTCGTTCGACATTGATGTCTACACCCTGATGGGTGAACTGTTCGGCGATCCTGACTTTTGCGAGTTCAGAGTCACAGGCGGCACCGGCTATGGTATGCCCAGCCCCGGCCACACTATCCTGACCGACGACCTTACCAACCCGGACTGGTGGGTCGAGAGTTTCTTTGATGTGTCATACCAGATTGAATTCCAGGGCTGTCCCGGTTCGATTCTGGATGGTTTTGCGGGGACAACCCCCGGCTCCGTTCGCTTCAATCAGGGCGGTCAGAACTGGCAGGAGCTCTTCGAGCCGGGCGCCGATGCCGACACCAACTTCAACGCTTTCTATGTCGTAATGGACCCGGGCGGCGTGGTCATAGATGGCGCCGGTGAAAATGCCTATGGTGATGGTTGGTACTTCTACCCGGAAGAATCTTGGTGGAACATCTGGTTCTACGATCACCCTTACGATCCAACGCGGTATAAAGAGGCGTTCATCGAGTTTGACATCAATCCGCTTGGACCGGGACCTTCTTATATCGAACTGGCCATCAACTGGTCGACAGATCAATGGTCGATTGACCAGCCGCCGAACGACAGCATGCCGCCGCTACCGGGCATGCCTGAACAACCGTACATTGGACGCGATATACTGTTCGTGATGCAGGACCCGGTCGGTCATTTCATGTTCCCGTGGACCTTTCCGGACTATAACCCGGAGTGGGTGTCGATCGATGTCCGTGGGTTCAACTTTATCATACCCGGCGGTGTGATCATGCACGCCTGCGTAGGTGGCGGCACCGGCGAGTCGATGGACCTTTCGTTCGTCATCAACTCATCACCCACAGGCGCATGCTGTGATCCGGCGACCGGTGACTGCTATGTTACGACCTTTGACGCTTGCACAGGTGACTACCAGGGTGACGATACCGACTGTGATCCCAACCCCTGTCCTCAACCGACCGGCGCCTGCTGTAACGCGCAGACCGGAGATTGCTTTGTCACCACCGAGGCGCAATGTGCCGGTGACTACCAGGGCGACTGGACAACCTGCACGCCCAATCCCTGTCCGCAACCAACCGGCGCTTGTTGCGATGCAGCCGGCCAGTGTTACATAACCACGCAGGCTGATTGCATTAATGCAAGCCACCAGTGGCACGGCGACTGGTCTACATGTTCCGGCGACCTGAACCACAACGGCACCGACGACCGTTGTGAGGACCTGTACTGGGAGCCCGGCGACGGTCACAAGATGCACTATGCACAGCTTCCCGACGAGGCAGGCTGGGATGTGAACGCTACCTTGCCGCTTATTCTAGCCGATGACTTCATGTGTACAGAAACCGGCTGGATTCAGGATATCCACTGGTGGGGTTCCTGGAAGGACGGCTTCGTGGGTCAACTCAACGGCTTTGCGCTGAGTATCCATAGCGACATCCCGGCTGACCCGCCGCAGATTCCGTATAGCCGACCCGGTGAATTGCTCTGGCAGAAGGTCGTCACCGATTACAATCCCCAGACCATCAACTCCTTCTTGTGGGAGGGTTGGCACGACCCGGTCACTTTCGTGTGGTTCCCGAATAACCACCAGCAGTACTTCCAGTACAACGTCTACCTCAATGAGGAAGACTGGTTCATGCAGGATTCCGGTACCATCTACTGGCTGAATATCACCGCCGATGTGGAGGGTGTCATCGACGGTGCGTGGGGTTGGAAGACCACACTCGAACATTACAACGACGACGGCGTCTTTGGTATACCGACCTGCACGGAAGCCGACAACGGCAGCGGTACAATCACGCTACCGGCCGATTGCGATTTCTTTGGCGATGTTCCCATGGAGATCGTCAACGGCCTGCCACCCGGCTCAACGATTGAGCTGGATGCCGAAATCCAGACGGTGTTTACTTGCCTGCACAGTTATTTGCCGTGCTCACTGCCGCTACCTTCGGGTGTGTGCGAAGGCCCGGGCGGCTATCTTGGCGGTGATGGTCACTGCTTTGAGTCGGCGCTCGATCTGGATGTATCCGGTACCGGAGGGCTGGCCGGTTTCAATCGCCATCTGTCTGTACAGTTGGTAGTGGAGGTCCACACCGCGCCGCGGACGCCGGGCGAGGACTTGCAGAAGTTCGCCGCCGATGTAGTGAGGATGCAGGGTGAGCTGTTTGGCGATCCCGATTTCTGCACCTTCCGTGTCACCGGTGGCACCGATTTCGGTATGCCCAGCCCCGGCCAGATCACACTGGCCAGGCGGCCCGATGGCACTTTCGAGGTAGAGAGCTTCTTCGACGTTATGTATCAGATTGAGTTCCAGGGTTGTCCCGGTTCACAGTTGGACGGCTACGCCGGTACAACGCCGGGTATGGTGCGTTTCTCGCAGGGCGGCACCAACTGGGGTGAACTGCGCGATCCCACCGGTCTGTCGCTCGATCTGGCCTTTGTCATCACCGGTGGACCGGCCGGATGCTGCATGGGTCTGATAAGGGGTAATATCGATATGGATGTTGGCGACATCATCGATATCTCCGATCTGGTCTACCTGGTCGATTACATGTTCACCGGCGGTCCGGCGCCCAGCTGCATGGATGAAGCCGACATGAATTGCAGCAACGGTGGCACCCCGGTCGACATTGCCGACCTGGTCTACCTGGTGGACTATATGTTCAACGGTGGGCCTGCGCCCTGTCGTTGCGACTGCGCCGATTGTCCGTAGACAAATCTGGGCAGTAGTGCCTATATGTATGTCTGTGTGATACATGGAGAATGGCCGCTCCCGTTAACCCGGGAGTGGCCATGTATCACGGGCGATACTCGAATGCCTGGATAGGTCCTGTGAGTAAACTGAACGCGAATATGGAAAAGAGCGTCTACGTAATCGCGCAAATGCCTTGACACGGGAGGGTTTAGCCGCTATAATCAATTGAAGACAGTCTACCGACAACTAACCTGTATGCAGTGCTCCATAATCTCTTTGCTCAAGTTTCATGAGCGCTGATCGATAACCGAGAAATTGCTTTTTTGACATAATCGAGATCCCGGACGAGATGGAGGAAGTATGTATCTCTGTGCTAAAGTTGGTGTGGGCTTATCATGTGTGATGACGTTGATCCTGGGCGCTATTGTTTTCGCGCCGATTAGTATGGCGCAACCACCCGGTGTATCGGCAAGCCTTTCGGGGCCGGGTGCGGCCGGCGGGGGAGGGATTTACGCAGACTCACAGTTTCAGTTTGATATCTATGTCAACAACACTCAGCCCTCCAATATCGAGGCGATGGCCAGTGGCTTTCAGGTCTATTCGCCCGATGGAGCATCGTGGCAGCCGATCGTGATAGACACCTTTCCAATCGGCTGGCCCATCATGTTCAATCTGGCGCCGTTTCTGACGGCTTATGCCGGTGTCACCGGATCAGGCGCCGACTCGGCTATGGGCGCCGCCGTGGCTATGCCACCTTTGGGCTGGCCGGCGGGCATGGGCGCCTTTGCATGGTACATTCCAACCGTGGTATCCTCGGCCGAAATCGGTCGTACTCTGTGTATCGATTCCTGCTGGATGCCTCCCGGCAACCAATGGCAGTGGATACTGACCGGGTCTATTCCCTACTTCCCGGCCTGGGGTGGTCCCTATTGCTTCACCATCGAATCCGACCAGCCGGACAGTTGCGACTATTACAAACCGGCATACGAAGATTACGCTCCCAATGGCGTGCCCGACTTCGATCAAAAACAAGACGCCTGGATTTATCAACCCAGTGGCGCGTGGAGCTACTGCGGCCCGGTAGCGTTGGCCAACTGTCTGTGGTGGTTTGATTCCAAGTTCGAACCGGCGCCGTTGGACCCGCGCCCGTTCTACCCCGATCCCGGTCATGTTCAAAACGATGGATACAACCTGGTTTATCCATTTGGACCCGCCAGCGGCTGGGATGATCATGACACTAACAATGTCATGCCGTTTATCGATTCGCTGGCTCTGTATTGCAAGACCAATCAGGGTCATTCAGGCACCAATGTTTTCGACCTGGCCACCGGAGCGCAGGCATGGATAGACAGTGCCGGATTGACCGGAGATTTTGTCGTCAATATCTATCCGATGGACCCGGCTTTTGGTTTCGACTTCATTCGGGAGCAAGTGCTGGCCAGTCAAAATGTGATTCTGCTGCTTGGCTTCTACGAAGAAGTCGGCGGAGATTTCTGTGAACGTGTCGGCGGGCACTTTGTCACCGTGGCCGGTACCTGTACTGACCCGGCCGACTCGTGTCTATGCATCAGCGATCCGTACTACGACATGCACGAAGGCGAACCGCCGGCCGGATCGGCCCACGGCTCCAGTGTGCACAACGATGCCGCGAATATTTCTGGGCCGCACGGAAGCATGTACCATGACAAATACTCGGTCATAACTACCCAGTGCACACCCTCCGGACCGTTGCCCTTCCTGGCCGAGTTGGCCAACTATGGTGTCAACGCCGGCAACATCGCTGTTTGGCAGGGACAGAACCTGGCCGACACGACACTGGAACCGATGCCGCCTCAGGGAGGACCTATCCACACGCTACTCGAATGGGCGGTGGTCATTTGTCCTGCCCCCCCCGATCCCACCGGCGCATGTTGTGAACCGCCTTACGGTCTCTGTCACATCATGACGGAGGCTGAGTGCGATGACGCCGGGTGGTTGTACGAAGGGGATGGTACCACCTGTACGCCCAACCCATGCGACTCGTGTGATTATCAGAACCCCGGCGATGTCAACGATGACGGATTCTGGAACATAAGCGATCTGACATACCTGATCTCGTTCTTGTATATCTCAGGCCCTGCGCCGCCGGTGCTTGCCAACGCGGATGTGAACGGCGACTGTTGCATCGGCTACGACGATATCATTTACCTGATCGAGTACCTCTTCAACGGCGGTCCCGCTCCGGTCAATTGTACTTGTGTCGATCCGCCTATATGTCTACCGGCACCGCCACCGCACACGCCCGGGATTGTCAAGCACAACACCAACAGTTATCTGCCACCGGACGGCAGCCCGTTGAACTCCACCTGGCACGAACTGTGGCCGGGCTACTGCGAGGACTTCACGGTTACCGACGTCATCGACAACGGCGATGGTATCCTCAGCTGGTGCGACACTCTTGAGTTCACACACAACACATTGGGCACCAAGTCGCTCGAACATGTGGAAGTGGTCACGCCGACACTTACTTTGGTCAACATAATCAACCCGGCCGAGACTCTCTACGTTGACTTGCTGGACCCGCCTAACCCGCTGATCAATCCGATTACCGACCCTATGGGTTCGTTCTGGCATGAGGTGTATCCCAACTACTGCCGCAAGCACGTGATAGTATACTGGCAGGAGTTCAATCAAAGCTCCCTGCAGCCCGGGCATACCGTCAAACTGCAAGCTCTGAACGGACCGGATTCTTCGTTGGCCGACGACTATTGGGTTACGGCCATCGAGACCGATATCATAACGACGCCCATCGTAACCGTTCGCGACGAGTACGATCACAACATCGACGGCTACAGTCCATACGACGGTACGCCGGTCGGCACCGAGTGGAAAGAGTTGTGGCCCAACTACAATGATTTGTGGACTGTTGAAGAATGGATCGACAACGGCGACGGTTGGCTCAGTTTCTGCGATACTATCAAAGTCGTGGGACAGAATCTACCATATCCGGTGCGGTGGAAGCATGTCAAAGAAGTTCTCACAACGTTCACACTGGTCGATTCGATTACCAGTCAGGTTTACTACTTTGACTTCCTGATGACCAACCCGATGTTCGACTGGTCGTCCAACCCGGCCGGGATGTTCTTCCATGAAGTTTATCCCACTTTCTGCCAACGTTCGATCTGTATCGGTTGGGTCGACAACGGGACCGGCTTTGTCGATTCCTGTGACTATCTGACCTTCGAATATATCGACGGTGACGATTCCGGCAGCACCATTACGCTGCATCTTGAAGGGGTCGCTACCGACATAGCTACCAGCCTTGAAGAACACTGGGAGCCGCCGCCGCCGATGGACGGCAAGTTTAAGCACAACATCGACGGTTGGCGTCCGGGCGACGGCAGCCCGGCCGGTACTATGTGGCATGAATTGTGGTTCAACTATTGCGAGATGTGGTCGTGCAGCTTGTGGATCGACAACGGCAACTCTGTTCTCGACTACTGTGACACGCTGGTCTTTATGCACGAACCTACCGGGCGTCTGTCGTATGAGCATGTCCAGGTGGTGACGCCGACTATCACCGTCACCAAGGGTGACTCGACCTGGTACCTCGACGGTATGGACCCGAATCCGCTGATCGATCCGATCACGCATCCCATCGGCGGTTACTGGCAGGCGGCCTATCCGCGCGTGTCCTGGTTCGGCTATCCTTACGTGATTACCAACTGGGTCGACAATGGCAATGGCTTCCTGGATTCATGTGATTACATCGATTTCCGAAACGACTTCGGCGAAAACCATACCGACTGGCACGTGGAAGCGGTCGAGACCGACATCATCACCGATCCGTTGCCGAATCCGAATGTCGATGAGTACGATCACAACATCGACGGCTATCTGCCCGCCGATGGTGATCCCACCGGCACCTTGTGGCACGAGTTGCGGCCGAATTACTGTGACGACTGGCAGCTCGATGAGTGGCTCGACAACGGCGACGGCGTTCTCAGCTTCTGCGACACGCTCATGTTCCGCGGCACCGCCGCGGGCATGGAGGACTCCGTCCTGTGGAAGCATGTCGAGGAAGTGACCGGCACTGTGGTGCTGTCTACCGTTGGGACCGATGACACCGTTTACATGGATTACATGTGCGGACGGCCAACGGCGGCGCCGTTAACACTTGCCGAAAACCCACTGGGTACTATCTTCCACGAGGTCTATCCAACCTTCAGCCGCAGGTATGTTTGGCAGGGCTGGGCCGACAACGGCAACCTGACTCTTGGTGTCTGGGACGGGATGACTATGCGGTCGATCAACCCGGCAGATTCAGGTACGCTGTCCTGGTACAACGTGCTCGATTGGCAGACCGACATCATGACCACGATTATAGAAGGCCCGTCGTGTTGTATGACTCCGATTCGCGGCAACGTCGACTACGATCCGGGAGATATAATCGATATTTCCGACCTGGTCTACCTGGTCGACTACATGTTCACCGGCGGACCGGCACCGCCTTGCTTCGAGGAAGCCGACATGGATTGTTCCGGCGGCATTATTGACATCGCCGATCTTGTCTACCTGGTTGACTACATGTTCAACGGTGGACCGGCGCCATGTCGCTGTGACTGTGCCGATTGTCCGTAGACACAAAAGGCGATGTTCGCCTTAGGTGAAAGGTTCAAGCCACCCCCGACTCGTTCGGGGGTGGCTTTTGAGTATGAAGTCTTGTAGGGAAGGATTGCCTTCAGACTTGGCAACAGTGGCGGGTTCACGCCGCGGCACGCAGGCGAAGACGGACCCGCCCTACTTCTGAGCGGAGTCGAAGGGTGGGTGTAATCAAGTGGCGTTGGGCTTGATCCGGTATCCAGTTCCGAATTCGAAGACTGGATTCTGGCCTTCGCCAGAATGACACAGGTGGGCAGGCAGGTGGCGTCGGGCGACCCCGCCCTACTTTTTACATCGCACGTGGCAGCATCGCAAGGATGCCGCCCTACTCCTGAAGGTGGCGTCGGGCGACCCCGCCCGACGCAGGCAAGCCTTTTTTTGCGCTTCGCGCGTCGTCACAGTTTGTCTATTCAGATAACGCGGTCTTTGGCCACAGTGTCAAATTTGTCAGGCCAGTCGCCCTACAGCACCGGCAGAGAGGTCTGTGACCAACTGTCGATTTTTCCCATATTATTCTCTTGAATTGCTATGGCTTTTAACTATATTGCGCCGCGAATTGAACGACTAACCGTGTCTCGGAGGAATAGCCCATGGCCATGACCATTACCGATGAATGCACTGCCTGCGGTCTCTGTCTGCCGGAGTGCCCCACTGATTCGATCACCGAGGATGATATTTACGTCATCGATCCCAGCACCTGCAACGAGTGCGAAGACCAGGCCGACGGTCCCGGTTGTGTAGAAGTTTGTCCGGTTGATTGTATCGAAAAAGCTCAATAGCTACAGCCAATTCTGTCACGAATGCTAAGAGCCGCCTTTATAGGGCGGCTTTTTTTGCATAAAAAAGAGGGTGCTCGTCTGAGTGGGTAGAGGGGGCTAAGAAACTACCCGGGGACAGCGGAGACACCCTCGTCAATTAACTATATGATGCAAATAACAGGTGTTGTCAAGTTTATTGTTGTGTCGGCCAAAAGGCCTTCGGACTCACGCTAATATTTGACGATTTTCACAGGTATCGTGAGAATAACCGGCTTTTGATCCTCTGCCGTCGTAACGTGTACGGTAAAGCTGGACAAGTAGGTGCCGGCCTTCAAGCCATCTGATGGTGTTACCATCACCGTCAAATCCTCACCACGGTTAGCCCTGGGCCCGATATTCTCTATTCTGAAACTGCTGTCCCCCTGATCACGAATTTCCCAACTGATCTGATCAAAAACCCGGTTGGACAGTTTCACCGGTTTACCGGTGGCGCCGGGCAGAAAGAACAACGAAAACGGCTCAGGTTTGAGATCGGCGAACCATTGACCGATAGTGGAAAGATAGTAAAACTTCATCTCGGGATACTCATGATCATCCAGTGTGACCAGCAGCGATTTTGTGGTGGGGCCGTAGAAGTTGCGCGTCAGGAAGTCCAGATGAAAAAACGCGGTATCGCCGGGCTCCAAAAGGGAGTCGAGGAGACTGACCTGTGAGCAGTCACAGGAGGCGGTGGCGCTCTTTATGGTCACCGGAGCGTCGCCGTGGTTGACGATATGGAAAGTGTGAAACAGTTTGAAGTCAATTCCGACATGTCCGAAATCAAAAACTTGCTCGGACGGCGCCAACCGTCTCGCGGAGCCGGTGGTAGGCTCTGGTTCGCCGTGGGCAAAGGACACCGCACAAAAGAGCGCCAGCAGGGTGGTAGCAGTTGTCTTCAAGCGTCGATCTCCGTGTTGCTCATGAAACCGTGTTGAGTCATCCATTCATCGTTGAACAGCTTGCTCAGATACTTGATACCACTATCGGCAAAAATCCCCACAATCACTGCCTGCGAATCAGCTTCGGTCGCCACTTGCTCCATAGCCCAGGCCACGGCGCCGGAGGAGCCGCCAATCGAGATACCTTCCCGATGAGCAAGCCGGCGGGCTCGCTGGAATGCGTCTTCATCGCTCACCGTGACAACTTCGTCAACGAGATCACAATGTAGCGCTTTGGTCAGGACATCCGAACCGATACCTTCGATTTTGTACGGTTTGTCTTCGATCAGTTTCTTGTGCCGGATGTACTCGGCGAAAATAGAGCCTTCAGGATCTACAGCAATCGTTCGCACCGACCGGTTCTTTTCCTTCAGGAACTTGGCTGCGCCGGAAAACGTCCCACCGGTGCCGATTCCGGCGACAAAATGGGTGATACGACCCTCGGTGTCATTCCAAATCTCAGGGCCGGTTGACAGGTAGTGAGCCTCGACATTCGCCTGGTTGTCGTACTGGTCGAGATCGAACCAGTCGTTTTCTCGGGCCAGCCGCCGCGCTGTCATGTAGCTCCCTTGCGGGTCTTCGTGGGTTGTCTCGTCAGTGATGATCACCTCGGCGCCGTATGATCTGATTAGATCGATCTTTTCTTTACTGGTCTTCACCGGTGTGGTGATAACAGCCTTCAGCCCGAGCAATCCACAAACCATGGCCATAGCCGCGCCGGTATTGCCAGAGGTGTTGTCGATCACTGTTCCGCCAGGCTCAAGACGACCTTCATCCAGCGCCTTACTTATGATGTGTAGCGCCATGCGGTCTTTGACGGCGCCGGTCGGGTTGAAGAACTCCAGTTTGGCCAGCAACATAGGGCCGTCGGCCGGGGCTCCGGTTTTGAGACGCACCAATGGCGTGCGGCCGATCAAATCGAGTATGCTGTCGTAAGTTCGCATCAAGTACCACCAAACTTCACAAGTTATACATTCTTCGGCCAGATTCAAGGAGATTATTGCGGCAGCAGCGAAAAGAGGGAAACCCGGTCCAATCAGACTTGACACATTTCCGCCGTGTCCTATCTTTTGTGCAAGGCGAAGCAGTCTACAAAACGGCGGAGGTGACTTGAATCGGTTTCGTGCTCATTGGGCAGCAGTTCTATTGATTTGCGTAGGCTGCGGCGACGATGCGAAGGTCGTCAACGAAGGTGAAGATGACCGGACTACTTTCGAGGCATACTTCGGCCGACGGCGATACGTCGACGGTCAGTCGGTTGTGTCGACCGCAGATGGCGGCTATATGGTGGTGGGTACGGGATCGACCGCTGGAGTCAACGAACAGGATATATTTCTGGTCAAGACGAATGCTGCAGGAGATTCACTCTGGACAAAGACCCTGGGTGATGCTAATCAGGACAAAGGGGTTGGCGTGGTGAAAGCGGTCGACAGCGGGCTTGCGGTCATGGGTTTTACCAGGTCAAACGGCGGCGGTCTGGGTGATGTCTACCTGGTTAGGATCAACGACGGCGGAGACAGAGTCTGGGCATACCAGTACGGGATGCCCAGCCGAGAGGAAGCCTTTGCTATTGAGGCAACCAGTGATGGTTACGTTTTTGCCGGCCGTGAAGGATTACCGGGCTCGCTGGCCGTTTACATCTATGTTGTCAAAACCGATCTAACCGGAGGAGTCTTGTGGAGAAAGATATACGGTGGTACCAAATACGACGAAGCTCGCGGAATAGCTCAAACCGGTGATGGGGGCTGCGTTCTGGTGGGACGCACAGAAAACTTCGCGGCGACGGCGTCCGATGTTTTTCTGATGCGCTTGGATGCTAACGGTGACAGCCTGTGGTGGAGGACCTACGGCGAGGACAGGGACGACGATGCCAGCGCGGTCGTTCACACCGCTGACGGCGGTTTTATGATCGCCGGTACATCCAATTGGTCGGCGTCGGGTGCGGACGACTTCTACCTGATCAAAACCGATGCCGAAGGAAATGAAGTATGGTCCAAGCGGTATGGAGGGGCCAGTGGCGATGTCTGTAATGACATAGTGGAAACTGATGGCGAAAGCTTCGTTTTAGTTGGATATAGCGAGTCTTTCGGCGCAGGTGGCAACGATGTTTACCTCATTAAAGTGGATGCCGCCGGCGATACCCTCTGGACCAGAACCCATGGCGGTTCCGGGCACGATCACGGCAATTCCATACAGGTTACCTCAGACGGCGGGTTCGTCGTAGCCGGTACCTTCGGTGCGGGTGGTACAGGTAGCAAGATGTACCTGTTGAAACTTGATGCCAACGGCAAGCTGTAACAGGCCAATCATCTGCTCGCGAATTCTGATTATAACAGAAAAAATCCAAGCCCGGTTGTGCGCCGGACTTGGATTGATATTCAGACTATTCGCTGGTCGGGCTCAACCGCAACCGGAGCAACCGCCACCTGAGTCGCTGCCGGAACCACAATCAGCCGTGCCGACTTTGATCATGTAGCCGGACTGACCGTTGCGCGAAATGAAATCGATGTTGATCTCGCCAAACTGCTGCAAGTAGGTCAGCACTTTGGGATCGATAAAGGCGGTGATGCCGTTGGATTCGAGCTTGTCGAGGTTTTCTGCCGACTCATCCAGAGTCATCCCCATCTGGGGGCCGCTTCAGCCGGCTCCCTGAAAGTACAGTATCAGCTTCTTGTCCTTATGCTCTGGGGTAGCGAGGACCTTTACCAACTCGCTACTGGCGGTGTCTGAGACTTGAAACATATCTATTCAACCTTTCATCGTTCTCTGTTCGAACACTTAGAACACAATATAACCTAAAATGATTCAAAAAAGTGTGATAAATCACTCTCTTGGTGATAAATCACTCTCTTGGTGATAAATCACTTTTTTGCGTTTCGCGCACTTCATGTCATGCTGAGCGCAGTCGAAGCATGAACACGCCAACCTCATCCTGTTAACCGGTAACCTCGCCCTGAGCCCACCCCACCTCACCCTGATCTTATGAAAAGGTCGAGAACCTTATTATCTTTTGGTAGAGTAAATAGCCAAAAGAAGAAAGGAACTCGACCATGGCAAAGAGCAGTATTATCGTTGGGATCGATTTGCACAAGCGGAGTTTTGACTTCGTGATGATGAGTTCGACAGGTGAGATTATCAAGCAGGGTAGTCGTTCGACGGAAGCCAGTTCTGTTTTGGAGTTTGCCAGTGGTTTGACTCTTCGTCATCAGGCAGTGTTGGAACCGTTGGAGAACAGTTACTGGTTCATTGAGCAGTTGCAGCCGTATGCGGCCTCGGTTCATTTGGCTAACTCAGGCAAGGTCCGTTTGATCGCCGAATCTCGTTTGAAGAATGATCGTATCGATGCTCGTATTCTGGCCGATCTTTTTCGGGTCGGTTACTTGCCGGAGGTTTATATCCCTAAGCGTGAGATTCACCAGTGGCGCTGTTTGATCCAGCATCGCATTCGTTTGGTGTGCGATCGTACTCGTGTTAAGAACCGTATAATCGGTTTGCTCAATCGCGAGGGTTATCGTGTGGCAGCGTCAGATCCTTTTGGCAAAAAAGGTCGCGCTCAAATTGATTCGTTTGAATTGTCGAGTATGCTTCGCCAGATGGTTGACCGTAATCTGGTATCGCATGATTTGTTATCATCGCACATATCGGATCTGGAAGCCGAGATCAAGCAGATAGTTGCTGCTGATCCGATTGCGAGTAATCTATGTACTATCGACGGTGTGGCTGAGTTCACGGCTTTGGCCATTCGAGCCATTGTTGGTCGGATGGATCGTTTTCGCAGTGTTAAGGCTTTTGCCGCCTATACCGGTTTGATTCCAGGGTCACGTCAGTCGGCCGACCGGGTGCAGCATCGTCCGATCACGAAACAGGGTTCCACGACATTGCGTTGGCTTTTGTTGCAGGCAGCCAAGCATGTGGTAAAAAAGTCAGGTTATTTCAAGCGGATGCACAGCCGTATTGTTCGTCGGAGTTCGGAGAAGAATGCGCGCGTGGTCGTGGCCCATGCCCTGGCCCGCATAATATACCATGTCTGGATGGAAGCCAGGCCTTACTACCGCTGAGAGCGGTCAATAACTTCCGTACCGGTGATCGAGCCGGTTGGTCCGCACTGCGCTCTGGTACCTGTGTACCGTCACCCTGATTTGGGCGCCGGCTCGAGGTAAAAAATCATGGGCATATTGGCCCGAATAGGTGAGTCGTACCCGTGTACGGTGTATAGCGAAAGCGAGCGTGTATAGAAAAACAGTTGACTACGACCTTTTCATAGGTGAGCGGAGTCGAAGGGTGAAGCTGTTGTCTTGACGCCGAGTCTGAAGACTCGGCGGGCACAAACAGGGCCGGGGCACAAGAAGAATCCCGCGCAGCGCGGGATGTCGAAACCACAGGGGTTTCGACCTACGGCTCGGCGGGCACAACGCAAGAGGCACATCGGGTGGCACCCTCAAACCCGGTTTGGGGGTGACAGGCAAGCCTGTTTCATGTTTCATCCTGACTTGCGCCACCAGCGTCATTGCGAGGAGCCCCGCGCTACGCGAGACGACGCGGCAATCTCAATTCGTTGGCTAGGTGTCATGCCGAGCGGAGTCGAGGCTTTTAGACGGCCACCCATCGACCTGCGGTTTTTCTGGTTCTTCTTTATACTTGCCTCTGATCCCCCAACTCACCATCTTTTCGGACTACTAAGTCTGCGTCCGGATTGCGCCGATAAGTACAGTTTGGACTGTAAACAGCGAGGACAAGGATGCCTTTGAGAATCTGTTTCTACGAAGATGCCGTTTTCGATCAATTCTACCCTCTGACATATATGCGTCCTGTCTACACACTGAGGTCCGGGATTGTCCCAATGTTCAAACGAGCCGAGCGTTACTTCAATGATGCCGAGCTCTGTTTTGCCGCCCGCACCCAGGTCTCACCGCGCCTGGCCGAGAGACATCGCGATATGCCGGTCAACATTATCAAGAAATCCGAGGACGGCGTTCTGCTGCTCAATGGTCGCGTTCGAGATTACGGCGACCTGTCTCAGTTGATCTCCGCAAGCGAAGGATCGTGTGTTTTCACTCACGAGAATGAAACGGTGGCCGTTCTTTTCAAACGAGGGCTGCTCAAGCTGGCCCCCTCGGTGGCCACCCAACGCGAATACCAGGAACTCCTCGAAGCAGAATCGGCCGATGTTACTACCCGCGAGACGACAGCCAGCCTCTACAACTACTGCTGGGAGATCATGGCCGACATCGGTGGGGAGATCACAACCGACTTCCTGAGACTGAAAGATGCGCTGACCCACAAAAACGAGATGCCCTCGCGGGTGTTTATCGTCAATCCCGAAAACATAATAGTCGAACCCGGGGTGCGGGTGGCCCAGGGCGCACTTCTGGATGCGTCGGAGGGACCGATCTACATTGGCGGCAACAGTCGTGTCGACACCCAGTCCGCGATTCATGGACCCTGCTATATCGGGCCCAACTCGGTTGTCGTGGCCGGCAAGATCGTAGCTTCGTCGATCGGGCACACTTGTCGCGTTGGGGGAGAGGTGGAAGAGAGCATCTTTCATAGTTACGTGAATAAGTATCACGCAGGGTTTATCGGTCACAGTTATGTCGGTCCGTGGGTTAATTTCGGCGCCATGACCACCAATTCAGATTTGAAAAACAACTACTCAAACATCCGCGTCAGTGTCGGCGGCAAAATGATCGACACCGGCTCGATCAAGGTCGGCTCGTTTATCGGCGACCACACCAAGTTCGGTATCGGTACGCTGTTGAACACCGGGATAAATATCGGTGTCAGTTGCAACCTGTTCGGCGGTGCTTTGATTGCCGACAAAGAAGTGCCCTCGTTTAGTTGGGGCACTTCCGGCGCCTACCAACGTTACGATATCGAGAAGGCGATCGAGACGGCGACAACGAGCGCGGAGCGACGTAACCACAAATTATCGGATCGGGAAATCGAACTGTTGCGCAAGCTATCCGATGATATCAATGAGGATGATGGCGTTGTCGGGTTTTGAGCAGCCTGCCATACCGGGAGACACTAGTGCCGGAACTTCGTAAAGACCCCATCACCGGTCGCTGGGTGATCATCGCAAGTGAGCGCGGCAAACGTCCCAGTTCGTTCACCTCGGTGTCACAGCGCAGCGCTGCCACCATGTGTCCCTTTTGTCCCGGCCACGAAGACAACACTCCGCCTGAAATCCTGGCCTACCGCAAGGATGGTACCGAACCCAACCAACCGGGCTGGACTCTGCGTGTAATGCCCAACAAATACCCTGCCTTGATGGTCGAAGGTACGTTGGATCGTCAACCGATGGGCATCTATGACAAGATGAACGGCGTAGGCGCCCACGAAGTTTTCATCGAAACACCGGATCACGCCCGCGACATGGTCGACATGACCGACGAAGAGGTGCGCGACGTTTTTTGGGCTTAC
>Ga0224499_10000142_pt1 | contig 17828 bp, 7 predicted proteins | sample SF_Jul11_sed_USG_3_FD_168125 | JGI IMG/M metagenome (GOLD analysis project Ga0224499, IMG submission 168125) | Sediment microbial communities from San Francisco Bay, California, United States - SF_Jul11_sed_USGS_24 | ecosystem: Environmental > Aquatic > Marine > Sediment | place: USA: California... | reverse complement strand
GTCAACACGCCTGGCAGACAACCGACTCGTGCCTGTCTGTTATTCTTTCCAGTTTGCGGCACACCAGATATTGGCCCCAAAATCGTCCCATTTTAGGCGACGATTATTGTCTGGCCCCGAGAAAGGGGAAGTCTGGATTTTTTTTCTTTTACTGTACTGATCAACGAGATTCACTCCGGTCCTGACGCCGCCGCTCGTTTTATAGCTATGAAACAGGAGAGAATGACCGCACCACTCGCCAGGACAGGGTTGTCTTCTCTGTTTCACCTCCTCAAACTGGGCGGATTCATCCCAGAATTGCAGGGCTGCTCCCTCTATCAGGTTGTCGCGCATCGCGGTGGCCAAACGGTAGTAGTAACCCAGAGCGTCATCTACAGTGTTGCCGATTTCAGATGGTAGTTGATTGGAATCAAAGGCATAACCATCGGCCAGACCCAGGTAGACCAGGGCGCCTGCGCCGCCTCGGCCGAAGTGGACATTATTTACAAAATATGGACTGGTATCCGCATGGGAGGCGATCGTCACGGAGGAAAGCCATATATAATAGCCAACATCCGCCACGGTGAGGTCCTTACCGGGGGCGCTGGCGGCAACAGCAGGAGCCGTGAAGAAAGGTTGCAGAACACGTCTTAGTTTTTCCTGCGCCGCGTTGAGGTCTGTGGCTGCGACGGGTGGTCGGCCTTTGACTATAACACGGACACGCCGATTGGCAGGAGACAACCCGGTCTCGCCAAAGGCCTCGGTAATAAGAGCCCTGACTGGTCTGCTCGTTTTACCAGGTTTGCGGTTCAGCCGCCCGCCAGCTATGCGGTTGTCCACCAGGGCGCGCACCGTGCGCCGGAAGGATAAATAGGTACATCGGGGTCCCTTGGGAGCCTTTATCGGCTGCGGCTCTTCGAACATCGCCTGCGACATCGGCAGCCGGAGAATGATGTGCGGCTGGTCCGTTTCCAGGTGGTATAGTAGTGGGGTTGTGTCGCCCTTAAACTGCCATGAATTAGGCGTCGAGCCGTCAAGCCATTTCATATTTCCCGAAATCTCGATCAACACTTGCGGCTGGTTGGCGCCGGTCTCGCCCGGTTCCACCGGTACGTACACAACACCGTGGGCAGGTATCTCTCTTTCCAGCCGGATGCTGTCGTCGGCCAAGTTGCGCACCTTGATCTTTTGTTTTGGAAAATACACCGAGCAGTTCTTGACTTTCTTGCCGGAAGCAAGAGTCTGCAGCCAGGTACGGGTAAAACGAACCGGTTGGTAACGACGAGCATTCGGCCAGTCAATCAGGATGGCATCGACTACCGCATGCGAGAGGTTGGCGTCAAGGAGATTGTTCCTAAGCTCACGATAGACATGGCGGGCTGGGATAATGCCGTTCATTGAATGGGCAGCCCAAAGGCGGCCTATCCCGGGAGACGCATCGTCGAATAAGTGGGACTTGCGGTCGCTCGCCGGTTGCGATCTGGCCATTGTAATATACAGATCAAAGGACCCATCGGCGGCCATCTTAATCGTGGGCATGTCAAGCCGGATGATATCATCTTGCGTGGCGTCGGCGCCCAGTCTCAGGATGTGCGGGTAAAGCCCTTGTAGAAACCAGGCGACGGCGTGTTTTGGCCAATTCGACGAGCCTGGAAGAACAGCCACGGGAGAATTGGGACCCTTTATTTTTTTGCGCGTTGATAATGGAGGGTTGGCAACAGTGTTGTAGAGGAAGTTCTCAGAGAGTATTACCGGACTATACCAGGCAATATTCGGCACCTCCTGTAGAGAGGCACCCTGCTCATCAAGTCCTTTCTTGACATCCGGCAGTTGGTCTATGACCCGGAGAGTACCTTCGAGAATACCATTTGTTTGCCAACTGTTGTATGTCGCTGTGGTCAGGTCTACATCCGACCAGTCCGGCAGATTGGCAGCCATTGCAGCCTTCGCCAGAAACCTCGTTTCACCTGGAAAGAGGGGACGAAGTTGTGGCGCTGGTGCAGTTGGGTCTATCACAGTCCCACTGATTTTCATCGATTGCAGCGGGACCCCTTCCTGGTCCGCGGGCGGGACAGTCGTATCTTCGACTATGATCGATCCCGGATCGATTCGATCTCGGTCCGCTGCGGAAAACATGAACCTCAAAAAATCTCTCATGGTATTACCACCTCATTCGAATCATCACTGTCAGCAAGACGTGAAGCACCCAGACTGCGAACCCGATACTTGTGTGTCCCTGTTGCGGCTGTTGTGTCGGTGAAAGATTCCACATCAGGCTCAATTACGGCCAACCGATCATATCGATAGCCGTCACTCAGTTTTCGTCGGATTTCGAGCGACCGATAAACATCCTCATTTTTCCAACTAACGACGACGGCCGCCGATGTGGTGTCGTAGGTTGCTGTCACGTTGCTCGGTCCGGTAAGATCACCCAAAGCCCTGGCCGGGAGGTCATCGGATGGACTGCCGAGGATATCGCGGTGAGCGTTACCGCTGGGATCGGCGGGATCAAGAGCGCTCCGCACGGCCGTCAACCGGTAATGGAATATGACCCCGGGCGTCACGTTCTGGATGCTTACCGTGTATCGACCCTGAGCATCCGGGCCGCTGCCGGGGGGCAGGGTGCCCAGATGAGTTGCCGGTTGGTCGAGACCTCGGCGCGCCTCGATCTCGAATCTGACACCGTCAACAGGACCGGCCTGGGTCCAGGTAAGTTGGATCGTCCGCTCGGTTTGTCCGTCCGGAGGGGCGGCCGAGAGTAGATTCGGCTGCGGCGGTCGTCGAACATCGGGCACCCGCACCGGGCCGATCAAGTCGGACCAATGGCCGGGTGTGCCTGAAATGTCTACGGCCCGGATTCGATATAACACTCTTGTCGGTGAGCGTCCGGGTATTCGGTCACGATACTTGTTTAGATACACTTCGTTGCTGCGCATGTCAAACGCGCCGGGTTGAGCCGCGGCCAGTGTGCGAAGGTCAGAATCGGACATGTCAACATGGGCGCCGGTGATGGCTCCTTCCATCGCCCGCCACACTTCGTAGTGTGAAACGCCGCCGACAGCATCCCAGGTGAGTTCGAATTCTGCATCTTCGGCGTAGACCGCCGCCGATGACGCCCAGGTTATGATTGACGGATCAAAGGGAGCGATGGTCGGTGCCACGGGCGGGTCGGTAGAACGTACCGAGATGGCCGCCACGGCAGCGTTGCTTTCGTTGCCGGTGAGGGCCGTCAAGCTGGTATCTGTGGCCGGCAGGTTAGGACTGTAGATATAACCGGCGCCATCCGCCGCCGTTACATGAAGCTCCAGCAGTCCGGCTCTAAACCCGGCCGGGGGTTGCAGATCGACGCCGACAGTATGACCGGGGTAGACGATTACCGGAGATTCCTCCAGATGAGCAACCGGATCGGAAGTTGCTCGCCATGTCGACAGGACTACCAGGCGTTGATCCTGGGCGGATGGTTCTGGAATCCGCCAGCGGTTCGGGCCTGTGGGCACGGCCTCGAATGACGAACGCAGCAGATGGAAATAAAGAGAAACCGGTTCCCCATCAGGCAAGTTGTCGGCGGTCAAGGTCGTCAGTTCGACGACCAAAGGTGACAGGTTGTGAACGGTCGAGACCTTGGCAGGAATCGAGGGCCGTCGTGCATGTCGCGCCACGCGCGTCAGCGCCGTCGCTGGACCGGAGGTGTAGATGACACCAGATGACGGTGTACTGGGCGTTCCACCTGATGACTTGTAAACCGTGATAGTGGCCGGGGAGCCGACAGTATGCGTCTTAATCGAATATCCGCCTCCCGGTGTGACAAGCGGTACTCCCACATATTGATCGGCCGTGCCGGGCAGATCGGCCACGGTCAAGTCCGCGGTGAGACCGTCGATATCGGCCACCGACTCAATGCTCACAGCAACGGCCGACTTGGGAATCCATGAGGTGCTGATTCGGAATTCGGTCGCATCGGGACCGTTGAAATCTTCTCTGGCATGCCACAGAACGTCCAGGTCGGTTTGCACGGTCGGGTTTGTCGAGTTGAAAGTCAGTTGGCTGTCCGACACCAAAGCGACCGACGGTATCGCCGGCGCCATATCATCGAAATGCCGCACCGACGTTTGAGCAGCTCCGGTCGATTTTACGCCCAGGATATTGACGCCGCGCACTCGGTATACATAGTGTCCTTCGTGCGGTGGCCAGGGCATACCGGGACGATCGAGATATTGAGGTACAGTGTCCGAATGCATGGTCAGTTCACCCGGCTCCAGTTCGGTAAAAGCGGCATCCGGGGGCAGCGCCGGTGCGGTCGGCTGCGCCGCCGTCGATCGACCGTGATGGAAACGAGAGAGTTCGTAGAGGACAGCTTCGTGGTGAAGCAGGCGCTCGGGATGAGGCGCCTCCGACCAGGCCAAGCCGGTATACAATGTCGGGCACTTTACTATCATCTGTTCGGTAGGTTTGGGATTGCCATCCGGGTCTTGAGGCGCCATCTCAGCCGGAAAAGCCCAGTAGTCAAAAGAGGCGAAGGCCGGATGTTCAATCAAGCCGGGGCGGCGGTCGGCCTGGGCGTTGGGTGGTGGCGCCACGTAGCAGGGCAGATTGGTCTTAGCCGGGTCGCTCAGAGCCGTGCCTTGGGTAGTGGCCCATTGAGCCTCCACCTGATAGGTTATCTCGCCCTGCAAGTCCACGACGTCATCGGCGCCGAGTCCGAGAAGCACCGCATACTCAAACCGTAAGGCCAGCGCCAAAAGGAAATGCCAGGCGCGGGTGGTGTAATAGTGAGTGACCGCCGCGGAATCACTTCCGGCCAGCAGATTGGCCAACGGTGGAGGATCATTCTGTTGCCAGTAGTTCCAGGCCAGACCGGCGTCTTCTTCGTGAGGATGACCGAGGTGATCGGCGACGATTGAGGTGAGTGGTATTCTCTCGGTGAGCGGTGTGGAAGGATCAACCAACCGGATTAAGGGGAGCAGGAATTCGAGATTGTCCTGCTCAATAGTGGTAAAGTACGGACCCGCGGCGGGACGCCGGGCTTCGGCGTCAGTCTGGAAGTTGCTCCAGGAATTGGTGCTGGGAAGAGTGAACGGACTGCCGTTATTGAGATGCCTCTGGTGTTGGCCATCGACGAGGCGACTGACCAGCCAGCCCTTTAGAGGATAGTGAAGATCGAATCGTGCTCCCCAACGCACACCATACACATGCGTGCTGTCGTCCAATCCCGGTCCGGCATTGCGTCGGCAGGCAATGATATCGATATCACTTGGCGCCACCAGAGTCGGGGGAATCTGAACCTGGGCGGCATTAAAGATACCTGGGCTCATAGCATCACCTCATATTCCACTTCTTCGGCGGCCGTGTCCCCGGCCACCGCATAGGTTTGACCGACACTGCCGATATCTCTGAGCCAGGTCGCTTTAAGCGCCAGCGGCTGTTTCGGCCACGAGTCTCCATCGTGATGCACGACAATCACCCGAGTCTGATCGACATTGGCGATCAAGCGGGTGTTGTTATTATCCAGAGTGACGGTCAGTCGGAGAACGGCATCAAGCGGTTCGGGAGCTTCGATAAGCAGCCCCAGGACCCGATCTTGTGCGATGTTTAAGATGGGGGTGATCTTTGACCGATCGACGTAATTTATCGTGCGAAGCCCGATCCGCCGACAGACGGTATCAAAATCTCCGGCTGTAGCGGCGTCGTCCAGTGTGACATGGGGGATATCGGTGCTCAGGCCACTTGACAACAACTGGGTGAAAGTTTCGAAGGCTGAAGTGGTGAAGCTCCACTCAAATAGCGGGACATCGATGGCATCGTTGCTGACCAACTGCGCGATGTATTGACTGTTTGGCGTCAAGGCGGCATCTACTGAGGCCAGATCGATATCGGCTGTATTGTATCCAATTGAGAAATCCGGTACACCTTCGATGCAGCCGCGTGTTACATTTTCACGATAGACTCTTTCCCACCAGAGTTCCGACAGTCTTTGGGTAACCTCGCCTTCAGATGAGACCACCAGCAATAACACGTTACCTTCGGCATCGCGAATGACATTACCCTGTCCGTCGAGCAGTCGCAAGCGAAGTTGAGCACCCACCGATGTATACAAGAAGGGCACGTAGGCTTCGTGAAAGACAACTTCAAGATCATAGCCGGTGTAGACCGGCCGATTGCCGTTGGATGGATACACTTTCTGCACGTAGTTGATCAGGGCATTGACATATAATGGCGGGCCACTGGTGCGGAACCGGCGTGATTCGACCACCGGTGAGCCGAGCTGTGAATCAACGCTGTTCCCGGGACCCTTGAGTTGCGGCGTATGACTCACTCTTAGTTCATACAACTGGTTGGGCTGAAGAATCTGGGCTTCAGGCGGAACTGTCCACTCTTCATGGGTGGTCAATGTACCGCCGCTCTGGGTGCCGGTGACCCACTGCGACGGGCCGTGGCCCGGTTTGTAGCAAATTCTGGTAAACGTCTTGCCCTTTTCAGGTTTTATTACAATCGATCCCTGCTCATCCTGCTCGGCCGGTTTGGTTTCGGTCGGGCTATCATCGGTGTCGTCAGGGTCGCTGTCATCCGCGCCCGGTGTTTGATCATCGGGGTCGGTTGGTTTTTCATCCGGTGGGTCCTTGTCGGTTGACTGGGCGGAAGGTTTCTCTTTGTCCCATGATCCGCAGTCTTCCCCCCGACGCCGCCGACAGTGACACATCCATACCCACACCAGAAGCAACAAGGCAACCAGCAGCAGTATGGGAAGCAGTACGTGCGGTGGAAGGATACTCGGTATGGGGCGCAGCAACATCAGTAAGGCCAGTACAATTGCCACGGCGGCAGCGAATACCAAGCGGCAGGCGGGTATGCGGCAAAGTCGTTTCCACCACCATCCATCCGGCCTGGCGCCGTTTCCATCATCCGGCTTTGTCACCACCTCGGGGTCCTTCACCGGCCCCGGAGGAATAATAGTCAGCACATCGCCCTCACCCAGCGTTACGCCGCCCTCGTTGTCGCGGCTGTCATCATCGGGGTCACCCACCTCCCAGTGATACAGGGACCCGTCCGGGAGCCAACCATAACCGGGCTCAAGATCGTCCAACGGAAAACAGACAACAGTGTCTTCCGGCTCATCACAGTAATCAATATCGAGTGGTTCGACAAAGCTGCTGCTCGAAGTTCCATCGTGGCCGAACCGTTTCGAGGAGAGCAGGCGCAAGACGGTATTATAATGAGGTGTCTCCCGAGCCCAGGTTCCCCAGAGAGCGATGTTTTCGTCGGCGCCGCCGGGGTCTCGTATAAGCTCCACGTCGTTGAGTACATACCTGGCCGAGTAGTTTGAGCGCTGGCCGATAGTGACAAAACCGTCGTCGGAAAGCGCAACAGCTTCGTTAAAGTCACCGGTGTCATCTTTCATAGCCCGGGCGAAATCCAGACTGATCGCACTGTGCGGCTTTATGGTAGGAGTCCCGCCGGCTATCCTGACCAGGCCGGTGTCCAGAGTGACCTGGGAGTTTTCATCCGGTCGGGCCGTGCCGGTAAGATCGGGGGTCCAATGACGCGGTGTTGCCGCCCAGTTGACCAGGGGTGATTCCAGTTGGGGCGGATTCGGTCTTTTCCATTTGAAAGTATGGCTTTTGCAGACATCCCATAACAGGGCAGAAAAACAAGCCCTGGCCCGCAGCCTCACCTCCGTGGGTCGGAAAACGTTCGCTCCCAGATATCCACCCAGTCTGATGCCGACTGAAACGCCTTTGTAACCGGCGCCTATTCGACCTGCAAGTTTAAGCGATCCCTCCCACTGCGATGGGTTCCAGTGGAGTCCCATCTTGCCTTTCGCCGAACCGCGTGCTTCGATCCAGAATCCTTTCCTGGAGTATCGTTCACCGACTTCGACTTTTATCCCGGTCAAGACACCGTCCTCGTCAAGCCTGAACCAGAATCCGGCGCTGAACAACCAGGTGTTGTTAACCTCCAGTACCTGGGCGGAGACGCGCTTACCGTCACTGTTTTCGCCGATCATCAGAAACCAGCCAGGAACACCACTGAAGCTGAAGAAAGCCCGCGCGGCACCGGTTACCTGGAAGAGATGCGGCATTCCCCAGTAGGCCACGATGTCGATGCTTAGTGTGGATTGTCCGGAAGCGTAGACAAGCAGGGCATCCAGGTTTCCCTCACTGGAGGTTGAGAGGTCCGGTTTTGTTTTGAGGAAATTGGCGCGACACTGGAGCAGCAGGGTGATGTCGGGGAAGGCAATTACCAACAGCCCTTTTACATTAAGCGAAAAGCCTTTATCGGCTGTGCCGATGACAATTCCGACACCCATCGCATTTTGCCCTTCGTTCATAGCCCACTTGGACATGTGAGTTATGCCGATAGGGGGTCTGGTGAAAACCTCGTAATAACGTTCATCGGCCGCCAGCCCGGTGTTGATCTGCAGCGCCATGTTGGCGGTGATAAGCCCCTGGAAACCGTAGATAGACAAACCAGTCTGGGCAATGGGAATACCGGTGGGGAGGAGACGGGCGTCTGCGAAAAGATAAAGGAAGGCGAAATCGTCAGCTTGATTGTAACCGATGATGATACCGACATCGATGGCCATATCGAGAGCGTAGAGTTCGAGGGCGCCCTGGCCGCGGAACTCAATAACGCCGGCTTCATTCTTGAAGGCGACTTCGATGCCGGCAGAAAAGGCACCGGCCACGGCAAACTGGACACCGATGCCTTCAAAACTAACCGATGGGTTGCCGCCCGCTGACGGGTCCCACTCAATGGTAAGCCCTTCAACCGATGCCCCGGCCGGTACGCCTTCGACAAGATTCACTTCGGCCGACAGAGCGATCAGCAGGCTCGTTTGGCTTGACTCGCCGCGAGCAAAACGGAATTTGGCGATGGTCAGTCGAACAAAATACCACTGCACTACAAGCGGGCTTGCGAAAGTGATTCCGGCGCCTTCGGGAAGCAATAACTCACCGTTTGAATTGATGCCGATTTCGTCGAAGGTGATTTCGGGCCAGGTGGCGCCATCAAGCAGTATCTTCAACCCACCGGACATGTAAATCTCATAGATGCCGCCATTACGAGCCACGCGCGCCGAGTTGATGGCGAAATCCGCAACGTTGGGATAACCAATAGTCACCAAAGAGGCGGCGCCACCGCCGGCTTCCGGCGGCTGTACAGCCGACAAAGCGGCCGAAAAGTTTCCATTGGCGTTGAATGAAACGTCGAGACCGATCCACTTTTCGTTGCCGCCTTCGTCAAAGGTGTCGAGGTGAATATCAACAGCCAGGGCCGCCTCAATCAACGCATTCTGGACAATGTCCAGCCCGAATCTTTTGAAGCGCAGCGGATATCCAAGGAATCTGCCGGAAACAGGATTGGCCAGGTCGGCCGAAAGCACCTCGCACTTGCCGGTAAAGCCGGTACTGCCGATGGCGGCATTGGCTATGGCGATCTGAAGGTCGGCGCCGGGATCGGTGTTCAGGTACTCGGCGGGAATGGTCACGGCGAGCAACTCTATGGCAACACCCTGAAAATCCTCGTGATCGACCAGGAACTCAGGGAGATCGAATATGCCGAACACTGGCCGAATGTCCTGAGCCTCGACAATGATGCCGGTTCCGCAGAGGTAGGCAGGGTCCAGGCTCGGCCCGGTGGCGTTTTCGATTGTGATCCCGTCGGGTGAGAAGCCAACATCACCGGTAATGGTAACTTCGGCCGGTCCATTACTGTTGACATCTTTCAAGACGCTTTCGTCAAACCTGAGACCAAAGGTGAGATCATCGAGGGTTATCGAAAAGTCCGGGCCGATCACCATTATCGCCGCGACAGTCGACCACTCCGTTCCGGCCGAGGCGAGGACCAACGAGAACAGATCGCAGCCGGGAATTCTCAGTTCGAGTGCACCCTCCCAGGCTAATCGTATCTCGATGACGAGGTTGTCTCCGTCGTCCGAAAGTACCGCCTCGGTGTAATACAGGTTGTCGAAGACAGCAGCAAGTTGATCCAGCGGGAGATAATCAGAAAGCGGGAAATCTGCTTGTTCGATTATCTCAGAAAGCGGGATAAGAGCCCGTTTATCCAGTGAATATGCCACAACAACTCCGGGCTCGGCGCCCTTGGCGATTAATTCGATCGACTAGTTTTTATAGAGACTCAACAGCCTGATGATTGAGCAAAAAATGTCGCACTGCGCCAGCCGTTACCATCAGGTACCTTTTGCCATGATCCACTCAACACCACTTCTGTGGGGGGTGGACAAAGTATCGGCTCCTCTGGCCTGATACGCGGATGCCGAAACATATATTCGCCCTCATAGCCTGTCAAGGTGATTCTACAGACCAAGCGTTCCAACCACGGTCTTTTTCAGACAGTCTGAAAAGGCAGGTGGCTGTCCGTTAATGGGTCGTTCAGTGCACCCAGGGGTGCTCCCACCCCCGGTGAAGCGAGTCAATGCCAATGGCTTACGCCGCGGCGGTTCAGAAACCAACAAAGCCCGGGTTGCATTAATACTGTGCTGCATATCAACCGACCTGTAAAATGAGAGTGGAGAGTCTTCGTCCATTATCTTGTATGATAGATACAACTGGGTATCCTATCCACGAGGACGGAAAACGAGAATATGACCAACTCATCCGGCGATGCAACACTCAAAAACTCGGCCTCTCCAGGACACGGTGGCCAGATTAACCGAAAACCTGGTCCGGCGCTGCCGGTTGGACGACGACCAGATCCTTCGAATCAATCAATCGTTCGAGCGCGCCTGCACCGTTCCGTATCGACTACGGGCACGGGGGCGGTGCATCACCGCCGGTGAACATGTAGTCAACGAAATAGACCAAATCGGAGATATCGACTTCGCCAAGGCCGTCGATACTCGCATCATAATAACAGTATGGTTCGATTCCGCCGCTGAACATGTAATCGACCATGTGCACAAGGTCCGAAATGTCAACAGACCCGCTGTGGTCAAGGTCGGCCCTCAGTTCGCAACAGGCCGAGGGAGAGGTGGCGTGTATTTGATCCAGGACATTATGAAGTCCGGCATGACCTTCCCTCGAATACAAGTAGGCGGCACGATATCTGAGAGTCTTTCCCGCCTGTAGCGAATCCATAGCAAAGGTGATTAGGTGGCTCAGACCTCCATCATGATTTGGAACCTGTATGCCATCTTCGGTCATCTCCATCTGGCGATACATGTGACCGGGGTTGTAATATACGCCGGGATAGGAGTGTGTAATCAGCCGTACATTACGGGGCGGGTCGTCCAACGCCGCCAAACCGGTTACGATTGAATCTCCAGTGTTCTGCGGAACCCAGGGAATAGTAATCATGTGGTTCGCACTATCTATCAAGTAAGGGATTGTGTCGCCGGTGCCTTCATAGCTTGGATTGAGAATGTAACCGTGGATTCCAGAGAGTACAGGTTGCGGTTCGGGGCAATCGGATGTTAGAGTGTACTCGACAGTTATATATGTCCCGCAATAGCCGATCGGCATTCCTCCCGTCTCATACTGATAACGAAAAGTACCTTTGATTCTACCATCATTACTGGCGAAGGCGCCGGATACAAGGGAGTCTGAGTTGATTGCCTCCTCGTACTCAAGTTCTTGCACCGGGACCAGGTTTGGCTCAGGATATTGGTGAAGTAAGAGATAATTTGAAGTGAATCCTTGATACATAATCGTGTCGACACCAACAACGGTCATAACGATAAACGCTAAGTTACCCTTGAATAAGTGACCCCTATAGCCTATGTATCCTCCGTAGTCGAAGAGCGAAAACAGCCTTTCCAGTCCGCCCCGGTTGGTCGGCCGAATCTCAAAACAGTTTGTTGGCGTTATAACAGCAGTATCGTGATCCAGCACCGTCGTAGGGGCGCCAAGAAGCAGCTCAATCGGTACGAGTATTTCAGGCGTGATGATCGACGAAGTTGTGATTTCCAGTGTATCTCTAATAGTCCCGATGTCGCACGGATCCGTGATTTCTGTGGCGTCAAAGTACAGGTCTATTGATACAGGATTTGATATTGAAGTTGTGACTGGAAGAGTCGTACCTATTTCCACATGCCCCTGAGAACTCTCTATATCGGTAATCGTAATCGTCTCAGTTGTGCGGTTTTGAAGTGTAATGACTGTGTCCCATAATTCACCATGAACAAGTACGCCTCCATCGATCTCCGAGGGAAACACCAACACTGAGCCGAAACCTACCGAATCAAGCGCCGCCACGACAGCATCAAACTCCGGACTTGTCGATCCGTACAAATCGTCCGCCGCAGTCGTGAGCATGAGTGCCCAAAAATCAAAGCTCGAAGAAGGTGTCAGATAAACCGTCAAAGTACGATACCAGATTTCCGCCGCCGACTCACGACCGATTGTACTGGCTACCAGGTATCCGACCCGATTGGGAATACCGGAATTAAAGTGAACGCCGCCATTGTCGATGCCTATCGGCATGTCTACAAACTCACTCAGATGAGCCGGTTGCACACCACCGAATTCAAAGGGATATCCGTATCCTAAGTGCGGATTCTCCATATTGCGTAAATATCCGGGATCGGCCAGGACGGTCTGATCACCCATCAGCCAGTTAGTACCGTCGATCATATTACCGAAGAAGTCGGAAAAAGACTCGTTCAGAGCGCCCGATTCAAAGGTGTAAATAAGGCCGGCTGAGAAATGAGTGACGCCGTGCGTGAATTCATGACCGACGATATCGGGATCAGCGTGGAATTCACGAAATTTCTCACCGTCACCGTCACCAAAGCCGATATAGGGATCACCCAGCTCAGTAAGTGTGAAGAAGGCGTTGTTGTAGTCGGCAGAATCAAAAAAACTCACGCGGACTGTGCCACCTGAACCATCCCAGCTGTTTAAGCCAAACCGATCATAAAAGTACTCAAAAGATTGTTCGGTCCAGTAGTGACAGGAAACGGCTGCTTTCAAAACATCATTGTCGTCGAATATTCCATCCTGATTGGGATCAATAACCGGATCGCTGCCGGACAAAATCTCTTTGTAAGTAACAATCACTCCGTTGAGGTCATCCACCGGTGGTGTGAACATTGATCGAGAACCATCAATCATTGATATGTCGCTACCAATCTGGTAAGCGTGGAACTCTCGGTTCACATTCCACAAATCCGGACCCGAACTCAGGACAGGACCGTCGGAACACAGGGCATTATGCTTGTGTAAGAATTGACCGCTGTGTGCATCGACGAATACCACCCACTCAAAAGGAATGCTCTTGCCGGTAACCGTCACCTGCCAGGCAAGATGAGGTGAGTTTTCTTCCGGGACAATCAGTAACCGCTGGTTAGTCACGATCTCCTGCGGTGGTTGCTGGTCGGTCAAATGCTCTACTGCGACGACAGCCGCGTCCGAGGCTGTGACGTTCGGTTTGATGTCAATGTCCGGAGAAGGTATAGTCTGCCCGGCAACCATATAGATGTCGTCATCCCGGCCAAAATGGAAAATCTTTTGACAACCCCAAACTTCGATGCCCTGGTAGGTCTGATTGAAACGCAGATGGGATAAACCGAGTTGGTCGGTTGTTTCCGTTACCAGTTCAAGCTCGTTATTGACGTTGAACAGCCTGAAGACCGACGGAAGTTCCCGGGCGAGTTTCTTGGCTCTCTCTTCTCTTGATAGCCCTCGCTCGGCCGGGAAATCCCCAATCAACACTTCGGCTGTCTGGCTATGAGGATTCATAACTACGGTATGCACGTTTCCGGATTGAGGAGATTCGGAGTACAAGCTGATACGCTCGCGACCAACCGCCTCCATCGAGATAAGGGTGAGGGCCAGGGCTGCAAAAACATAGGTGTGTTTCAATTTGATCCTCTCTCTGTCTGCGAATTCGAAGAACTTCATCACTATAAAGCCAAGCCGAAAAGTCTCACATAGTTGTCAGGACAAACCTCTTCTCGTAGTAGTAGTCGATACGGTCTCGAATTCCTTACAAGTATAATCAAAAGGCAGGATTCGGGTATCTTTATTCTCAAGGCTCCGGTTTTCAGTCGGTTATTGACGTTGGTTGATAGTCGTATCAGACGGCGCGGGGTTGTATCGGGGTCAATCGATCAATCTTAAGGCGATCGGTGATTGTATGTTGATTTGCTTTGGAACTGCCGGAAGGCTTCAGTGTCGGCCTTGTTGTCATCGATAATGAAGATGGTACAGACAAAGTAGGCTATCGCTAATTGAACTACAATTACCGAAAGGTTTTGACGACGTGCAGTAATCGTACTATACTTGAATGTAATCATGAACTTCCGACCTGCCATAAAAACCGATCTAAAAACCGTTATGACATGGATACCGGATGCAGAGAGTTGTCTGGTTTGGGCGGGGCCTAAAGTCAGATTCCCTTTGGAATTGGAACAGTTATACCAGGCTATCGAGTTTGAGAAGACTCGGACATATTCTCTGTATGATAATAGAGAAATACTCGCACTGGGTCAGATCAGACTATTTGAAAGTGACCGGGGACACTTATCGAGAATAGTCGTCAAGCCGTCATCGCGGGGCAAAGGTATCGGACGAATCTTCTGCCAGGAATTAATCAACGAAGCCAGGAAGCTCAACTGCCAAACAATTTCATTAAATGTCGTCAAAGAGAACTCTATTGCGATAAGCCTATATACAAAACTGGGGTTTATAGTACCATCCAAACAGCCGGATGATGTCAGAATCAGAAAAAACATCGTCCGCATGGAGCTTGGGTAGTTCTATCCTTGTCAAAATACCGTTCCTCGCTTCCTGTTGTTTGGATTCTCGGACGGCACTATACTGAGACTGACCAAAGAGATTCATAACTTGAGGAGTAATACACATGAAAAGAACCAACCTTGCATTTCTAATCGCTCTGTTGGCATTGTCGGCTATGGCTCTCACGCCCTGTCTTGCCGATTCGGACCAGAAGCCCACCCAGAATGACGCTGGTTCAAAAGAGTTCCAAACTCAATTGGATGAAGTTGATGATCACCTTGTTATCCTCTGGACGAGTGGTGACAAAGAAGTAGCCATCAAAATGGTATTCATGTACGCATTCAATGCTAAGAAAAATGGATGGTGGGAAGAGATCACATTCATAGTCTGGGGGCCTTCCTCGAAACTGACCTCCGAAGACTCCGACATCCAGGATTATATAAAGAAGATGCTTGGTGAAGGCATAGATATAAAAGCATGCAAAGCGTGCGCCGACTTGTACGGGGTATCTGACACACTGGCATCTATTGGAATCGAAGTCAAGTATATGGGTACGGATCTAACCGCGTTCCTGAAATCCGGTACTAAACTGATGACGTTCTAGCGTTGCGAGTTCTGTCAGGATCGGTCCCTTTAGTATTTCTTAAGCCGGAGAATCGGCGAGAGTCACAGCATACGCGGTCGATTCGGCTGTCATGTACATCTCGGCGTAAATGTCGACTTCTGTCGGTGTTCTATGCCTGTACGCGAATCGACTGCAGTGTAGTTGTGTTTGTTAACGGATGTGTGACAAGAAAGCGGGGTCTGCGAGACGAGTTCCGCAGCTGGGTTATCGAGAATTCGGCGGCCCGATCCGCAGCAAGACCAACTTCCGCCAGTTAGACGAGCTTACTCCTGGCTCCCCGACTGGGTGCTGCTTACCGAACGATCGCGGTGGTTTGACTGTAGGGTTCCGCCACTATAACCGTTGAAAATCACCACACCCATCCCTCTGCGCATGCCCTTAGCGTTCAACGACAATCATAACGGACCACTTAAGAAGGTGTAGGGTTTCCCTACATATCAAATGGGCACAGGGAGAATCGCGGTTTTGGCTGGCGGTCCGTAACTCTTCTTAACACATTGTAGTATACCGCATTATGTCATAGTCGTGGGGCCAGCCGGTTGTCTGGCACACCTTCTGCTATTGAGTTTCATGTGAATACAATCACAAGGACGTAGCAGACTTGCTGATTGCGAGAGGTTTGGACAATGCGGTTAAACAGGTGACACCTTATGAACATTGGAAGAAGAGATTTTCTCAAACTGGGGGCAACCGCCTCGTGCATGGCCGGTCTGGCCGGTGGCGCCGAGGCCACCGAGGAGTTTGACGGCTGGCCCGACAGTCTTGGCATGCTGGTCGACACCACTATTTGTATCGGGTCCAACTGTCGGCGATGCGAAGAGGCATGCAAGAAGGTGAACGATCTCAGCCTTACCGATTTGGATCTATCCGACGACTCGGTGTTCGACAATCAGCGACGCACCGACTCCGACAACTTCACGGTGGTCAACCGGTTTGACAATCCCAATGATCCCGACAAGCCGATTTTTGTCAAGCGGCAGTGTATGCATTGCGCCGAACCGGCCTGCGCCTCAGCCTGCCTGGTGCGAGCCTTTACCAAGTCGCCGGAGGGAGCGGTGGTATACAACCCGGATGTGTGTATCGGGTGTCGCTACTGTATGGTTGCATGTCCCTTCTATGCTCCAGCGTATGATTACTTCGATGCCGCCTCGCCGGAGGTGCGCAAGTGCACCATGTGTCATGATCGAATCAAAGAGGGCAGGAAACCGGCCTGCGCCGAGATTTGTCCCAAAGAAGCCATTACCTTTGGCAAGCGTAGCGATCTGATCAAATTGGCACGTGACAAGATCCGAAACCACCCAGATCGATATCAGGATCATATCTATGGCGAGAACGAAGTGGGCGGAACCAGTTGGCTCTACTTAGCCGGTGTCGATTTCGCAAACCTCGGATTCGATACGAACTTGGGTAACACAGAGTACCCACTTCTGACACGAGGCTTCCTCAGCGCCGTACCCCTGGTGTTGACCATCTGGCCGGTGCTACTGGTTGGGCTTTACCGCGCGACAAAAGAACGAGGCAATCCGGCCGGTCAAGATGGCGACACCAATGAAGAAAGGGCAGCATGATGGCGCGCACTTTGGATCAAACTCCCTCAACTCATCAGTTCGACAGTGACCTCCTGTTGGGGCATACATGGAAGTCGTATCTCAAGGGTCTGATCACGCCGTTCAATGTGATTGCGGCAATGATAATGGCCGTCGGCATCCCGTTGACGATCATCCGATTCACTCAAGGGATAGGTGCTGTCAGCAATTTGAACGACACGAATCCGTGGGGTTTGTGGATCGGTGTCGATGTACTCTCCGGTGTAGCCTTGGCCGCGGGTGGGTTTACAATCGGAACGGCCGTCTACCTGTTTGGAATGAAGAAGTACCATCCGGTTGTCAGACCAGCTATACTGACGGGCTTTCTCGGATACTTTTTTGTAATCGTCGGACTTTGTTTCGACCTGGGGCGACCATGGCGACTGCCGTACCCGATGTTCGTCTCCTATGGCGTAACCTCGGTCATGTTCCTGGTCGGCTGGCATGTGGCTACGTATTTAACTGTGCAATTCATGGAGTTCTCTCCGGCCGTTTTTGAAGCGCTCGGTTGGCGCAATATCCGAAAGTGGGCTGTCCGTTTGACCATTGGCGCCACCATTGCTGGAGTCATTCTGTCGACGCTGCATCAGTCGGCCCTCGGTGCTCTTTTCCTGATGGCGCCGTCGAAACTGCATCCGCTTTGGTATACACCCTACCTGCCCATTTTCTTTTTTATCTCAGCCATCGCGGCCGGATTGACGATGGTGATATTCGAAGGGATGCTTTCCCATCGGGTTTTCAGCCATCAGATCGATGCCAACGATCACCACAATTTTGATGACATCACCGTAGGGTTGGGCAAAGGAGCCGCCGCCGTGTTGTTCACCTATTTCTGTCTCAAGTGGGTAGGTGTGGCCCACCACCATACTTGGTCTCTGCTCGGAACGCCACTGGGCTATTGGTTCCTGCTGGAGGTGGTCGGATTTGTGCTGGGTCCCTGCCTGT
>Ga0224499_10000140_pt1 | contig 17859 bp, 14 predicted proteins | sample SF_Jul11_sed_USG_3_FD_168125 | JGI IMG/M metagenome (GOLD analysis project Ga0224499, IMG submission 168125) | Sediment microbial communities from San Francisco Bay, California, United States - SF_Jul11_sed_USGS_24 | ecosystem: Environmental > Aquatic > Marine > Sediment | place: USA... | reverse complement strand
AAGGGCTGAACCTGGTATGCAGAGCTCAACCACTTTTCTGAACGTTTTGAGCAGGTGCCTCGCAAGAGGGCCTAAAAGCTGGAAGTGGCGACCGGAAGTCGTGAGGTAAAGCTGGGTGCTTATAGGACGTCAGGCATTGTTGGTTGATAATGCAGACGAAGATCAGGAGCCGCCGTATACGGAACCGTTCGTACGGTGGCGTGGGAGGACGGCGGGGGCAACCCCGCCTCCTACCGATTTGTACAAGCAACTTGTACAAGCACTTGGCTGCTTATCGATCAGACTCCGTTGTAAAACCTGTCCAACTGTAAATAACCTGCTTCAGGGTGTCCCGGTAACGCTCTCCACCAACAACAAAGCCATCGTTGTGGCCGGCTTCAGGAATCCAGAGAATCTGTTTCTCTTGCGGCGCCCTTGCGTAAAGTTCTTCGGCCATGTTGGGTGGGCAAATACGGTCGTTCTTGCCGTGGATGATCAGTAGTGGCGCTTCAAGATCTGCAATCTTTGCCAAATTGTTGTACTTTGCGCCGATCAGCCAGCCGAGCAAGCTGTTGAGCAACGGGTAGTGATGGCGACCCATCGCCTCGATCGAGGTAAAGGGGGCCTCCATGATCAGTCCGGCTGGAGTTCTGTGCAGGCTGCCTTCAAGGCTGACTGCAGCGCCGAGTGAGCGGCCAAAGAGGATGATGCGCTCAGCAGGCCAGCCGCGCTCGTTAAGAAAGTTCATGGCGCCGGCTAGATCACTGTAAGTTGCTGCTTCGCTGGCTCGTCCCTCACTTGTGCCATATCCCCGGTAATTAAAGATGAACACAGTAACGCCGAGTTGATGCAGTAACTGTAAGGTTTCAAGGCGATGCGAGATGTTGCCTGCATTGCCCATGCAGAAGAGCACAGCGGGTGCCCCAGCCTGTCCGGGAACCAGCCAACCTTGGAGCTGTGTAGCATCTGTGGCCGAGAAGGTTATATCTTCGTAGCTAAGACTAACTCTCGCCGGAGTCGCCAAATGTAAAGGTTCGGGGAAATAAATAAAGTGTTGTTCAAGAGCGTTACGAAGAGGCATGGCAAAAACCAGGGCAGCTACCAGACAGAGTAGGATCCGGTAACGAAGTTTGCTGAAGAGGACTGTTCTCTTTGCAGAAGCCATTGGCCGATCATTTACGCCAGAAACTCGGGAAGACCAGAACCAGAACGGTAAACAGCTCCAGTCTTCCCAGGAGCATGCAGAAGGCAAGGACCAGCTTGCCGATGGCCGGGACATGGGCAAAGTTGTCAACAGGGCCAACACTGCCAAGGCCGGGGCCGATATTGCTCAAGGTTGCGATGACCGAGCCCCCCGCCGAATTGAGATCCATGCCGGTTGCTGCCATGATGAACGAGGCGGCGACGAAAACACCGAGGTAGAGGGCGAAGAAGCCGAGAATCGATTGCATGACGTCTTTGTCAACCGGGCGGTCGCCGAGCTTGACCAGGCGTACGGCGCGGGGATGAATCAGGCGGTAAACCTGCACCTGGGCGTGTTTGAAGAGCAGCAGGATACGCGCGACTTTCATGCCCCCGCCGGTGGAACCTGCGCAGCCACCGATAAACATGAAGAAAACCAACAGGTACTGACAGAGCACCGGCCAGAGCTCATAGTCGGCAGTACCGAAACCGGTGGTGGTGATGATCGAGACGACTTGGAAGGCACTGTAGCGCAGGTTGTCAAGAAAGCCCGGGTAGGTGCCGCCCATGTTGAGCATGGTGATCAGGGCCGTGCCGACAATGACCAGGGAGCTATAGAAGAGGAACTCTTCATTGCGAATAAAATCGCCAATCTTGCCACGTAAGGCAAGGTAGTGCAGGGAGAAGTTGACCCCGGCCAGGAACATGAAAATAGTGATGATCCAATCGATGTAGACACTATTGTATGCGGCAACGGAAGCGTTGCGCGTGGAGAAACCGCCGGTTGCCATGGTGGTGAAAGCGTGATTGAGGCCGTCGAAGAAACTCATGCCTCCGGCCATCAGCAGCAGGGTTTCGATGCAGGTCAAAAGGACGTAAACACCCCAGAGCAGTTTGGCCGTATCCTGGATGCGTGGTTTCAGACGGTCTGTGGTCGGTCCTGGAACTTCAGCTTTGAAGAGCTGCATGCCCCCGACGCCGAGCATTGGTAGAATGGCCAGTGAAAGCACGATGATTCCCATGCCTCCGAGCCATTGAGTCAGAGAACGCCACAGCAGCAGGCTGGGCGGCATGGCTTCAATGTCAGTGAGAATGGTCGAGCCGGTGGTTGTGAAGCCGCTCATAGTCTCGAAAAAAGCGTTGAGATAGGAAGGGATGGCTCCGGAAAAGACAAAAGGCAAGGCACCGAAAAGCGCAAAAAAAGTCCAGCCGAAGGTTACAATGGCAAACCCTTCGCGCACCGAAAGGTCTTTCTCCGAGTTAAACTTGCTGAACAGAATTCCGCCGCAGCCCGCCGATATGATCGCGGAAAGGATAAAGGCCCCCGAAGCACCATCACCATAAACCCATGAGAAAGGCACCGGGAAGAGCAGGGCTATTGCCAGAAAAAGCAGCAGGGCACCGAGCATGCGCAGGGTCAGGGAGATGTTCATCTACTCGAAGAACCTTTCGACCTTGGCCAGGGCTTCCGGGAGAGCGAAGACCAGCACCCGGTCGCCGACTTTGAGGCTGCTTTCGCCATCGGGGATCTCGTAGCTGTTTTGATGGACGATCGCACCGATGATAGCGCCACGAGGGAAGCTGAGGTCTTTGAGCGGTGTGTCGAGAACCTGACTCGTGCTTTTGATCTCGATTTCAAGGACCTCGGAGTTGCTGCCTTCGATCGTCGCGAGAGAGATGACGTTACCGCGCCGAGCGAATTTCAGAATTGCACTTGCCGCCGAGAGACGCGGGGAGACACAGGCGTCAACACCGAGTGAGGGCGCCAGATCAAGGAACTCGGGGCGGTTGACCAGGCAAAGGGTACGGTGCGCGCCGTGACGTTTGCAGAGCAGTGAGCAGAGAATGTTGGTTTCATCATTGTCCGTGGCTGCGATAACGACATCCGCGTCAGCGATGCCTTCGTCGAGCAAGGCACGAATGTCCGTGCCCTCGGCATGAATGACCATGGTCTTCTGCAACTTTGCCGAGAGTTTCTCGCAGCGCTCCTGATCACGTTCCACCAGGCGTACGTTGAACTGTCGTGCCTCCAGGTTGCGGGCTACGCGCAGGCCAATGCGACCTCCACCGAGGATAAAGGCTTTTCGCGAGCCCCTGCGTTTCTCTTCCTTGATTTGCAGCATATATTGAATCGCCGGGAGTTCTTCCTTGTGGGCGAAGATGAAGATACTGTCACCGACCTGGATGGTGTCGTCACCGCGTGGAATGATCGTCTGGCCCTGACGTGAGATGGCGACGACGACGAAGCGGTAGATGCCGCGAATCTCGCCCAGCTCTTTCAGGGTCAAGTCACAAAGGGGACTGTCTTCGGTAATCCGATAGCCGAGAAACTGAATCTGGCCGCCGACGAATTCGGCGACGTCAAAGGTGCCCGCGCGGCCGGCCAGATTGGCGAGCTCGTCGGCCACGGCATCATCCGGATTGATCATCAGGTCGATGCCGAGTTTGTCCTTGGAGAGCACGGCACCCCGGCTCAGGTAATCGATACTCTTGACACGGGCGATACGTTTGCCGACGCCGTACTCACGGGCCAACAGGCAGACCAGAATGTTGACTTCGTCGAGGTCGGTAACGGCCATAACGATGTCGGCTTCTTTAATGCCGGCCTGTTCCATGGTCTCGGCGCTTGCGCCGTTACCAAGAACTCCAAGCACGTTGAGACGATCCTGGGCCTCATTGAGGTGCTCCTGGTCACGGTCGACCAGTGTCACCTCATGCCCTTCCAGGGAAAGGCGTTCACAAAGAAAGTAGCCAACCTGGCCGGCTCCAACGATGAGTATGTTCATCTATAGCCCCTTGGATGTAAAAAAACAGCAAGTCGCTAGGATACCGCAGACCGCAGGCAGAGGAAACAAATTATACCTGTTTTTACTGTATTCTCTTGGCAGGATTCTGTATCCTGTATTATGCAGTTTTTCGCTGACATTCCTGAAGAGCAGTTGCGCCGCGAGCGCCAGAAGGCCCGTGAACTAAGGCGCTCCCAGTGGTGGCGCAACCGGATTGCCTCAGGGCTCTGCCACTATTGCGGCGGTCGTTTTGCTCCTGCCGAGTTGACGCTGGATCATGTCGTCCCCCTGGTGCGTGGTGGGCGCAGCAGCAAAGGCAACTGTGTCGCGGCGTGCAAAGACTGCAATACCCGCAAACGCGATCTGTTGCCTACCGAATGGCAGGAATATCTGGACAACCTTGTTTAAAATTCCGCTGCGCTACTAAAGCTCTTCAAACTGTTCCGTGTCATCGTCGCCATCATCCAGATCGTCATCGTCGAGATCGTCAAAGTCTTCATCCATAAAGCGTTCCAGAAAACGCTGATTGCTGCGCAGACGACGCTGGGTCTTCTCTTGCAACTCCGCAAGCTCCGGAAAGCGCTCTTCCTTGACCTCGACTTCAGCTTGTTCCGTTTCAATGAACTTGTCTTGTTCTTCCGTCATCGCAATCCCTTTTTACATAATCGATAGAGGTCCAGATATTGTTCTGCCGCCTGGTGCCAGGACATATCCTGAGTCATTCCCTGGTGCCTTATCTTCTGCCAGAGCGGCGGTTCGCTGTAAGCCTCCAGGGCTCTATCCAACCCCTGTAGAAGGCTTGCGTACTGATATTTTTCAAACATGAAACCATTTGCCGTTTCGGGTGCGATCCGTGGGTCGATAATCGTATCGGCGAGGCCGCCTGTTGCATGAACCAGAGGGATGCAGCCGTAACGCAGGGCAATGAGCTGGCCAAGGCCGCAAGGCTCATAGCGGCTCGGCATTAGGAAAAGGTCACTGCCAGCATAGATCCGCCTTGACTGGGCATCATCGAAACGGAGCAGAACCTTGGCCCGGCCCGGATAAAAGTCAGCAGCCTCAGCCAGTCGCCGCTCGTAGTCCGGGTTTCCGGAGCCGAGGATGACCAGCTGCAAGTTCCGCGACAGGATCTTCTCCCAGCTCCCCAAAACCAGTTCGATACCTTTCTGCGTGTCGAGACGTGTGACCATGGCCACGATCGCCGTGTCGGGTGCTGTTTGCAGACCGAGTTCTTCCTGCAGTTTTTGTTTGCAGACAGCCTTACCAGAAAGGTCATCCGCAGAGTAGACCTGCGGGAGAGTATGATCCTGGGCCGGAGACCAGAGTTTGCCGTCCAGCCCGTTCAACAGGCCGTGTAGGTGGTCTGCACGCGAGCGTAGCAGGCCATCGAGGCCCATCCCCTGTTCCGGGGTTTGGATCTCCCGACAGTAGGTCGGAGAGACGGTGTTGACCTGGCTGGCATAGCGGAGCCCTGCTTTCAACAGGGAGAGTTTGCCATGATATTCAATCCCGTCGGATGTCAGCAAACTTGAATCAATCCCCAGAGACTTTGCCGTTTCCAAAGGAAAGACGCCCTGGTAGCCGAGGTTGTGAATACTGAAGAGAGAGCCGGTGCCGGCAAAGTAAGGGTCTTGCCTAAGCTGCTGATGCAGGTAAAGCGGGACCAGGCCTGTCTGCCAGTCGTGAGCATGAATGACATCCGGAACGAAACCGAGGTGGCGGGTGAGCTCAATAGCGGCACTGCTGAGCAAGCCAAAGCGTTCTGCATTGTCTGTGTAATCATGGCCTTGCTCGCCGTAGAGTTCGTCGCGGTCATAGTATTCAGGGTAGTCGAGAAAATAGACCTGAACGCCTTGGAATTCTCCTGTCCGATAATTAATTTTGTAACTTTGACCGCCCATGGAAACCGATAGCTTGTTTTGGTTTAAGGGGAGGTCGCCAGTAATTGTGCGAACCTGGCGATACCAAGGCATGACCAGTCGCACATCATGACCGAGTGAAGACAAGGCCGGAGGCAGAGAGCCCACAACGTCTGCAAGCCCGCCGGTTTTGGCGAAAGGTGCAGCTTCCGAGGCGACCATGAGCAGCTTCATTGGTGCTGAGGTCGAGGTTCTTTTGTCTTCTTGAGTGGCCATTTGAGGGGGGCATTCTAACTCAAATCGAGGAATTTATCCAGTCGGTAGCCGACAGCCGCAGCACGGGCCAGGCGTTGACGCAGGTGCTCGGCAGCAGCTGTTGAGATGGTCGGAACCTCTTTGCCCTGGCCTGAACGAAGTTGCAAGATGCCGGCCTGAAGTGCTATGGCTCCAGCCAGAGCGGTCATACCCTCCTGTAAAAACCAGGTCTGCTCCTGATGCCTGTTGACTCCCAGGAACCTGCTGTTTTCGCGGCCCTGGCAGAGGTGTGCAAAAGTTGGGGCATCAACAGCCGGGTGTGGTTGCATGCCGGCAGTCTTGGTCAGAAGGGTGGCCAGGAAAACGGCTCTGCCCTGATCTTCTGACGCAGCGCTTTCCTGCCAGGCAAAATCAAGGCCGTAGGAACCGAATACTTCAAAACAACGAGACTCGTCAGAAAAGCCGAGGGCTTGAGACAGGTTCTGCAGCATCAGCCAGCTGAGGATTGTTACACCAAGCCCTGCCTGAGAGCGCGTTCCTTGCCATTGCCCGGCAAGCATTTTCTCCACCGCTTCAGCCGCAGATAATTCAGCCAACCAACCGGACAAGTCTGCGAAGAGAGCCTTTAAGTCTATCTGTGAAGTCGAATGACCCTCAGAACCTTCTATTGACGAACCGATCATGCTGACAAAGGCGTTACACTCTGCGCTCAATTCCGTCATGATTTTATCGATCGGGCCGGTCTGTCGCGCTGTCACCAAGCCGCCTGCCAGAACATGTAGGCGGCCCTGATCAAAGAGTGCTGCGAAAGCCTTCCAGAGAGGTTGGTAGACTATTCTCAACCGTTCGCACTCAAGGTTGGAGACCGTGCGACCATTGAGGTGCTGATAAAGTTTCTGCCAGGAGCCATCTTCGTCGCTGAGCGTCTGGAAATCACTGAACACACGGTGTTCGTAGCCGTCAAGCTGCAGCTCGAGGCCATGAGACAGCTGCTCTCGAGAGACCAGTTGTTGGTTGCCCTGCAGGTCATGAAAACGGCAGAAAGGGTCTTCGGACCGATCAAGTCCCAGCTCTTGCCAGAAGGGTGGCATCGGTAGGGCGAGTCCTTCCTCTTCTGGCGAGGCTTTGTCGGCAGCCAGATGAATTCGTCCCCGGGTTGCTTGAGTCCTATTGTTATAAACGACCAGGAACTTTTGTCCGATTGGGCCGTTGCTGTAGGCGAAGACGTTTTCATTCACGCCCTGGTCGGTCATGAAATCGTAAAGAGAAAAATATTCGATATCGGCGAACAGGTGACGGGAGTGTAAAAGAGGAAAGATCTGTTGCTCATGATGCTGAATAAATCCGACATCCGGCTCTTCTTTCCAGTAGGCGCGACGGTACTCCATGCCATATTTTTCACGGTAACCTTCAACCTGGCCATGGCCGAACATTGGCAGACCGGGCAGGGTGGCCAGCATGGTGGCAACGCCGAAATATTTGTCGCCTTTGCCGAACTGTTCAACGGCGGTCGCTTCGTCCGGATTGTTCATGAAATTGACGTAGCGCTTTAATATACCCGGATTGTAGGCCAGCGTGTCTTTAAGAATCAGGCGGTACTTGGTGTTCTCTTCGCGCTTGAGCATGTTCATGAAGGCGCTGTTGTAAACCCGGTGCATACCCAGGTTGCGCACAAAATAGCTCTCCATCAGCCAGAAGGCCTCGGCGATCAGGAGCGTGTCAGGAGCTTCCCGGTTAATGCGGTCAACCACCTCACGCCAGAACTCGACCGGGAAGGCCGCGGTAAAATCCTCGTCGGACAGGGCAAAGGCCGAACGCGACTGGACTCCGGCGCTGCCTCCCGGTGGTGGAAACCAAAGACGGCGGAAATGCTTGCGCGCCAGGGTCATAGCGGCGTCAAAGCGGATCAGGCTGAAACGCCGGGCAACGGCAAGGATCAAGTCGCTCATGGCCTGTCGGACTTCCGGCATCAGGAAGTTCAGTTGAGCCGTGTCGTTCCAGGGCATATGAGTGCCATCGTTGCCATGATAGATATAGCGGTGCTGACCGCTGTTATGGTCATGATGCTCAAAGACCACTGCCGCATCACTGTGATCCCAGTAACCCTTTTCAATGCGAATGCCGATCCCCTCCATCTCGCACAGGTCCGGCCCGCTGAAATCATAGGCTGGATAGGGGGGCTGGTCAGTTTGTAGAAACCAGTCAGGGTGTTCCTTGACCAGTTCTGAGTCGATGCCGGTATGGTTGGGGACGACGTCGCAGGCCAACCGTATGCCGTGCTGACGACAACGAGCCTCGAGAGCCCGCAAGGCGTTCTCGCCGCCCAGCTCTTCTGCAATCCGGTAGGCATGCAGTGCGTATGCGGAAGCTTCCGCTTCCGGGTTGCCGCACAGTTGCTTGATGCGTTTAGAGGCACTGGAACGCTCCCAGATGCCGATCAGCCAGAGAGCATTGAAACCCCGATTTGCCAGACTGACCAGTTCTTCCTCCGGAATGTCTGCCAGGGTGGTGATGCTGCGCTGATAATGGCTGCTGAGCTGGTCGAGCCAGATGTAGATCGATTTAGCCAGCAGGACGCTGGTGGTCATCCAGTCGGTGTCGGCAGTAAAGGCTGCGGCGGCATCACTGCCGTCTCCTTCGCCAAAGAGAGGCATAGGCGATGGCCCGGGTCCCGGCAGATAAGCGCGGCTCTCTTCTTCGGTGAGGGCTATGGCAATCTGCATCTTGGTCACCACCTCTTGCGGCAGCCATGGCGACCAGTTCTTAATGATATAAGAAATCTGTTCGACCAGGTTGTGCGGGTTCTCCTTCGCTGGTCTGCGCAGTAACTCCGGTAGCGATTTGCCATGCTCTTGCAATGGCTCCGCCTGTCCGGCGAACTGCACGATCAGGCTGCGATAATCAAGGCGTGAGGCCAAATCGCTGTCATCGAGAAGGTCTTTGAAAGATTCTGCCGCCGGGTTTTCGCTCAGAGCGTCGAGGAAAAAGAGGTCGGCAAGTAATGCCTGTCTGGCTTGAATGGTTGTTGTTGCCATTCCCGGTTCGTTGACTAGGCTGAGGGCTTCGCCAGGGTAGCATTCAAGATAAGCTTGATAGGCTGTCGATAGCTCGGGAAGAGCCTGTACCCCCTTGGCGGAATGAATTTTAGAGAGGCCAGGCTGTAAACCAATTTGAGGCAGGTAATGTCGGGCCATCCCTCTGGATGCCGTTGTTAAGAGTGCGAAAAGGTAGACTTCTGCTCCGGAACTCTGCCGCCAGAGAGCGATCTTGCGAGCCGCATGGATATCAATGTCACCTTCTGCGACCTCCCTTAAACCTGCCTCTTGTAAGAGATGAAGAGCCTGCTTTTTCAGTAATAACTTATTGATAAAAGTATGGGGCATTTAGTTTCAGGCTCCGATTCCTGATCATTATGGAAAACCTAAAATCACATAAAAGCGACTGTGCTTTTCAGTTAGCAGGCTGCATTGAGCACTACCTGGGCATTGCTGTCAATCACGTGAAAGTTAGCACCGGTCAACATCGGCCAGTTCGGCGAGCCAGCCGGAGACTTTCACGCGATAAAGTTCGAGCAGCTCGAAAGCGACCTTTTCCTCTGTGGCTTCAACGTAGATGTGAGAGATCGGGCGGTGTTGGTCGGGCAGGACCAGAACCCATCCCTGTTCCGTGTCGATGCGCACGCCGTCGATCAACGAGCCTCGTTTACCGATGGCGTACTCACTCATCCTGCGCATCAGCCCACCCTTGCTCTCCCGGGGGCATGACAGTTCCAAATGATGGTAATGGTTGCGGGGGAGTGTGGCGAAAGCCTGGTCCAGAGACAGTTCGGCACGGACAGTGAGTTCCATGATCTTGGCGGTAGCAAAAAGGCCGTCGAAGTTTGGCTGAAATTTTGGGAAGCCGAAACGATCATCCATCGAGGCCACAAAACGGACCTGCCGGTTGCGGGCTGCGTCAACAAGTGAGTAACCGTCAGAGCGGGTGCGCTGCACGGTCAATCCGGCAGCCTTGGCCAGCTCTTCAACCGCTTGAGGAGCCGCAACCGGGACAACCAAGCGACCCTCGTTCTGCGCTGCGCAAACCAGAACAGTAAGGACGCTAATCGCCTCACGGTTGGAGAAGATGTGTCCTGCACCGCTGACGACACGGATTTTTTCTCCGGAAGGTCCGACCCAGAAGCCGGCGTCAGCCTCCAGGGTTTTGACGATGCGACTCAGCCGATCCAAGGCGGCTTCCAGCTCGTCGGTCGACATGTCCATGGCTTTCTCATGAACGTGCGAGTTCAACTCCGTTACCTCAAAACCGAGGTCAGCGAGCAGGTCTGGCAACAGGTCTGCGGCAGGAGAATGATTGAGGTCAAGGACGACCTTCGGGGAAGCTATTTTTAGCAAGTCGTTGTCCAGACCGCGCAGAAATCCTTCGCGATAGAAATCATAAATACGAGGCAATTCTTCGATACCGCCCGGTTCAGAATAATGGGCGCGGCGAAAGTTCTCCTTAAAGTAGATGCGCTCAATCCCTTTGGCCGTGCCTGAAGGGATCTCGTTGCCATCGGCATCAAAGAAAATAATCTCCGTGGCGGCAGGATCTTCTGGCGACTGGCGAAAATGAATACCACCAACTTCACCGAAGGTCGTCAGCTTGTAACGTAACACCGGCAGTGAGATCATCTTGATGTCACGAACGTTCACCCCGGCGGAAAGCAACCCGCCAACGAAAGAGCGTTTGAGCATTCGCGACGAGCGAATGGCATCGCGCCCGGCCAGGATAAAACTGTCCTTGGGCAGCGTTGATCCGTAGGCTGCACCGAGGCGGGCAGAGAACTCCGGTGTCAGCTCAACGTTGGTCATGCCACGTACCAGGGCTCCTTCGAAGAGGCTTTTACGCCACTTTTCTCCCCAGATCAGGTTGGTCGATACGGTCGACCCGCTTTCAATGACCTTGCGCGGCCAGATTCTGACATTGGGTCGAATATTGACGTCATCACCGACCATCGTCTCATCCGCAATCACAACTCCGGATTCGATGACCGAATTCTTGCCGACGCGAACCCGGTGCCCGAGATTCGATCCCGTGATCCTTGTCCCCGCTTGGATATAGACGTTATCCCAGAGAATGGCATCCTCAAGCTTGACCCCCTCCTCGATCTGGCAGTTACGCCCAACCACGCAGTTGGTAAGGCTTGCATTGCCTTTGATCCGGGTGTTGCCTCCCAGAACGACCATGCCGGAGAGTCTGGCCTGTTCGTCGACCTGGGCGTCAGGGCTGATAAATACCCTCTCTTCTGTCGATCCGGCAGGCTCATGAACCTTTACAGTGACCCTGCCGTGGCAGATGTCCTGGCATGCCTCAAGGTATGCCTCCGGATTTCCGATGTCGGCCCAGTAGCCTTGCAGGTCGCAACCAAACAGATCGTCTGCATTCTCAAGCATTTTGGGGAAGACATCCTTGGCCCAGTCACGGTTCTCCCCCTCCGGGATAAGCTCAAGAACTTCCGGTTCCAGAATATAGATGCCCGTGTTGATGGTGTCGGAAAAGACTTCTCCCCAACCGGGCTTCTCAAGAAACTTGGTGATGCGGGACTCTTTGTCGGTGATAACAACACCGAATTGAAGAGGGTCGGTGACCGCTGTCAGGGTGATGGTCGCCTTTGCCTGTTTTTTCTCATGGAATGCGATTGCTTTTGAGAGGTCGAAATCGGTTAAAAGATCACCACTGATAATCATAAATCTTTCATCGAGGTGTTTCGCTGCAGCCTTGACTGCGCCGGCGGTGCCAAAATCCTCCAAGGGGGTCACGTAAGTGATATGGACGCCGAACTCGCTGCCGTCACCGAAATATTTTTTGATGACTTCCGGCTGGTGGAAGAGCAGTAACACCAGATCGGTAATACCATGTTGTTTGAGCAGGTTAACGATGTGTTCCATGATCGGTCGGTTGATCAGGGGGATCATCGGCTTGGGCATGCTGATGGTTAGAGGATGAATACGGGTACCGAAGCCTCCCGCCATGATGACAGCTTTCAATGAAGTCTCCTTAACTAGTAATAAAGTGGTGCCTGGTTCTCTTTGGTGGAGATGTCAGGGTTTTGCGAGCTGTCTGCGGACTTCATTTTTCAGTTCGTCGAGATTGGAACTTTTGACCACGTAGGCATCTGCCAGCCAGGAGGAAAAATCCTCCTTGTAACTACTGTAAGCGGTGCAGAGGATCACCGGGGTTTTCTCACTCTCGTGGGCTATTTGCTGCAGGAGTTCCAGGCCGCTTTCCTGGCCAAGCTGAATGTCGAGGACGATCAGGTCGAAAACCTGATTACGCAGCTGCTCCAGCGCTTCGCTGCGGTTACCGCAAGTCACAACGCTATGGCCTTCATCTTCAAGCTCAGCAGCGAAAAGGTGCTGGATATCTCCCTCATCATCAATAACCAACAGGTGTGCCATGCTGTACTCCTTACAGGGCGTGTTGAGAACCCGTTCATTATACCAACACACCGCTCTCTGGCAATACCGTCGGTCTCTTTGTCCCCTTGCTCCCGCCAGAACAAGGTGGCATAGTTAAAGTTAATATGACACCGTAGCAGGCTGATTCTTCTTGTTTTCAGCCCGTTTCCTTATGACCCCTACTGCCGCGTGCATTCTTTGGTTTAATCGATGAAGTCTTATCAGCTTTTCTCCAGTCACCTTAAAAAACGCTTCGGTGGCCGAGTCCACAAAATCTCCGTTGACGCAGGTTTTGGTTGCCCCAATCGCAATGGCGGTCGTTCTGGCGCCGGTTGTCTCTTCTGTGACTCGGGTGGTTCCGGAGCGGTTGGCATAGAACGCCAGTTGAGTGTCGCCGCACAGATTGAGCAGGGCAAGGAGGTCATGACCCGCAAGTATAAGGCGGGTAAGTTCATGGCCTATTTTCAGCCTTTTTCCAACACCCTTGCTCCTGTTAACGTTTTGCGTGCCCTTTATGATGAAGCACTGGACGTTAAGGATGTGGTCGGCCTGGCGATTGGCACGCGTCCAGACTGTGTTCCTGCCGAGGTTCTGGACCTGCTTGCAGAATATCATGAAAAAACCTACCTCTGGTTGGAGTTGGGACTGCAGAGTAGCCACGATCGTACTCTTGACTGGTTGAAGCGTGGTCATGACTTTGCGACTTTTGTCGAGGCTGTGCAGGGCGCAAAATCACGTGGTTTGCGTATCTGTGTGCACGTGATTCTTGGTTTGCCAGGTGAAAGCCGAGCCGACATACTGAAGACTATGGATGCTCTTGCAGAGTTACAGGTCGAGGGCGTGAAACTGCACCTGCTTCATGTTCTTCAGGATACGCCTCTTGGCGACCTCTATGTCGAGGGTGAAATTTCAGTGATGGGTATGGAGGAGTATGTTGCGCTGGTTGTCGATTGCATGGAGCATCTGCCTCCCGAGACTTTGATTCACCGTCTGACCGGTGATGGCCCCAGGGCGCAACTTTTGGCACCGCTCTGGTCGCTCAAAAAATGGGAGGTTCTCAACGCTATTGATGCGGAGTTCGCACGACGCGGGTCGCGTCAGGGAGACTTTTGCCGTTGCTTGACATAAAGAAGAGAAGGGCAAGCCCTGGAAATTGAAAACGCCCCCTGTGTCTCAGGAGGCGTTTTTGACAACCGCTGTCGGCTGGGCAGCTGTTTCAGCTGGCCCGCTCCAGGAAAGGAGAAGCAGGCTTGCCCAGAGGATACTGCCGAATAAGATCAGGTAACGGAACATGGCGCGGAGGATAACCGAGTCGAGCAAAAAAATCAAGAAGGCAATACACCCGGCAACATAATTATTGTTTCCATGCCGGGCGGCTAAATGGCCAGAAAAATGACTATGGCGAAAACAATTGCAGCGATAATAATGCCTAAGGTGACTTTCCCCCCGCCTGCGGCCGCTGGGGTCGTCGCTTCTTCAAGAGAACCAACAACCGGGAAACGTTCAATCACTGTACGCACGTGGGGGGCCTGGGCCAGTTCCTCGGTCAGGTCCTTGCCGGCCTGATGATCAGGGGGGTGCAGCCCATCTTCCCAGCGTGGACTGTCGGTCACATCATACACCGTTCCGTTTACAGCGATGTACGCGCGGCGACCGTCGCGGCCATCATGTTCGGCAAGTTCAGCAAGGGTCATGAGCTCTTCTCCTTATTGTTCCTATGAGGTGCCCGGGTTTTTGATGATATTTTAAGCCTTTCGTCCTTGGTTTGTTCTTACCTTAGCCTATATAATACTCATTATTTGCGGGTTAGCAAGATCGCTGACCTGGGGGACGTAGTTCATGTATCAGGAACATTTCAAGCTGCGGGAAGCGCCTTTCTCGCGGCTCAGGCTTATCGGAACCTGTTGGTCGTCTGGCCGCAGACAGGAGCTTTCTCGGTTGGTCTTGGCGGAGCCCTGGAGGGGCAGAACTTACAGAAGGAAGCTGTCGAGTGTTATCAAAGAGCTCTGAAAACGGAGACTCTGCGTGAGGATTTGCTTGCCTAAGCGCAGAAGCGTTTGAGGACTCTCAACTAAGTTAAATCCAGCCTTGATGAACTGATTACGGTCAGGCCAGACGACAATGCCCGCCCTGACTTTTTCGATAGCTAGGGACATTGTGTCCCATTGACTGTTAATCCAGCCTCGGGTGATGAATGTCTCTCCTTAAACAAAATTTGAAGTCTATCCTTGATTCCCGCCGCCGTTTGTATGATGAGGTGGACGACTGGTTCGCAATGTGTCTACAGGCCGGAGGGACTTCTCTCGCGTGCAGAGGGGGCTGCAGTTCCTGCTGTCGTGGTTTGTTCGACATCACCCTGCTTGATGCCTGGGTTCTCAAAGACGCTGTCGCCGCCTTACCTGAGACAACCAGACTCCAGGTGCTGGGGCGCTGTCGACCCCGTCTTGTTGAACTCAGAAAACGCTGGCCGGAGCTTAAGAATCCATATTTACTGAATGCCTTGCCGGATATATCATGGCAGGAGATGCCTGAAGAGGACCTGACCGCTTGTCCACTGCTTGATGAACAAGGATATTGCCTGGTTTACGCTGCCAGACCTCTGACCTGTCGCCTGCATGGTCTGCCGAATGTCGATGTGAGTGGTGAAGACTTCGATGGCACCGTCTGTACTTTGCATCCCGGCGATCCGGCAAGTTTGACGGACGATATCCTGCGCTGGCGGTTTAGAGAGATTTTCACCCGGGAGATTGAGCTGTTTGGTCACTTTACCCGGGAGTTGACCGGAAGGTCCTGGGATGAGCTTGATACTTTTATCCCTTTGGCGGTGGTGGCGGATTACGACAAGCTTGACTGGCGTCGCTTGCAGATATAGTTGTTGCTGCCGCTCCTTGGAGATCGTTTTTGAGTCTCCTCAGAGCGACAGCTCTTTGCTGTGATATTATTGTTTCCCTTGCCGGTGCCTGGCTGCCCCCCTGCGCTCCTGTCTCTGCTGGCGGAAAGCCTCATGCTGTTCCTGCTGCTCAGGTGAGAGAACCTGGTTGATCCTGGTCCTTGTGGCATGCTTGGCGATCATCATGTCGGCCCGCTGGTCAGATTGTTTGCGAACCAGTTCCCGTAAACGAGACTCATCAAGAGTCTCGGCCTTGGAAATTTCTTGAAGCTCCTTGCGTGTCGTGCGCTTCTCTTCCCGTAGGGCTTCATTCTTCTCTTTACTTGTGGCAAGAATCTCTTTGATCTCCGCTTCCTGTTGCGCGGCCAGATCAAGTCGTTCTTTAAGCTGTTCGAGCCGGGTTGCTTGCTGTTCGCCGTTTTCGCACCCCTTGCCATATTGACCAGGTTTTGCGAAGGCTGGTGTGTTTGCCAGGGTTGCAAGCAATAACGCCAGTGTTAAATATCTCAGGTTATGCATGATGGTCTCCTTACTTTGTGTTGAGTGTTGGTTGCTGCCGGCAAGGTTATTGATTTGCTTGTTTGGACGAGTCATTCTGAAAAAGGTTTACTTTGAGGCCGGGTAAAATTGATCAACTTTGTTGTCGTGTCATCGCACTGTGCGATTGCACAGTGTCCAGAGAGAAATTCTGTGGTATTTTCTAAATCATGAGACTTGCACTGAAACACCAGATAATCATGGCGCCAGCAGCCGTCCTCTTCCTTATGACCTTGCTGCTCTGCTTTCTGCAGTTCACTTACTGGGACTTGTCGGTGAAGCGTCAGCAGGCCAAGAATCTCAAAACCGCCTTTATTGCCCTGGCCGAAGCTGACATGGCCTCGCAGCGCATGGAGGGTATTGTTGGCTTCCTGGCTCAGGCCCAGATGCCAGATGCCAAGGCCGTAAAGCAGCTGTCCTTTTTGCACGAGCATCTTTCGGCGGCTTTCGAGCAGTTGCTGGAAACCGAGCTTTTGGGAATGTCTGATACCAGCCTGCTTCGGCAAAGTGTTCGTGACCTCAATCCCGAGCAGGGAGTGGATCTGGATAATCTTGCAGAGGGTCTGAAATTGCTGCGGCCTAACATCAAGAAGCTACTGAACTCGTTGAACCAACAACGTCTGGATTTCGGGGCTCTGCATCAGGAAGATATTGAAGCGCTGGTTGCTGAGACAACCTTCGTTACGATTGTCGTTCTCGGCATTGCTATCCTGCTCGGAATTTTTCTTTCTCTTGCCTTCGCGCGCAACATCCTGAGCCGCATTAAAATTCTTTCTGACAGCGCCGCACGTATCACTGCCGGCGAGTTTGTGCCGCCTCCGGCTCCGGATAAGGTGCGTGACGAACTTGACGGCCTCGCGGTTTCCATTAACCAGATGACAGATCAGCTGATCCGCGTGGTGGCGGCCGAGAAACTGCTCGAAGGTGCCGAAGAGGAACGTCGGCGCATTGCCATGGATATTCATGATCAGACCCTTGCCGAGCTATCGGCTGTACGTAGAAAGATCGAGCATCTACGCGAGCACTCTTCTTGTGGTGAAGAGGCGATATCAATCGAGACAGATTTACAAAAAGCGATGACCAATCTGCGAGTGGTGATGGATAATCTGCACCCGCAGACCCTTGATATCCTCGGCCTGCCAGCGGCCATTGAATCCATGCTCGACAACGTGTGCGAGCCCCCCGGGACGCCGACCTATCATTTCATGGCTGGCGATGATGTCGCGAAACTCCAGTTGCCACGTCTGACACAGGTGACCGTTTATCGGATTATTGTCGAGGCTGTTAATAATGTCTTGCGGCACGCTCACGCAAACCAGATGGAGGTTGCTATGAGTTTGCGAAGCAATTCTTTGATAGTTATCGTTGAGGACAACGGCCGAGGCTTTAATCTCACTCTGCAGCTGCCGACAGAGAGTGGGGGCCGGGGGGTTCATAACGTTCAGGAACGCGCCCGTGCTATTGGTGGACAGGTTCGTTGGCAGAGTTCGCGTTTTTCTTCAGGAACACGCTTTGAATTGGAGTTGCCACTCAACGAAGGATAAGGAGAAAGCACCATGGCACCATACGCCCTGGTTATCGCTGAAGATAATCCGAAAGATTTCGAGTTCCTCAAGCAGATGGTAGAAGCCTGGGAGCAGGACTGTACGACGGAGCATGCCGACAATGGTGCGCTTGCTCTAGAGCTGGCTCTGAAACACGATGAGCCGCTGGTGATCAGTGATATCCAGATGCCACAGATGAATGGCGTCGAGTTTGCCAGGGCTCTGTGGGAGCAAAAGCCCCAGGCACGAATCGTCTTCTGGAGTCAGTTCAAGGATGAGATGTACGTGCGGGCCCTGTCCAAGATCGTGCCCCCCGAAACCGTTTATGGGTATGTGCTCAAGTCGAGCGCCCGGGAAAAGATTTCAACGGCCATGGCCACTGTCCTTTTC
>Ga0224499_10000137_pt1 | contig 18121 bp, 19 predicted proteins | sample SF_Jul11_sed_USG_3_FD_168125 | JGI IMG/M metagenome (GOLD analysis project Ga0224499, IMG submission 168125) | Sediment microbial communities from San Francisco Bay, California, United States - SF_Jul11_sed_USGS_24 | ecosystem: Environmental > Aquatic > Marine > Sediment | place: USA... | reverse complement strand
TTCCATTGGCTACCTGAGCCGAGAAGGTATGTTGTCGGCAGCGGGAGTCCCGGAAGGCTGTAATGGCAAGCGTTTTTGCGACGCCTGTTTCAGCGGCGAATATCCGGTCAAGTTTCCCAGGTTGAAAGCTGATAGTCAGCTTGGCTTATTTTAAACCAAGCGGAACGCGGTACGGGGAACGTGGAGCGCGAGTGGACTTAAAACCGCTGTAGAGGTTTCTCTGCGTTCTCTGCGACTGTTGAAAATTTTTGGGTTATAGAACTGCAAATAAATTATCAGGAGAGAGAGTGATGACAGAACAGGAACGTAGTGAATTGATGCAGATTGTACGTGAACTGTCTTACGAGGAGCGTGAAGTGACTCTGGCTTCCGGGCGCAAGAGCAATTTTTATTTTGATGGTAAACAGACGGCTCTTCATTGCAAAGGCGGTTTGTTGGTCGGTAAAGCTTTCTGGGAGATTGTTAAAACCTTTGAAGGACCGATTCACGGCGTCGGGGGCCTGACCATGGGTGCCGATCCGATCGCAACGGCAACGTCTATCGCCGCGACTCTCGATGGCCAGCCTGTCCATGCCTTCATAATTCGTAAAGAGCCCAAAGGGCACGGCACCGGCCAGTGGCTGGAAGGACGCAAGAACCTGCCGCCAGGCTCCCGGGTTGTGATTGTTGAAGATGTTACGACGACCGGCGATTCGTCCTTGAAAGCTGTCGATCGCGCTCAGCAGGAAGGTCTCGAGGTGTTGGGTATTATTACCTTGGTTGATCGCGAAGAAGGTGCTCGCGAGAACATTGAGGGTCAGGGGCAGATCCTGAAGTCAGTTTTTACGAGGACTGAGGTCGTCGCATAAGCTCCAAACAAATTCTTGAGTTCCCAACGGGGGTGCGTACTGCATCCCCGTTTTGCGTTATAATGGAACGAAAAGATAAGGAGTCTGACGATGACTAATATTGCGAAAATTGTTCTATTGGTTTTTTCCTGTGCGCTGGTTTTGCTTGTTTCCGGCTGCATACAGACTCAAGCTCTCTACATCGGCAACAAGGTGACGGCTGAAAAGATTGCACTGGGGAAAGCTGCTCCCCAGGTTGGCACCTGGGAAACTTTTGATCTCAAAATTGCCTACGAATTTGTTGTCAAAGGTCAAGACCTGGACATCTCCGGTCAGATACAACTGGGTGATCACCAGAAAATGGTTTATGATTATGTTCGTTCATTGGATATCTACCTCTTCTTTCTGGATCATGACTCCCGGGTCCTGTTGACTGAACCTCTGGATCGAACATTCAGGGGCAGTACGCAACAGACGGTGTCTTTTAAACGTTCTTATAAAGTTCCAGCTGGAGCCAAAGCTCTCTCCTTCGGCTACTCTGGCAAGGTCGCGGAACAAGACGGCCAAATGACATTCTACCTGCTTCCTTTGAAGAGATGACCGAGCCTCTCAAACTAAGGGCTTTTTGTTTGCAGGTTTATAACCAAAACAATGGCAATAAGTCTTTACACTAAAACAGTGAAAGCTGAAATCAAAAGACCAACGCAAAGGCGCTAAGAAAAGCTAGGAAAGACGCAAAGGCCAACTCTTCTAGCTTTTTGAAGTGGTTTTCTTCGCGGGCTTTCTCTGCCCCTTCGCGCAAGCTTTGCGTTAAATACATACACCCTTTGTATGCTTTGTAAGTCAGTTTGTTCAGGATAAAGACTATATTTATCAGCAACTTGAATTGTCCCAAATCCCTGCTACTCTAAAAACATGTAGTTAGCCCCGTTAATTCAAGGAAGGAGTTAATAATGGGATTTTTCAGCAAGAAGTTGGAGTACCCAGAACTTGATTCGGGCAATCCTGCTGCTGAACAGGTTCACGAATTTGAAGACCAGTTGCAGACCCTCATGGGGCAGGTCAAAGACCCAATTGAAGTTGTCCCGGCGCAAGATCATGCTTACGTATTTATTGGTAAACCGCCGAAGAAGTTTGGTGTCGCTATGATTCAGGATGGTGCTGTTCAGAGCTTTATAGCTGCAGCCAGAGAAAAGGGCCTTGATCAAGCTCAGATTCAAAAGTTGAATGATCAACTTCGCGAGGCATACATGCACAATATGGATGCAAAGCGTTTCAAGACCAATGTGGCAGGGAAAGAGGTTGTGGTAACTCCCTGCTCACAACTTGACCAGGAAGTTAGAGATATATTAGGAAGTTTGAGTCACTGAAAATCTGTAAACACGGGGCTGAAGGCCGGGATTGAAACAGTTTGGTCTCTATGTTTCTCCCGGTTTTTTTTGTTCAATCTTACACATAGCAAATGAGAGTGTTATGCAAACAGCAAAATATTTCCCACCTGATTATAGCTCTGCACGACAATCTTTTCTCGCTGCGGCTCATGCCTGCGGTGCAGAGATAGAGAGTTTTATCGCTCCGGCACTTTCAACAAAAGGTGAGGAACTCTTTACAGACGTCGCAGCCCTTGGCCAGGCCGATGCTGTAAACGCTCTAGTCGTTATCTCCGGTACTCATGGTGTCGAAGGGTTCACTGGCTCCGGCATTCAAACAGGTTTGTTGTGTGAAGGTGTTTTCCGTCACCTGTGTGATGTTAAAGTCATAATAATCCACGCCCTGAATCCTTACGGCTTTGCTGAGAAGAGAAGGTTTAACGAAGACAATGTTGATTTAAACCGAAATTTTATTGATCATACCAGCCCCGGTCCGGTTAATTATGATTATGACAAACTGGCCACGGCAATTGCTCCCCGCTCGCTCTCCCGCGTTTCTTTACTGTCAGCTCAACTGAAAACCCTCTGGTACCGTCTCTGCCATGGTCGCTCCAGATTGCAGCACGCTGTAACGCATGGCCAGTACTCGCATCCTCAGGGGCTTTTTTATGGCGGTCGTTTTGAGGTCTGGTCGAATCAGCTTCTGCGTAGCCTCACAGAAAAGCATCTGACCAACTGCTCCCGTGTTACGGTCGTTGACCTGCATACCGGCCTTGGCTCGTATGGCAAGGGCGAGGTAGTTGTGGCTGCTTCGGAGGATGACCCGGTGTTTGGACGCTCGGTCTCAATTTGGGGCGTTGAGCGAGTCAAATCAACTCTTGCAGGGGCCTCAGTGTCAAGTCGTCTAGTTGGTACGATCAGCCAGGCCTTTGTCGATATGCTGCCAAATTCTGCAGTCACCTCAGTCGGCCTTGAGTTCGGAACTTTGCCAACGATGACTGTGTTTAATGCGCTTAGGGCGGAGAACTGGCTGTATCATCATGGTGACCAGGGATCTCGTCAAGCCGACGAGATAAAAGAAGCCCTTTTGAGAGCGTTCTACCCCGATGACGATGTATGGAAAGAGCGTGTGATGGAGCAGGGCAGGGATGTTGTTGAGAGGGCTTTGAGAGCCTGGGCTGAGTGACCTCTGCTCTTTTGTGTTTTAAAAGGCTAAAGGCAAACCCGACGGTTATGCTTTGTCTTTGGGATTAAAAGTTCAACAAAGAGAGCAACAGATTAACGTTCTGATGCACTCTCTTCATCCCCGACCATAGAAACAAAACTAAACTTTGTCAGGAACCTGAGGCGGCCTTTCGACGTCTGTAAAGCTGTTCAGCTCTCAGCCTTTACGTTTCATCGGGAATTTTGAAGATCACGTGAACACCGCTCTTACTCTCCAGCTCTGCCCGGTTGGCCGTGTCGGGGTCACCGATAACTCCGATGATGGTACGGTTAGCTCCGGTTGACTGATGAAAGTCGAAGTCGTGATCGACCAGGTATTGTTTCACGTCTTCAAGTTCACTCTCGTGGGCATTTTTTCTCATGACAATCAGCATATTTTACAGACCTTTCGTGCGAATCCGCTCGAGGCGGCGTGACTCGTCGATAACACGTTCAAAAAGGCGAATGATGGCCTCATTCTCCAGTGGTCCCGGGTTGTCATTGGACATGGCATCAAAGATCCGCTTTTCTCTCGCCGGATCGTAAACCGGAATATTCATCTCTTTTTTGATCTCACCGATCTTTAAAGCCAGCGCCGCACGCTCGTTGAATATGCGCAGCAGCTCGCTGTCAAGCCGGTTAATCTCCTTACGGTAATCGTCAATTGTCACAATCTTCTCCCGTTCTGTGCACTCTCAACCATTGGCAATATTAGTGGCTAGAATGTTTTACGGATCAGGGTGTACTGCTTCCAGTGGATATCATCCTTTTCCAGGTAGTCGATATTGTAGTGCAGACCGCGGCTTTCTTTGCGACGCAAGGCACAGCGGATGATCAACTCGGCCACCGTGGCGATGTTGCGCAACTCGATAAGGTCTGGGGTTATCAGGAAGTCCCAGTAATAATCTGTAATCTCTTCCTGAATCATCTGGACGCGACGCAGGGCCCTGATCAATCGCTTGTCGGAGCGTACGATGCCAACATAGTTCCACATGCAGAGTCGAATCTCATCCCAGTTGTGGGCAACCACCACCTCTTCATCGCTGTCTTTTGCACTCCCTGAGTCCCATAGGTCAATAGTGGGGCAGGGGGGGATGGGCTTGCTGGTAAGCTCCAGTGACTTCTCTGCCGCACGCTGGGCAAAGACAATCCCTTCCAGCAGACTGTTGCTGGCCAACCGATTGGCTCCATGCAGGCCGCTGCAGGAAACTTCGCCAATGGCAAAGAGATTGTCGATATCGGTTTCTCCCCAGGAGTCCACCTTGATACCGCCGCAGAGATAATGAGCGGCAGGAACCACCGGGATCGGCTCTTTTGTCATGTCTATCCCATAGGAGAGACAGGTTTCGTAGATATGCGGGAAACGATCCTTGATGAACTCCGGGTCCATGTGTGTAATATCGAGGAAGGCGCAGTCATCTCCGTGGACCTTCATCTCATGGTCGATGGCCCGGGCGACGATGTCTCGCGGAGCCAGGTCTTTCAGCGGGTGGTAGTTCTCCATAAAGGCGGTGCCGTCGCTGCGCCTTAAGATGGCACCTTCACCCCTGACCGCCTCTGAGATCAGAAAACTCTTGGCGTGAGGATGATAGAGGGTCGTGGGATGGAACTGCATGAATTCCATGTTGGCGATGGTTGCACCGGCCCGGTAAGCCATGGCGATGCCATCGCCGGTCGCAATATCAGGATTGCAGGTGTAGAGGTAGACTTTGCCAGCGCCTCCGGTTGCAAGCACTGTTATGGGGGCCTCGAAGGTTCCGACCTGGCCCAATTCACGGTTGAGGGCATAAACGCCCAGGCAGCGATCCGGCTTCAGGCGACGCCTGGTAACCTTGGCTTCCGTGATCAGATCTACGGCGACATGATTTTCGTAGATCGTGATGTTTGGATGAGCCTGAACCGCTTCTACCAGGGCCCGTTCGATCTCTTTGCCGGTTTCGTCTTTGGAGTGGTAGATGCGTCGTTGGCTGTGACCGCCTTCTCTGGTCAAATCGTAGGACTGGTCTTCTTTACGGGAGAAGTTGACGCCCCATTTGATCAAATCTTCTATAGCTTTCGGACCATTTTCGACCACCATGCGGACGATTTCATCGTCGGGGAGCCAAGCTCCGGCTTCCATGGTATCCTTAATATGTTGCTCAAAAGAGTCGTCGGCATTGGAGACAGCTGCGATGCCGCCTTGAGCGAGTCTGGTTGCGGTCGTCGAGATATCCCTCTTTGTAATCAATGCAACCTTGCCACGTTCTGCGACTGACAGGGCGTAGCAGAGGCCGGCGATGCCGCTGCCGACTACGAGGAAATCAGATGTTATCTTCATATGGGAGATGGCCTGTGGTTTGCAAAGTGAATCAATAATGTTAAATCACAGCTCTTTTCAGGGAAACTCATTATCCGAGCGCAACAGGTCCCTGTCAAGACCTAAACTTGTTGAAATACAGAGGTTTTTCATATATATAGGAGTGATGAAAGGTCCCTTTTGATGGTTCTCGTGCGTAACATAGCTTTTATTGTCGTGCTCCTCATGTCGCTATTTGTGGTGATTCCACCTGCAGATGCTGACATTTATCGTTATGTGGACGCCAGTGGTCGCGTGCATTTTACCGATACACCGACTCACGGTCGCTACGATATGTACATGAAAGAAGAGGCCCCGGTTAAAGCTTCCAATCGTTCCTATCTTGATATTATTCGTCGTCACGCCACTTCGTATCAACTTGAAGAAGCCCTGGTTAAGGCAGTGATCAAGGTCGAAAGTGATTACCAACCAAGGATCGTCTCCCGCAAGGGTGCTCAGGGCCTGATGCAGTTGATTCCCCAAACAGCGAAGGATCTCAAGGTCTCAAACCCTTTCGACCCTTATGAAAACATCCGCGGTGGAAGTGAGTACCTGCGCATGATGCTTGACCTGTTTAACAATGATGTCGAATTGGCCCTGGCTGCCTATAACTCGGGACCAAGCACGGTCAAGCGCTACGGGGGTATCCCTCCTTACGATGAAACCCAGAAATATGTCAAAAAAGTTAAGCGCTATCTTGATTATTATCGTCGAGTTGGTGACACCCTCCTATGAATCTGCGCATCGGCTTACTTAACCTGCCTAACCTGTTAACCCTCGCACGCATTGCTGCTGTGCCGATTGTAGTCATCCTGTTGCTCTCAGATAGTCGTGTCTCCAGCATGTGGGCAGCGGCAATCTTTGGGTTGGCTGCAGTGACCGATTTTATCGATGGCTGGCTGGCGCGCAAGTGGGGTGTTGTTACCGTCCTTGGGAAATTTCTCGACCCCCTCGCAGATAAACTGATTGTTATGGCGGCCCTGATCATGCTGATCCCTCTCGACCGGGTTCCAGCATGGGCGGTGTTTGTGATTCTTGCACGTGAAATGATTGTTACTGGCTTGCGTTCAATCGCTTCGTCAGAAGGTATCATTATCGATGCCAGCGATCTCGGCAAGTACAAGACGATTTACCAGATGATCGCCATCCCTGGCCTGATGCTACATTACGACTACTACTGGTTCTTCGGTCTGGAGTGGGGGGCCTTCCAAGTAAATATGCATAACTTCGGCATTTTCTTCTTTGCTATTGCTTTTGTCTTAACCCTCTGGTCCGGAATTGATTACCTGCAGAAGTTTTTCCGTGTCTTTGCTCGTTAATCTTTTTCAAAAGGTTGAAAATTTCGGTTGACTTGTTCGGAGGGCTTTTGCTATAAAGTGCATCCGTTGGCACTGACCGCCGACAATTTTGCGGGACTAACTCAGTGGTAGAGTGCGACCTTGCCAAGGTCGAAGTCGCGAGTTCGAATCTCGTGTCCCGCTCCATAAAATAATGCCCCATGGCTTCATCGCCATGGGGCTTTTATTTTGTCTGCAATTCAAACAGAAAAGAACACTCTTCTGAAAATAAATCGGTACGCTTCACCCCCTCTGGAAAACCACTAATTAATAAAGGCATTCAGCTTTTAAAATGATTGGCTTTTCCTGTTTTGTTATTGACACTCGAGAGCCCGAAAAGTTAAAAAGACAGTTCTGTTTATCTGTTGTTATTTATGTGCTGTTTGTGTATTCAAACATATTTTAAGGGTTTTTCTTTTGAGGAGGAGAATGATGATGAAGAAACTGTTGGTTGCAACTTTTGCCTTGGCCTTCGTTGCCTGTTTTGGCTCTGTTGCCATTGCTGAAGAAGCTGTCCTTTCCGTGTCTGACTGTGTCAAGTGTCACAATGAGCAGCCAGCTCAAATCGCTGCAGATGGCGCGTCGCATAAAACTGAAATTGATTGCCAGGCCTGTCATGAAGGACATCGTCCCAGCTCACCTGAAAATATCCCTTCTTGTAGTAACTGCCATGAAGGAAGCGCTCACTATGAGATAGAGGCTCCCTGCCTGAGCTGCCACAACCCACATCAGCCCCTCAACGTGACCTTGGAAGGCGAGCATAAAGCTGTTTGCGTTTCCTGTCACTCTGGTCCTAACCAGGAGATGGTTGCAAGCCCGAGCAAGCACGCAACTTTCGCTTGTAATTTCTGCCATGCAGACACCCACGGCAATATCCCGAGCTGTGTTGATTGCCACGAGCCTCACAGCGAGTTGATGACTCAGGCTGACTGCGCCACTTGTCACCAGGCCCACAAACCACTTGGTTTGACTTATCCTGCAACGACTGAGTCCCAGCTCTGTGCCTCTTGCCATGATACGGCTTTTGCAACTCTTGCTGCGAGCAAGGCCAAGCACAGCCAGATCTCTTGCGCTACCTGTCACGCTGACAAGCACATGACAGTTCCTGAGTGTACTGATTGCCACGGTCTGCCCCACGCTGAAAGCATGCACAAGCGTTTCCCGAAATGTGGTGAGTGTCATAACGTTGCTCACGATCTCAACAACTGGCCTGCTAAGTAAACAAGAAGAGATAAGGTCTTGTAATTTAAAGTTGTTTTTGTTTCAAGTTGTGTTGTCGCCCTGGCTGGATTTTTCCAGCCAGGGTTTGTTTCTGCTGCCTGGCGTCAATGACATCAGGTTGATACAGCCCTTATACGATGTAACCATGGCTCTGCTGCAAACGCTAGAGTGTGGCTAGTACCATGGAGAGCCCCATAACAAGAAACATTTGGAAATGATTCCGAATTGTTTGACCTGTCATATTGACGTGCATGACCTGCTGGTTAAGTCGTGGACACTGTTCATTTATAATATGCACCCCGAGGGGTTGGCCTGAACGGGCCAACCCCTTTTTGTGTTGGTTCTATGACCCCAAAAACATTTAACGCAGAGGCGTAAAGAGCGCAGAGGAAAAACGCTTCAAAACCTTCAAATGGCTTGATTCTGACTATTTCCTTCTGCGTCTCCGGGTCTGCGTTAATAAATAGCTTGAATTTGCTTTGCCTTCGTTATGCGTATAGGTTCGCCTATCTGATGGCACGGGCGTGAGGCCATGGTCGTTCACTTATTGAGTCCCGTTGATCTAGGAGTCTTTTCTATGCTGCAGTTACAAGGCCTTGTCGGCCTCTTCACTCTGGTCGCCCTGGCGTGGGGCCTTTCTGAAAGCCGCAAGGACATCAATTGGAGAACGGTAGTCATAGGCCTTCTCCTGCAGTTTGCTCTGGCTTTGATCCTTGTTGAGCTTCCGGTCAGCCGGTTGCTTTTTGTGTGGCTGAACAATGCTGTGCTGGCGATTGAACAGGCAACCATGGCCGGCACCTCTGTCGTTTTTGGCTACCTTGGCGGCGCACCATTGCCTTTTGAGGAGTCCTTCCCGGGGAGTTCTTTCGTTCTGGCGTTTCGGGCCTTGCCCCTGGTACTTGTGATCAGCGCGCTCTCTTCTCTGCTTTTTTACTGGCGGTTTCTGCCGTTGGTTGTTAAGGGTTGTAGCTCCCTGTTACAGAGAACTCTCGGGATAGGTGGGGCTCTTGGCGTCAGCGCTGCCGCGAATGTTTTTGTCGGCATGGTCGAGGCTCCATTGCTGGTCAGGCCCTATCTTCTGCAGATGACTCGTGGAGAGCTGTTTGCGGTCATGACCTGTGGTATGAGTACCATCGCCGGTACCGTACTTGTTCTTTACGCTTCAATCCTGCAGCCTGTGATACCGGATGCGTTGGGACACATTCTGACGGCTTCCCTGATCAGCGCACCTGCTGCCCTGTCTGTCGCTTTGCTGATGGTTCCTCACTCCGGAGAGCTGACCACAGGCACTCTGAAACCGTCGCTTCAGGCGCAAAGTGCCATGGACGCCATTGTCCATGGCACACTTGAAGGTCTAAAGCTTTTACTTAATATTATCGCCTTGTTAATTGTCTTTATTGCAATGGTTGGTATCGTCAATAGCTGTCTCGGCCTCTTGCCTTTTGTAGATGGTACAGCACTTACATTGCAGCGCCTTCTTGGCTGGCTCTTTGCCCCTTTAGCCTGGGCTATTGGCATCCCCTGGCACGAATCAGCGGTTGCCGGCAGCCTGCTTGGTACGAAAACCATTCTCAATGAGCTGGTCGCATACCTGGACTTGTCAGCTCTCGGGGCTGAGGACTTGAGCGAACGAAGTCGACTCATCATGACCTACGCACTCTGTGGCTTTGCGAACCTTGGCAGCCTGGGGATCATGCTGGGAGGGTTGGGTGCGATGGCCCCGGAGCGGCGCGAAGAGATCGTTTCGCTCGGGTTTAAGTCGATTCTCAGTGGCACCATGGCAACCTGCATGACTGGAGCTGTGGTTGGCCTGCTGATTTAACTCTTCAGCGTTGGAGGCAGTTCTCTGGTATTCTATTAGCAGTCCTTTTGTAAAACTCTCTGCTTGTTAATATTTTTATGGAGACATTAACTCCCGTCATGATCGTTCGATATCGGTTGCAAATGCTCCTTGCTCTGTTTTTTGTTTTGTTCGCCTGGGGCGTTTCCCCCGAACAGGCCTCGGCGGAGATGCGCCTCTTTGAACTTCAGCACCGTCCGGTCGGTGAACTTGCCGAGATGGTTCGCAGTTTGCTTGGTGAGGAGGCCAGAGTCGCCACAGATCGAAACACTTTGGTTGTTAATGCATCACCTTCGGCGCTTGATGAGGTTGCTCGTCTGGTTGATTCTTATGACCGTTCCAAACAGATGCTGCGTGTCACTATTGAACAGGGCAAAACCTTTTCAGGTCATGAACGTGGCGTCAGTACCTCCGCGCGTCTTCAGAATGACGATAGTCGTATTGTTATTGGTCCTTCTGGGAAAAAATCTCCTGAAGGCGGCTCGACAATCATTGTCGATTCCGGTCAGAATCGACTCAAGCTTCGTGGCACTGACAGTCGTTATCGGGAGAGCCGGCAGGTCAGTCAGTTTGTCTCAGTGCTGGAAGGCGAACCCGCTCTTGTCAGCGTCGGTCGTGCGGTACCCTTTACCAGCCAGATGTTGACTTACTGGAGGCAGCATCCAGGTTTTATTGCGACGACTTCCTATGAGAATGTGGATACGGGATTTGAAGTCCTGCCGACCTTGTATAATGGTATGGTAGAGATAGAGGTCAGGCCTTTTATGGCTTCCCTTGATCGAGACAACCCACAGCAAATTGTTTTTCATGAATTGGTAACGAAGGTCAATGTCCCGGTAGGCGCTTGGTACGAACTCGGTGGCCATATGCAGGCTCAGGATGGCCTGAGCCGTGAGATTTTAGGTGCGGGCAGGGGGAGTATGCAGAATGGCTCTTCGGTCCGTCTAAAAGTAGAGACAGAGTAACTGTCAGACAAGACCTGTTAGGTCTTTTGTCCAACCTGCAGAAGGAGCAGCTTATGGCTGTTGTTGAAATCAGTGTCGCACCTCTTGGTACAGCGACTCCTGGCGTTTCCCGTTATGTGGCCGCTTGTGTTGAGCTTGTGGCTGCCTCCGGCCTGGTTTACCAGCTGAACCCTATGGGAACGGTCATTGAAGGTGATATTGATGAGATCTTCTCACTCTTGCGTAAAATGCACGAAGTCCCTTTTGGCCAAGGTGCCGAACGGGTTTCGACACTGATCAAAATTGACGATCGTCGTGACCAGGGAAGTCATGGCTTGCAAGGTAAGATTGATTCTGTTCTGGATAAACTGAAAAGCGACTCCTGATCTTCTGCAATAAGGAATTTGAGCTTGACACGGTACGTGCCCTTTGGTATTCAAGACACTCTTTTTTTGATGGCTCCGTCGCCAAGTGGTAAGGCAGAGGTCTGCAAAATCTCCATCACCAGTTCGAATCTGGTCGGAGCCTCCAAAATCAACAGGTCAGTCGCTTTGCGGCTGGCCTGTTTTGTTTTCGGCTAATTTATGGGCACCTTCAGTATTGCGACCATCGTCCTCTTCGTTATTCTGGGTGGCCTGGCAGGTTTTTTGGCCGGGCTTCTTGGTATTGGCGGTGGCATCATTCTCGTGCCTCTTTTTCTTTGGGCCTTTGACGCCTCGGGCTTCGCTCCGGAGATCATGGTTCATACCGCTTTTGGTACTAGTCTCGCCATTATTATCCCAACTGCACTCAGCAGCACCTTTGGTCATCGTAAGCGAGGCAATGTCGAATGGTACCAGGTTGCTTTTCTTTGCTTGGGTGGTGCTCTTGGTGCGCTCAGTGGCGCCTGGCTGGCTTCACTGCTCAGTGGCGAATGGCTTAAAGGCTTGTTTGGTGTGATGCAGATTCTGGTTGCCGTCCAACTTCTGATTTTTAATCCACGCCTCCCGCCGGAACGAAGTAATCATGTTTCACGCTGGGCCTTGGCTCTGGTCGGTTTTGCCGGCGGTGTTTTCAGCTCTTTTTTTGGTGTCGGCGGAGGTGTTGTCGCCGTACCACTCATGGTTATCGCTTTGTGCTTTCCGATTCACCTTGCTGTTGGCAACTCGAGCGCTCTGATCGTTGTGTCTTCTCTGTTTGGAGCCTTGTCGTACATGTTCCATGGCTGGGAGTCCGACCTCTTGCCACCATTCTCTCTTGGCTATGTCAATTGCCTGGTTATGGCACTGGTTGCACCTTTTACGATTGGAATGGCGCGTATCGGTGTCCGTGTTGCCAGTCGTACAACCCATGATAAACTTCTTAAGGCCTTCGCGGGTCTATTGGTCTTGGTTGGTTTGCGCATGATCTATCGTGCGTGGTTCGTCTAACTACTGGACGGGAAAGCTCATGTTACGTACAGCAGTTGTAGCAGGACAATTTTACTCCGCAAATAAAGAACGACTTCTGAGTGATGTCGAAACGTTGATGGTCTCCGCGACGCCCGAGCCCTCTATCGCGGTGATGTCACCCCATGCTGGCTATATTTACTCTGGAGCCGTGGCTGGCAAAACCTTTTCACATGTGAAAATCCCCAAAGAAGTTATCATTCTCGGGCCCAATCATCACGGTCGCGGTCATGCCGCTGCGGTCTACGCTCATGGCGCCTGGGAGACTCCCCTCGGGCGAGTGGAGATCGCTTCACCTCTGGCCGAGCGTTTGCTGGCAGAATGTTCTATGGCTGCTGATGATTTTACGGCTCACATCGATGAACACTCTCTCGAGGTGCAAGTTCCTTTTCTGCAATACGCGTCTCCTGGCTTGCAAATTGTGCCGCTTTGCCTCGGTCGTATGCCCCTGGATACGCTTCTGGCCCTTGGCGATGGTCTGGCACGCGTCATCTCCTCCTGTGAGAAGCCCCCACTGATTGTGGCCAGTACTGATATGACTCATTACGAAGCAGGGGAGGTTGCTCGTAAGAAGGATTCCCTTGCGTTGGACAGGGTTTTGGCTCTGGATCCTGAAGGGCTTTACGAGGTTGTATACGAGAACAAGATCTCCATGTGCGGTGTCTTGCCGACAGTCGTTATGCTCAGGGCTGCGCTTGCTCTTGGGGCTATGCAGGCGGAACTGGTCGCATACAGTAATTCCGGAGATGTGACCGGAGACCAGTCTTCCGTTGTCGGCTATGCCGGCGTGCGTGTTTTTTGAATGTCGTGACAAACTTGCCACTCACCATGAATTCCGGTATAAAGCGGGTCACTTAAGAAGTGGCCTCTTTGTTTTGAAAATAATCAACGCGGAGGCACGGAGTCGCAGGAATTTTGTTCAGCGACTCAGCATCCCCGCGTTGAATTCATAGTCTCAGGAGTTTTTTGATGTCTGATTTGCGAGTTCGTTTTGCCCCGAGTCCAACCGGTTACCTGCACATTGGTGGCGCCCGGACGGCCCTGTTTAATTACCTGCTGGCCAAGAAAGAGCAGGGCACCTTCGTGCTGAGGATCGAGGACACTGATGTGGAGAGATCTACCCAGGAATCTGTCGATGCTATCTTGCAGGCTATGGACTGGCTGGGCCTCAGTTATGATGAGGGCCCTTTTTACCAGTCTGATCGTTACGATCTTTACAAGAGTAAGGTCTCTGACCTGCTCAACAAGGGTCTCGCTTATCGTTGTTACTGCAGCGCCGACGAATTGAACGCCAAACGTGAAGCCGCAATGAAGGCCGGTGGCAAGCCGCGTTACGACGGCACCTGCCGCGAGCGAACTGATCAGCCTGAGGCCCCCTTTGTTGTTCGTTTCAAAACGCCTCGTGATGGCAATACTGCTTTTGTCGACCGTATCAAGGGCACTATATCGGTTGAAAACGATGAGCTTGATGATCTGATTATCCAGCGCACCGATGGCAACCCGACCTATAACTTTGTCGTGGTGATCGATGATGCCGAAATGGGCATCAACCTGGTTATTCGTGGTGATGATCATGTCAACAATACAGTACGCCAGATTCCCATGTATAAAGCTCTTGGCTACGAAGTCCCGGAGTTTGCCCATGTGCCGATGATCCTGGGGGCCGACAAGAAACGTCTCTCCAAGCGTCATGGTGCGACCTCCGTTATGGTTTACAGGGAGATGGGCTTTCTTCCCGAGGCTATGGTTAACTACCTGGTACGCCTTGGATGGTCGTTCGGTGATGAAGAGATCTTCTCAATGGATGACCTGATCGAAAAGTTCAGCCTCGATAACGTTGGCCGTTCAGCGGGAGTTTTTAACCCGGACAAGCTGTTGTGGCTGAATGAACATTATATCAAGACCGGTGATCCGCAGCGCCTTGCAGCTTTGCTCGCAGAACTGCTTGAGACTCAGGGCGTTGATATTGAAAACGGCCCGGATTTGACAGCTGTTGTTAAAACCCTCCAGGAACGTGCCAAGACATTGGTAGAGATGGCAGAGGGCGCTCACTTCTATTTCGTAGCGCCGGAGACTTATGATGAAGCCTCCGCTGAGAAGTTCCTTACCCCCGAGCAACGACCTGTTCTGGAGTTACTGATCAAGCATCTGGGTTCGCTGTCATCTTTCGCGTTGGCCGATGTTGAGTCCGCTTTCAAAGCGTTGATGGAAGAGAGTGGTTTGAAGCTGGGCAAGATTGGCCCGGTCGTACGGGTAGCGCTCACTGGTGGTACTGTCAGCCCAAGTATCTATGACGTTGTCAGCGTGCTGGGCCAGGACGCTGTTATGGCACGACTGAATAGGGCCCTTCAGTTCCTCGATTAAGCCCATGCCTGTTTTGATGTTCTTCTTTTCCATCGATACGGCGGGGAGGGTTATTCGTTTCGCGCACTCATTAACAACACGGCAAGACTGCGATGTTGACTGAGGAGGGAACAAAAGATGCCATTTGTAAACATCAAGATTACTAAAGATGGAGCAACTTCAGAACAAAAGGCCCGGCTCATCAAGGGCGTCACTGATTTACTGGTCGAAACCCTAGATAAAAACCCTGCGACAACGGTGGTCGTTATCGAAGAAGTTGATACCGACAGTTGGGGAATTGGTGGAGAGTCCGTAACCGTTCGTCGTTCGAAAGAGTCTTGATACCCTTGCTCGTTCTCTGACTTCAACCACTCAGAAAGACTGAGCTTTAGGCTTCATGGCTTGAGTTGCAAAAAAAGTTTCGGTATTTGATTTTTTCTCTTGCCAAGGCAGGACTCCTTTTAGTATGTTACGCCTCTCAATTGACGGGGATTTATCTTCACGTTCAACCTGATACGATCTTGAAATTGAGTGAGCAGCACATGGTGGCACATTTGACCACATTGCATTAAGGTTACATTACAGTGGGGTGTCGCCAAGTGGTAAGGCAACGGGTTCTGATCCCGTCATTCGGGGGTTCAAATCCTCCCACCCCAGCCACAGATTCAACAGGGGAACATTTTCCCCGTGAGAGCATAGTTTATATGCGCTCTTCGTCTAGCCTGGTCTAGGACACCGCCCTTTCACGGCGGCGACAGGGGTTCGAATCCCCTAGGGCGTACCATTCAGGGACCCCGTAGCTCTTTGGAGCTGCGGGGTTTTTGTTTTTAAGCCCACTGGTTCCTTACCTCTGCCCTTATTCACAGTTCCTTAAATCCTGATTGACCTGCACCAGCCTCTCTAGTAAAACTTACTGGGTTTATCGATATTTAAGAGTCATCAGCCCTTCCTGCAGGAGCTACATTTTGACTGACCTTGACAGAAACAATCTCAACCCGCAGCAATTTGTTTTTTGGCTGCCGCCTGAAGGCCACATGATTCATGTCGGACCCGAGCAGCAGCCTGTTGCCTTGCCGCAGGTTCCGTTGCCGATAAAGATCGCAGACATGGAGGCGTTAGGCGGTGCAGAGAGTCTGCCCGGTGACAACGCCATAGGGGAGGGCGTTTATGATTATCTCCGCCAATTCCCGGAGTGTCTCAACAATCAGGAATATGCTGAGCTTCTGCGCGACGGCTATTCGCACTTTCTGGCCGACCTGGCTGCTAACGTTGTCATGCTTGATAAAAAAGAAGTTGATCCCGCCTATGTTTTTCGCAAGCTCACCTATCTCAAGATTCTACGTCTGCTCGAGCCTGACAATGCCGGACTCGTGTGGCAACTGGCGCATGGGTTTTACGCCCTGGCGTTAACCTTTACCGAGCTACCTCAGGTTCGCCGCAATTTGCTTGATGCCATGCGCTTCGGTCAGAATCTGTTAAAACTTAATCCTGAGGATTCCGCGGCGCTCAGTTTGCTGGCAGATATTGATATCCTGATCGGTGATTATCCGACCGCCATGAACCGCCTGCGAAAGCTTTTGGATCTCCTTACTGATGAATCTACGATTGCAAAGATAAAGGCTCGCCTCGAGAGATGCGTTGAAATCGGTTTTCCGGATCACCCTTTGATGGATGACCTGGAGTGTATCGGGCATGCGATGCAACTTTACTCGGCTGAGGATTATGCTTTAGCGACAGAATTGCTGGAGCGTCTGGAAGAAGACGCTTATTTCATGTCTGAACTTAAATCGGCAGACTTTCTCTGTCTGTTGGGCATGTGTCGTCTCAAGATGGAAGATCGCTCCGGAGCCTTTGATGCCTTGAGCCAGGCCTTGGAAATGGATCCGGAGCACGACCAGACCAGAGTTGTGCTTGAGTCAGTCTAAAGGTCAAATCTCTTAACCGTTGTTAAGGCAGGAATTGAATGTTTAACGCGTAAGGCGTGGAGTTGTTATGCAAAATATTGGTTTAGGCGATGTCATTTTTATTATCCTGATCCTTGGGGTTGTTCATGGCATCATGCATCTTGTCTCCTCAAACCGAAAGCGGAATTCTTCATCTGAGGATGATCCTGAGCATTCGTAAATCTTATCCTCCCGTCTTTGTGACGCTCTCTAGTTGTTGTTCCTCTTCATTCCTCGTGCTATTATTAGCAACTTATTTCGGCTTGCAACCAACTACCTGGTTTTATAAATGAAACAAGGCTTCTCATTTCTTTTAATGCTCACCATTTTATGGTGTTCATCGTCCGCGTTGGCATACGATGCCACCCTGTCCACACTGTGGCCGCTATGGGATTATCGTGCTTCTGAAGCTGCCAACTATAAAAGCACCCACCTGCTTGGTCCGTTACTAAAGTATGAAACCAAGGGTTTCGAAACGGAATATGCACTACGACCACTCTTTTATCGAGCGGTTGACGATGAGGGTGTCTCTGAGACGGACGTCCTTTATCCTGTGCTCAGACACAAGAATCGGGGAGATGGGACCTCCAGTATTCGTGTGCTGGGTCTTCTCTCATACGGTTTCGGCGAGAACGAAGCCGACAAATCCGAGGATGAGGCTTTTAATTCCAAGCGCTATTATCTCTTCCCTTTTCTTTTTTATGGAGAGGAAGAGCAGGGCCGTTACTTTGCGTTTTTCCCTTTTGGCGGCACTCTCTATAACTGGTTTAGCCGTGATCACATCTTTTTTACTCTCTTTCCTCTTTATAGCCAGACTGAACGCAAAGGCACGCAAGTTGATAATTTCCTCTGGCCCTTTTTCGCCAGGATCTCCGGTGAGAATGAGTCCGGTTACAAATTCTGGCCGATTTATGGTGCAAGTCGTAAAGAAGGCGTCTATCGCAAAAAGTTTTTCCTCTGGCCGATCTTCTTTTCAGAATCACTTAAACTAAATACCGATAACCCGAAAGAGGTACGTGCGGCGTGGCCGTTCTATATCAGGAAGGACTCTCCCAAGAAATCTTCGCGGACAGTTCTGTGGCCTTTCTTTTCAAAAGTAGAAAACCGTGAAAAAGAATACGTGACCTGGAACGCTCCCTGGCCACTGGTGCGCGTGACCAAGGGCGACAAATATCACGGTCTTAAAATACTACCGTTCTTTTCCGATGAAACCATGGATGTTAAAAGAGAGAGATGGTACCTTTGGCCAATATATAAAATAGAAGAGATGAATTCAGAACTGATAATGCGACGACGGGATCGCGTCCTTTTCTTTCTGTACTCCGATGTAA
>Ga0224499_10000136_pt1 | contig 18312 bp, 12 predicted proteins | sample SF_Jul11_sed_USG_3_FD_168125 | JGI IMG/M metagenome (GOLD analysis project Ga0224499, IMG submission 168125) | Sediment microbial communities from San Francisco Bay, California, United States - SF_Jul11_sed_USGS_24 | ecosystem: Environmental > Aquatic > Marine > Sediment | place: USA... | reverse complement strand
CTGTACGTTCACCCCGATCTTTGCATGATCGTTGAGGAGGCAATCACCATCACTCCGGTGGACTTCTCCGTGCATGACGGCCTCAGGACCTTCACCGAGCAGAAGGAGTACGTCAGGACTGGCGTCAGTAAGACTCTGCGGTCATTCCACATCCCGAACATTCCACGCAGCCAGGGACTGACAACCGAGTTCGGCCAGGCTGTCGACCTGGTTCCTTATATCAATGGCAAACTGCGTTGGGAGTGGGAAGCGATCTACCAGATCATCGCAGCCGTTCACCAGGCGGAAGCAGAACTGTTGAAAGCCAGTGCGAACCGTCTCAGGTGGGGCGGAGTTTGGGACCGTCAGCTTCAGGCCCTGGATCCGAATAACCTGGAAGCAGAGCGGAACGCCTACATTGAAAGGCGCCGCCAAGCAGGACGGAAGGCCTTCACGGATGGCCCTCATATTCAGCTCGAGGTCTTTGCCCTCTAACGAATTTGGTGGCGTTGCCACGGCTTCCCTTTTGGTAGTATGAATCGACCGCCACCTTGGCGGTCTTTTCATCTACAGGAGAAAGCCATGACAGAACAGTACGGGCCGCAGACAGACTTTGCGGAAGACCTTCACAAGCAGAAGTATCGGAACGAGGGTGAATCGTTTCGCGAAGCCATGAACCGGGTGGCCTCTGCTTTGAGTGACGACGATCGCCACTACCAAGCCTTCCGGGATATCCTTCTCAACCAGCGCTTCATGCCAGCTGGTCGCATCCAGGCTGCGGTCGGATCCACTAAAGGAGTCACTCCGTACAACTGCTATGTGAGCGGCACCATCGAAGATAGTTTTGTCGATGGCGCAGGCTGCATCATGGATCGGGCCAAAGAAGCGGCTGCGACGATGCGCATGGGCGGCGGCATCGGTTACGACTTCTCGTCACTGCGTCCGCGGGGCGACTACATCCGCAAGCTGGCAAGCCAGTCCAGTGGACCCGTCAGCTTCATGGATATCTTCGATGCAGTTTGCCGTTGCGTTGCATCGAGCGGTCACCGCCGCGGTGCTCAGATGGGCGTCTTGCGCGTCGATCATCCAGACATCGAGGAATTCATTCACGCCAAGCAGAACAACGACAGGCTGACAGGCTTCAACGTTTCCATCGCAGTGACTGACGAGTTCATGGAAGCAGTGCAACATGATCGCGACTTCGATCTGCGTTGGAGCGGCAAGGTCTACAAGACAATCCGTGCTCGTGACCTGTGGGAAACGATCATGCGTTCAACCTGGGACTGGGCTGAACCTGGCGTGCTCTTCATCGATCGCATCAACGAGCTGAACAACCTGTACTACTGCGAGACGATTGCCGCGACCAATCCATGTGGCGAGCAGCCGTTGCCTCCGTACGGCGCTTGTCTCCTGGGCAGCTTCAATCTCACCAAGTACATTGTCGAAGGCGAGCAGCCCAACTGGCGTGCTTTCGATTTCGATGAGCTGAGCGAAGACATCTTCGAAGTCGTCCGTGCAATGGACAACGTGGTGGATCGTGCTTCGTACCCGTTGCCTGAGCAGAAGCGTGAAGCCTTAAGCAAACGTCGGATGGGCTTGGGTATCACTGGCCTGGCCAACGCTGCTGAAGCCCTGGGCTTTCCGTACGGATCACCAGACTTCTTGAAGTTTACAGCTGAGGTCCTGGAGCACGTCACGATCCAGGCGTACATGACTTCCGCGATCCTGGCCAAAGAGAAGGGAGCGTTCCCACTGTACGATCCTGCTTTGTATTTGTCTGGCAAGTTCGTCCGCAGTCTTCCTGAGGAAGTGCTCGAGCTCATCAGGGCTCACGGTATACGGAACTCGCACCTCACCTCGATTGCGCCAACCGGGACGATCAGCCTGACTGCAGACAATATCAGCTCAGGCATCGAGCCTGTGTTCTCATACTCCATGGAACGCACGGTCATTGAGTTCGACGGTCCAGTGACCCAGGTGATCGAGGACTATGGCGTCAGGGTGTTCGGCGTCAAGGGCAAGAAGGCCAGTGACGTAACTGTCATGGAACATCTCAAGGTGCTTGAGACTGCTGGCAAGTACGTTGACTCCGCGATCAGTAAGACCTGCAACGTTCCGGCGGATACTCCCTGGGATGAATTCAAAGATCTGTACATGCACGCCTGGATGAGTGGCTGCAAGGGAATTACAACCTACAACACTGGCGGCAAGCGCGGTGCGGTCCTGGTTGAGAAAGAAGACGACAGCAGTGACGTTGCCGCATTGCTTGAAGGCGTCGACGAGATTGAAGGCGTTGAGGTGTTCGGTGTCGAAGAGTTTACGGCAATGGCCGTTGGTGACCAGGGATCAAGCTGCTACATCGATCCTGTTACCGGCCGGCACGAATGCGAGTGATATCGTAATCGTCTAGAACTTCGTCCGCAAAACCTTGGGCGACTGTATCATGCGGGGTTAGGTAGACCTCCTCTCTCCGGTCCATCCGGCCCCGCATGATCTTTTTGATCTGGTTCCTGGTACGACCTTCCCACGCTGGAGCTCCTTCAGCAGAATCCAGGTAGATCTCCATCATCTGTTTGTCACACAGTTTCAGCTGCTCGTATTCCGTATGCGCTTGCTTGACTGTTCCGTCCGTTGAGAACGTCCCGTCGTGGTACATGAAATAACTGTACGGCATCATCACACGATGATCGGCAGCCTGGAGGATCAGCGAGCTCATCGACCTGGCGTGAGTCCAGTTGAGAATCGTGACGTGAGACCGGCAAGTCTTGATGGCCTGGAAGATCGCCATGCCTTCGGTCCAATCTCCCCCGCAAGTCTTCATGTGAACCAGGATAGATCCGTCCGTTGAATCCAGCAGCCTGAGGTTCTTGATGAACCTGGACGCCATGAGATACTCGACCCCAGGTTCCTGGTCGTCAAACACCTTGGAATAGTCTTCCCCGACCAGGAACAGTTCCCGGGTGGCTAAGCTCAGGCCGTATTCCTGGAGGTCGTGCGTCCGATAGTGCGAAACCTGTGAATCGGCCATGCCACGTCCTCTCAGATTGCGCAATAGGCCCCGTGCCACATAGTCACTATCGTACGCTTACCGTTCGGATACGTGACGACGTGTGAGTGCGACCAGGATGATGGGCCGGAGTTGTATCCCATGTCCATCACTGAACAGGTGCCTCCGGTATAAAGGCCGTCACGAATCCCCGCGGAATGCGTGTGGCCGGTGTTTGCCTTGCGACCCAGCCTGGCCAGTCCCAGGGGAGTACCTCTCGCCCCGTTCGGACCGAGGTGGCCGTGCATTCCGCATTCTATTCCACCATGAGCATCCCCGCAAATGATGAAACTCTCGTCCTCGCGAAGGAACCGCACCGATTCCGGCACGCCCTTGCTTTGTAGTACCCACTCGACCAGGTGGAACCATCCGTCCTCCTCAGCGATGGCTTCGTACTTCCGCAGCTGGCACTTGAGGAAGAACAAAGCGTTGGCAGGATCTTTCTTGTAGTCAGCTTCTTTGAGCCAGCGCGTCAGGGCGTTGTCATGATTTGAATCAACAACAACCATCTCGCAGAAGTCACGGGACGCGTCTTCCGTGATGAACTTGGCAACCTCGTCCATCTCACCTTCGACGGCATCGCGGCCTTCGCAGTGAATCGAGAACATGCGATGTGGATCTTTGATGTCATGATGATTGCGACGGGTGAAGCTCACCAGGTCGTGCATGAACTGGTACTCAGGCTTGAGGTAATCAATCATGCTGTTCTTGCCAGTCCAGCATAGCTTCTTGATTGCGCTGCTGAGCTCTTGCTCGTGAACGTCACCCCAGCCAATTGCTTTCACGCGGTTGCCCCGAGTCACTTCGCCTTTGTCGACTTTCAGGTCCAGGTCATAGATCACGTTGGTGCTGTCGGCGTTTAACTGCCTGGCAAACCACCGACCTTGCGAATCGACTTCAACCAGGAGCGCGCCGAAGCAGTGATGGAACTCAGCCTTCAGGCCTGCTTTCTTCTGGATGTAGTTGAGCTTGGTGACCGTGCCGGTCGTGTAGGTGAACTTGGTTGCTTCGTATTTGTTGTTGGCAATTGATTCCATGGCAATCTTCACGTGCGGAATCACGGAAGACTTCGTGCCTGTGTACGTCTCGAGCAGTGATAGCGGGCGCGTTGCGGTCGGCAAGATGTTCATCTCTCCGCACCAGACCAAAGTTGGTGCGAGCTCGACACGATCGTCGCTGATGTACGGCGTCAGAACCGGGTCGTACCACATCCGATCCTGGTCAACTTCCGCGTCAGGCTTAGCTGGTTGAAAGCCCTGGAGGTTGTAAGCGAACCGGGACACCTTGATTTCGGCGGCGTAGTGTTCAGCCAGGGCCAGGAGGTTTTCCCAGACGCCTTTGTTCACCCAGGTATTGTTCTGGGCGCAGGTCAGGATGTACCGTTTGACTTCACCGTCTTTGGGCAGAGACGCAGCGAGAGTCTTCATTCCCTCTTTGAGGCCAGCGGCAATTGGTTTGCGCATGCCGGCCTTCTTCAAATGATGCTGAACTGTTTTGCGGTGACAAGCTAACTGTCTTGCTGTCTCAGCGATTGTGCCGTGCCGTAGGAATTCCTCGACAACTTGCTCTGTAGAGTATTGTCCGCGTTCTGCCATAGCTTTCTCCTTTAGTCGATATGCAAGAAGGTCTTGACGCCTAACCAGATGGCGGCGATCATTCCGGTAATCAAGAAGCCCATGATGGTCAAGATACCTTTCGACCGGACTTGCTCCATGGTGACCCGGGCATCGCGCAAGTGCGCGAAGTCTTTCTGCATATCCATTGGTGATTCATGATCGACACCGAGCTCGGCCAGTGTCTCGTGAACTGTTTGACGGATGATCGCACGCCGAGGTGTTTGCTCGGCAAGCACTTCCCTCAGTGCATCTTTCACAACGTCCCTGTCTATTTCATTCGTCACGGTAGTGCTCCAGTTGTGATTCCGCCTCGGTCACCCACCGGATTGTCTCTGCAGTGTTCTTCGCGAGGTTCTCGTATTGCTGAGGTGTCAATGCAAACCAAACGACACCTGGTTGATCTTCTGGAACGACAACGATCCAGGTCACAGCAACCTGGTCGATTGGATTTGGGAGCGGCAGAATCTGCTTTGTTGGTTTGGCTATTTCCTCAGTCGGGTTCACACTCACCACGGGAGGCGCACTCGAGCATGCGGAAAGCACTAGCAGTGCCACTATTGATACGACGCTCAATAAGACCGGGCTTCGCAAGCGCCAGCCTGGTGAGGTCGTGTTCAGCAAAGATTGCATTGAGTCTCCTGGTCTCGGCTGTTGCTTGCTGCGCAACGGCCGCGAGATGTTCGGCTTGTAGTTGCGCTTCTTCAGCAGCGATTTGCCACTCAAGCAGCGCGGAATCTTTTGCTGCACTTGTCGACTGTTCAACTTCCAAAGCGACCTGAAGTGCGCTGTTGGATGCTTCGAGTTCAACAATGCGTGCCTGCATCCCAGTATAATGCCGGTATGCAAGTGTGATTATAAGGCCGAGCGCTAGAGTTGCGACCCCCGCGACGACGAGCTTTGAAGGTATCGGAATCATTCTATTTTCCCATTCCAGTGACGCCCCGATTTAAGATAGGCATTCACGAACACTGTACCGAAGCCTGTCAGGGCAGTAAACAGGCCTGCTGCGAAGCCTCCTGATTCGAGCGTACGCTCCGCGGAGGGCAATTCCATGTACCATGTCAGCAATTGGTCTGTTGTGGCGTATACGAAGACACAGTAGGCCAGGAGGAGGACACGGGGCACGATCCTCCAGGCATCTGCGCATTCAGCTAGCTGCAAGCAGCGGATTTTCCAAAGGGGAGTATCCATCAGAAGTCTCCTGGAATCAGTTGGTCACCAACTATCGGAAGATGCTTCGTCGGTGCGGTGAACGATGCTGTATAGAGGGCAACGCCTTTCGTGAAGCGTTGATCGAATGCAACGCCTTCCCAGAACTGAGTTGGGTTGCCGCTTGCAAAGTCACCATCCAGGGAGAACCAAGACATCGGATTACCGTTCAGGAGGAACTCAGTATTCAAGCCCATCGTTGCACTGCCGACGTTATTGGTTTGAAGTACGCCATCGATGAAGTGGCGAATAGTATCGCCTTCCCTGGTCACTGCTAAGTGGTACCAGGTATTCAGTGTTGGCGTCCAGTCCGCATAGATGACGCTGGTTGCCACGCCATCGGTTGACCAACCAAACTCCAAGGCATCCGTCGTCTCGTTAAACCGCCAGAACCAGGAATACTGTGTGGTGAGGTTCACGTGCGAAGCCATGCACTGGGTTCCTGTCAGCGTCTTATAGAACCAGCCTTCGAGTGTGAAGTCATCATTCAATAGCTGAACACGCTCGATTCCTGGAACACGGATCCAATCAGAACCATTGCCGCAAACCCAATACTTGGCATGTCCGCCGCCCCGTGCATCATCGACGACCTCAAAGCCTGTAGGCATCTGAGCTGTTGAGAAAAAGTCCGGATCGACCATCGTCATGTTGCTCTGCATTTGCGTTGTCCCAGGATCGACAACCGCGAATTCATCAACAATACCGAGGCGCCTTACCTTGCGATCGACATAGGGCATCGTTACAACGCGATGGAAACCGTACTCATCGGTCGGAGCGGTGAAGTTCGCAGTCTTGAAGTCGCGGCTGTTAGTTGCTGAAGGGCTAACTACTATCCTCACTTCATCCACCCAACCCGTCAGCAAGTCAGTAGCTACACTTGCGACAAAGTGACAGCCAATCGTTGTGCGTGGGTTGTTCGGATTTGCGATTTGGCGATCCGAGATGTCACATTCATAACTAGTACCGACCTGCGTACCGTCTACGAACAGACGAATCATGCCTTGAGTTTTGGAGACCATCACGTGGTACCAGGTTGCTGTTGCAGGATTCCAAGCACCCGACGTGGAGAACTGCACAAAGCTATCATCCCACTCAAAGACAAGTTCGTTGTTGCGCAATGCCAGGATCCAGCCGCGTTGGTTGCTTGTAGTATTCCATTCGCCCATGATCGTTGCATTGCCCACACCTGGATCGCCATCGAAACGAACTTGCGCCTCGATCATGAAGCAATCGTCGTCAAGCGGCGGACCACTGTCATTCAGTGTAACGTAGCTTGCGCCGTCCAGGTAAAGCGAAGCAGTACCGAACTTCTTGACTGCAGTGTCAATCAGCGGGTCACCACCGCGAACCAAGCCGATCCAGCCGTTGTCGCTGTGATCCATCGGGAACTCATAGCCGCGTTTTTGCGAACGAGCAGCAGTTGGTACAACAAAGTCATAGATGTCTGCGTACCGGCCTTCGCCGATTGTGACGCGGCACTGATCGATCCAGCCGTTCATCAAGCCCGCTGCACCTGATGCAGTATTGTACGCGCCGATTGCGACAACGCTTGGCTCGTTGCTTATAGTCTGAGTATCGGCTACACCATTCGCCAGAGCCAGGCCATCAACAAAGAATTGAATGCTGCCATCTTTGCGACTGACTGCAACGTGATACCAGGTTGCGTCAGCAGGATTCCAGGCCTCGTTGAAAACTGAGGATCCTATGCCATTAGTCGAATATAGGAACTCGAGCTGGTTGTTGTTCAGGCCAAACCACCAGGAACGATCAGAGGCCGAGACTGACTCCCACTTCGAGATGAATGTCATCTGAGCTGTACCCGGATCGCCATTGAAGCGGACGAAGCATTCTATACAGAAGTCTTCTGCACCAGGTTCCCAGGCTGCGTTGTCAGGCGTCGTCAGGTAGTCCCCAGTTCCGTCCAGGAGCAACGAAGTTGAACCGATAGCTGCTTGTGCATTATCGATCTGCGCGTTGCCTGCGAACGTCCAGGTCGCTCCGAGCTGGCCATCGTCTGTGGTGGTCGTATCCAGGTCAGTGCCTTCGAACTCCAGCAGAGATACGACGTCGCCCCAAGCAGGATCATAGTTAGCATCCTCACCGTTGAAGTGGCTGTGGAAGTGAACATCACTTTGCTGCATTACTGTCGCGCTCACCCGAGGCTTCGGCGGCCTGAACGGACCCGTCGGGACTGTGATGCTTGCGCCAGTATAAAGTGCCCCGCGCTTGATCGCCCGGAAAGAATCGACGTGGCCATTCATCGAACGATGCAAGTCGCCACTTTCATCACGGAATGCTTTGCCAACGCAGATTGCACCGCCACCGGTTTGATTCAACTCGCCAGCATTAAGCGTGACCGGGTTATTGCTGACGTCTTCAAAGAACGTTGCGTCATTAAGTACCCGCGTTCCATCGATCCAGGCTTCTATTGCGGTACCGTTCCGGCACACAGCCAAGTGGTACCAGGTATCCGCTACGAGTACCGGCGTCGTGGTTGCTTTGATATTGACTTCGACTGCTTCAGCGTTGTGATCCCAGTAAGAGAATTCAACCTCGTCGTTTTCGTCGATGCCAAAGAAGTATTCACGCTCGTTGCCGCCGTTATCACCGCGGCCACACATCGCCATGCCTTGGGTGGTCGTCGAGGGCAAGGCGGTGAAATTCACCCAGCCTTCAATCGTGAAGTCATGGTCGAGCAAATACTGATGCTTCATCTGATCGTAGGTTTCGAAGTTACCCCAACGAAGGCCAGCGTCTTGAGTACCGTTGACAAACAGGGACGTGTTTCCGAACTTCGCTTTGTCACCAGCGATACGACACTGCGCTTGCGTGCCGTCAAATACCCAGGCTGTGTCAGTACTCAATAAGTCTTCTGCGAGCTTAGTGGAATCGTTACCGGCTTCGCCTTCGAAGTTTGTCATGGCAATCAGGTAATCGCCTGTTCCGTCTGATGTGACAGGCAAGGTGTAGTCGACCAATTCAAGAGCTGCACCCTGGATGATACGAACTTCATCCAGGTAGCCGTCCATGCCATCACTAGTTACACCAGAACCCGGGGGCCGCCAGATGTTGCCTGCGCCGATAGACAGTCCAGGCCTGTTTGCCACATCAGTGTTGATCGTAAAGGCAGCAACATTGATCTCGGACGTCTTGACACCATCCCGGAACAAGCGCATTGTGATTGAGCCATCAGGCTGTTCATGCCTGGTCAGCATGAATGCATACCACGTGCCGGCAACCGGGAACCAGGCGGCTGCTTCAGCCATGTTGATTGTCCCGGTGAAGCCGCCACCGGTCGAGTACTGGAAGCGCCAGTAGTCTTCGTCTTCCATGTACATCAGGCGCCAGATGTCTTCCTTGGCGACAACGCCGCCACTGCCGTACTGTGCCAGGATTGTCTCATCGGCGAACGGATCCTGGTCGAAACGTATGCGCCATTCAATCGTGAAGTCCTGGTTGAGGTCAAGAGCTCCACTGACATCACCGGTATCCGTCGGCGTCCAGAAGTACGAGGAACTATTGTTTGGAAATATCTGGCCATTGGTCTCGCCAATACGGATGGCCCGCGTACCAAGCGGCGGAGTAGAAGCCGTGTCGATGGTCACCTCTGTGTTGCCAATATAGAACTCGTGCTGGTTGGGCGACTTATCATAAATTACACGGTCACCTGCGGAGCCGTACTCAAAGTCTAGATGAATCCATGTCGCATCGAATGGAATTACGAATGTTCCCGTGCCGGTGAAGTCATGGATAATAACATCGCGGCTGAGCATGCGCGGCAAGGACGCTCCAGGTATATGGCTCGCTTCAACTTCCAGGCGCATCGGCAAACTGTTCACGCCCGCGTTGGTAAACTGCGTCGCAACTGTATCCTTGAGAATATCCAAAGCACCGTCTGAGGCAAATTCCGCGCTGACAGTTTGATTGACTATTGCATCACCACGCGCTGGTGACGGATGCGTGTCAAGATTATAGAGCCAGTATTCAAGCTGGTATTGATCGTCGCCCCAGATGTCTGAACGAATTCCGCCGCCGGCAACCTGGTCAAGAGGATCCTGGTTGCGCCAATCGCGAAGCCGAGGACCGAGACGCAAGCCGACAAACTCGGCCGGATTGCCTGTGACCGAGAAGACAAAATCAAATGTGCCGGTTGTAGAGAAGTCCGTACCATTAAGACCTAATTGAGCTGGCAGCAATGGCCGCTGGTAGCGAGAGTTGCCACTGAGGAAAGGCACAAGGCTGATCTCTGTTGCGGCAGCCTCAAGCACTTCGTCTGACGGCGAACGCGGAAGCAGCTTGACGTCAGGAGTATCACCAACGGCGTACTGGAACGATGGCAAGCCAACGCCTCCCGTCCAGATGAACCAGATGCGCTCGCCTGCAGAGTGGGTCTTCATGCCTGTGTCAAGGGCACCACGCCATACGTTCTCAAGACGAACGCCTGTGAGGTCGTCAACAATCTCGGTGCAGAGGATCCACTCCTCATTCGCCGCGCCTGGATTGATAACGCAAACACCTTGCATGTTCTGCAGACCAGGGCTGTACAGTCCGATGAGGTTGTCTAGCGATCCAGATACCGGATCAACCTGTAGAGTCTTGCCTCCGTTTCCTGAGAGCCAGCCGACTTCACTGTTCCTCAGCGTACCGACTTGCATGAAGCCGCCAGTGATAAAGTCGATGCTGACATACGAACCAGATCCACCGGGTAAGCGGTGCCGGATTTCGTATTCAGTCGGAGCGCCCGTCGCAATCCTGGCTGCAGTCAGCAAACGCGGATGAACATTCGGAGCGAATGGATCCTGGCGGACGATCATGTAAGGTGCCTCGATCGCCCACTGGTCAGCTGCCAGTAACGGATCAACATCCTGGGTGGGAGGCACAAAGTCAGTATCAGGTGGATCTGCAACCGTCGGAATTTCGTTGTCAAAGATGTCTTCGATAACTTCGACGATCAAAGTGTTGTTGACCGGATCACCAATCTCAACCTTGGTAATGCGGACGGGAAGGTCGGTCTCTTGAACCTGGGTTGACGTGAATGAGAACACATCACCAGGGCGCAAGTCCCAGGCTGTACGGTTGAGCTCGATCGTTCCCGAACGAGCTGGCCTGGACAAGCCTTTCTTTTCGCGAGCGACGATCTTGTTGGCTACAGTTGCATCATGCACTCCGGGGTAGCGAACCTCGTTGGCTTTAAGCACGCCCTGGATAATCCTATTGGCCGGTGCGTTCGCAACAGCGTGTGTCTCGTTCCAATCTTTGTTCCGATCGGTGTAGCGCATGCGGATACGATTGAAAGTCTGAGACCAATCGCCTTTGTTCCAGGTTGGGATGCTGATGATGTTCGCATCAGTTGCCTGGAACTCATCACCTAAAACGTAGTTGGGCCTGGCCAGCTTGATTTCAAACTTGCCGGTCTGCGCGTTCGGTCCGATGTAGCAGTCCATGTGCTGCTCAAGATAATCCTGGATCTGTTCCGTCGAGGTGAACTCGTCGAACAACATGGAGAAGCCAATGCCCTCTGTGAAGCAAGTGGCGTTTGCAGCAGTAAAGCTAGGAGCATCAACATCAGACAGCGGAAGACCACGGCCCCAAGACGGATCTGTCAGCAAGCCGTATGCAAGCGTCGCCGGGTTCGCGTCGTCACCAATAATGTGCTGATCGTTGGCCAGGCCTAGGAAGTCACCCAGACCGGTTTGGGCAGTTGTACTCATAGCCTGGACTTCGACCGTCAAATAGCGCAAGTTCGGGCTTTCACCAATCTCTGCACCTTTAGTCTCTGCGATATCCGTCACCATGATGTAGGCCGTGCCGCGATAAGCAGACAAGCCTTCAGTGATTCGAGACGCCATGAAACTGGAAGCTGCTTGGTCTGGCGCACCATTGAATAAGCGCAAGCGACCGATGAACCCACCGCCCTGGTCTTTGCCGCCGAAGATATCGTCCTCGACAATATCGACGACGCTTACAGCAGGACCCTGGTAGACTGGTTCGTCGCCGATCCAGACGCCGGTGATGCCGTAGATTTCCTGAGAGCAGAGCGCATACGCAAGTGCGAGTTCGTAGGTGTAACCAATCACGGACTCTTTCTTGATGATTACGCCAGTCTCTTGAGTACGTTCCACTGCCGCATAGTCACCGTACCAGATACAGTTTGGCGCATTGACCTTCATCTTGTGCCCGAGGATTATAGGAACAACACGTCCCTCGGTTGCCGTCGGGATATTGAAGTCACCAATACCTGCGGGCGTCGCGTCAGGCGGCGCCTTTGTGAGAAGGTCGGTCAACGCTGTAACGATGATCCACCAAAGTAGTTTCCACCACATCTGTGTTCAGCTCCTTATGTCTGTGGTCCAGCGAACTTATTCGTACGCTGACTAGATCCAGGCGGCAACTCAGTATTGGCCGGATCGATTTCAGGGATATCAGGATAACCCTGGAAGTTGAGAATGTTGTTGAACTTCTTTTGACACACTTGCCGGGTCAATGAGCAGCCCGCATAAACTGTGCAAGCAGCATTCACGTCGACATCCCGGAAAGGAATGTCAATACGAATGACGTCCGGGTCTCCGCCGAAATTACCTTCAACGATGTCTCGGATCTCTCCGTTTGCTTCTATGTATCCACCTTGCCAGTAGATATCCAACTCGCCAGAAGTCAATGGCCCGGTCGGTCCGCCTTGAGCAACATCCAAAGCAGCTGCTTGGGTGCGAAGACCGTTCACTGTGATCTGGTCACCCGCCACATTCTTGCCGTTTATAACTCCGTCAAACTTCCAGTCCGTACGCACCAGGGAACAACCAGGTGTGTCGAAGAGGAATGAATTGCACAGGGAGGAGAAGACTTTCCTGGGGGTGCTTTCGGATCCGGAAGACAAAGGCTGAAGCAGGACTTCAACCTGGTCGTTGCGCCGGTTCAGGGCAACTACTCGGCCTCGCCACAGGATCTGGATCTGTCCATCAGGGTCATCAAAGTGGAGTCGTTCAATGGTGCACGTCGTGATGTTCGAGGTCAGGATGCCATTGAAGAGCTGAGCAACTTCAAAATCACCGGGAGCAGTAAGCGTGATGTTGTTATCATCCGAGTCTTTGGACTGTGCGAACTTCGATCGCTGGTAAGCCAGAGGCACGAAGGTTCGAGCGCCTACAATAACGTTCTGAATCGTGTTGGAATATAGATACGCCAGTGCACCGTTCTTGAACGTGATAAGCTCAATCGGTGATCCGTCTGTCGTTTCAAAAGCAGCAAAGGTCATAAGATTACTCCGCGAGTGACAAAGCGCAACTCCCCTTCGCCCAGGCGAGTGTGCTTGAATGTAGCCGAGTCTCCAACAAGCCTGGAGAACGTAAGCCACTCGATTTTGCAGTCCTCAGGCGGGATTGACCCTGTTCCTGGAATTACACTATCAAGCGTGACGGTCTCGATTGTACCATCATCGACTACACTATTGATGCGCCTGTAGTAGGTGTTGCCGTCGATCGTCAACTTAAGGTCACGACGAGGGGCTCTCTCATTGATAAGAGAATCAATGCCCATGCTTGGGACCGTGAAGATATTACTACCCAGGGTGAAGTTACCATTCAGGGGCAAGTCGTTTGTCCCAGTTGGAATATAGAAGGGCCGCCAGGATCCACGGATGTAGTGAAGGAACTGACGCCATGCGTGTTGGTCGGCTTGTGACTTGAGCGTGACCAGGACGTTTTGTCCCCACCTGGCCATGGCTTCACGCCGGAAGACCGAGATGTCACCAGTGATGCTATCCAGTACATCCAGCTTTTGAGACAGTTGACCGACTCTGAAGTTGCCATCGAATTCCAACGGGTGTGTGATGATCGCATAGCCATCGACCGGATGCGTCGTGAAGTACGACATATCCAGGGCGCCGATGTCTGTGTACTCAAGCAGGTTGAATGTTATCTGTGACTGCTGGATTAGTGAACTCGGTACATCACCGAAGCTGGCATTGCGGTCCTGGAATCCGTACGTCAGTGGCATGACCCAGGCTTCGGCCGGAAGCACAGCTCCTACTTCTTGAGACAGTGTGATCGTCGTCGGGGTGAAAGATTCAACCTCACCTTCAACGAAAGTGTGGTCAACTGGATTATAGAAGCTGACGTCGCCGCCGACCCGGATCTCCATGTCTGTAGTGTCAGCCTGGATCACAGTGTCGCTTGTCAAAGTCGCGGCGTTGATCTGACGGGCTTGCCACCACAAAGCAACGCCTTGACGAAGGTAGCCTGCGCCTAGGATCAGGTTCTGTTGCGTTGTCCGTTCCACGTCGTCGTCGAGTTTCTGAAGAAGCGTCACACGAGAGCGCGGCGCCCGTTGTAATGAGAAGGCTTGTTCCTGGCCTTCGATAGAAACCATGTTGTCAGTCAGCCAGGACATGCGCTCAACGATCGGAACGTCAGGCAGCATGTTGAAGATGATGATACGGCGACCAAGCATCCTGGTTGGAAGAGAGAGACCATCGACTGTGAAGTACACAAAGTCGTCAAAGGCTGCATCGCCTGTCGTAGAGATTTCAAAGGTGACTGTGACAGTATCAAAGGCGTCGATATTGATTGGCAGCCCCGGGGAGATAACTGACAGACCAACAATGGCTGAGACGTCAATCGCCGTTAAGGATACTGTGCTGCGCGATGTATTGTGAATGGTAACCTGGCGCTGCTTGGTCGCCGTAATGTTGCCGAAGTCGACAGGATCTGGTTGACGCCAAAAGCCATCAAGGAACCAGTCTGCAAAACCCTTTGCTCCAGGCGCAGCAGAATGCGTCGGCAGTCCGACGTCTGGAACTGGTTCGCGTATCGCTAAACCAGGAGAGCGACCGATTTCAATAATGTGTAGAGAATCGATGCCATCAGGTAGCGTCGGGAATTCAGGGTTGCCTGGATCGGAGTGAAGAACTCCAAAGCGTGCTGACGAATGGTCGGCCATCGGAGAGCTCCTAGGTGGCGTTCGCCGTTATCTTCTTATACGCAAGGCCTTCATATCCGCTATAGCCTTCGTTCTCAAGAGTGTTCGCCGAGTCTTTGTTCATCATCGGGAAGACAATATACGTATCAGAACCAACGGAGATTTCCTGCTCAGCATCGAGGTTCTTCATGTTCACACGGAACACGTCAGGAACCTGGCCAACTGGCGCCCAGCGCAGATCAGACGAGAAGTCTGAACAAAGCAGCACGTAGATCGGGATTAAAGCAACACCGTCTGTCGTAAAGGTAGGATCTGAAGAGAACAACGTTGTACCAATGGTCTTGTCATACCCGGACACCCAGCCTGCACCAAACAATACTGCGTCGTTTGCGTTATTCACATCACCAACGCTCTTGACTATGGCGCTCGCAGTGTTAAAGTTGCCACCTGAGTTTCTAATACGACCATGCACACCGCCATCAGAAACATCAGGATTGTTTTCAACACCGCACATCAACCACCAATCATAGTTCTCTGTGCCGTAGAGCGGCGAGTACACTATCATGCCAGCGCTGCGCGCATCACCCCAGTAGCCGCCAGTGAAGCCTGTGTTGATATCATCATGATTGCGGAACGGCAAGATATGGAGTTGATAAGGCTTGTGCTCATTCCACTGCGTGGCATCTGATGTGATGCTGAAGTTATCAGGCTCGAGTGAATCCCAACGGTGATTCGTCATGTAGAACGTATCAGCATGAAGATCAGTGTGCAGCGGCGTCAACATTCCAACATGGAAGTGACGGTACTGCCGAGCGCTGACTTTGATAACGCAATGAACATACTCGCCTGTCGGTCCACCGAAGAGCCAGTAGTTATCATAGGGCCCGACCATTGTCGTCATTGCCTGACAGCGCAACAATCCGAGGCCAGCGCCTGGATCACTGAACAGAGCATCGGGCGGCTGACACATCGGATTGCCTGGTTGATCGTACGGCTCTTGCGCAGTATTGATACCGCTGCTGGGGAACATGTACAGTGTCTTGGCCGTTGTCTGTACGCTGAAAAACGGCGGAGCTTCAGTACCTATCCCGCCGCGTGAGAAGAGTCGTTGATAGTTTGGATGTGTTCCGGCTCCACCAGCGCCACCGGCAGGATTCTGCGCGATCCAGCCGAGACCACCCGAGCCTTTCGCGTCAGTCAAGAAAGGCTGAAGGACATCAACTACAAAGTCAGCTATGTCGTCGTCACCTGGACCTGGCCAAGCTGCTCCGTTTCTATAAGGCATTATAACATCTCCATCGCGACCCAATCCTGCAAGAGTGTTGAGTCTGTATCATTAAAGACAATGTACCGCTGACCTGATTCCGTTGCGATCTCATCGAAAGCAGCTAGGCCTTGACCGTGTACGTTTTCCCATCCGTCGACAAAACCAAGGATCTGTACGTCGTCTGATTGGTTACTAATTATATGAGCCTGGACAGTGAAGTGTAACTGACTGCCCGCTCCGAGAGGCGCAGGGCCTTGACCACCAAGCGTAGAGTCTGCAGTCCAGAACCAGCCTTGCGTGTTGTCCTCAAGAAAAGAGCCTTGCGAATTAGTGGAATCAAACGGATTCATCTGGGATGCTGTTGCTCCGCTCCCTGCAGGTACTGGCGCATGGTTAAAGTCCCAGCTCGTATCTGCTTCAGTCGAGACTGGCCACATCTGCGCAACGGCCACATCTGCGCCGCCGTTGTTATTCAATGAGATGCCCCGCCACTCAGACGACAAGTTGTGCCGGTACTGATAGCAGCCGATTGTAGAACTTCCGAAGTTGATCGGGTTCACAATGCCGGAGTTGACTGTATTGGAGATGCTCTCTGTAAAGGCCCGGACACTCGTCGCTTGTCCGTGAACAAAACCGGGGAAGGGGTAATTCGTAGCGACGTCAACGTACGGGATGAACAGGCCGATGCCAAAGTATTGCTTGTCGTTGCGGCCGTTGTCTGTGACGAGAACATTCACCCGCCGCTCTGTGACTGAGATAAAGATCTCTGGATCCGTGTTCGGAACAGCTGCATAGAACTGATTCGTCGGCGGTGAACCTGGTTGATTGAGCCAGGTGGATCCGCCGTCGTAGCCAGAAGCTACTTGCAAGCGGACACCATCGTTGGCCCCAGACAGCTGTGACTGCATGCCGATGGTCGGCTTGTTTGTCGTCTTGACTGAAGTCGCAAGCCATTCAAAGTTGGTCAGGAGGTCTACGTAGTCGGAATCGTCCTGTGTCCACCTAGCAGTCTGCATCGTGGCTGTTATTTGCAGACCCGAGCCAGCGCCTGTGAGCGTAGTCGTGGCGCCATCGGTCAAGGTCGGATTTACTGTATAAGCACCGGACGAAAGAATCTCAACAGCAGTGACTACGCCAGCAGCTTCGGCTGTGACTCGTCCCGTTGCATGGAAGGTTGCGCCGTTGACCGCTACCGCGGTTCCGGTGTTCAGGCGGAAGGTATCGCCAACAGCATAGCCGGTACCACCAGCTGTGCCTTTCACCATCGTGAGCACATTAGAATTGATGATACACTCAAGAACCGCTTTTGGTACGACAACGCGACCCTCAGCCGTGATGCCGTCTGCGATGAGTTGCTGTTGAATAAATGGCATTCGTTATCTCCTAAAGTCCCAACGCCCGTTTGAAGGCGCTGCGACGAACACTGATACGGTTGAGCAGCACACGATCGCCCTCACCTTCATTGAAGGCACCAACGATGTCTGCGTTGTCGATCGTGTTGACGATCGTCGGATTGACGTTGACCTGGGGAGGTGCTGCTTGAGCAGCAGGATCCGGGTCCGTCGGCCGGCGAACATTCACTTCCTCACCAGGTGTGGCGCGGAAGGCAACAAGCTGTGAATCCGTTCCGCCAGTCCCTGGAACAGTGAACTCGCCGCCAGTAGCAAAGCCACCTGCGAAGAAGTCACCGACTGCTCCGAGGAAACCGCCGCCGCCGCCGCCTTGTCCGATCTGAGCAAGCTGCTGGAAGATCGCACTGGCCAGGTACTGACTCGCGAGTTGCTGAAGTACCCGGGCAAACTCGGCAGGCAAATCATCGAAGCCATCCGTCAGAGCATTCGACAGGGCACCAGAAAGGGTCTGCTGGATGGCCCGAGCATTTTCCTTGAGGAACTCGTCGAATGTGATGGCAGCACGACGCAAGGCTTCTGACTCATCAAAGAGCCGGCCTGCGAGTTCTGTGGTCTTGTCTATCTGCTCTTGTGTCGCATCCGCGCTCAGACGCCGCAGTTGGATCTCTATCGCACGTTCACGGTTTGATAGGCCAATCAGCTCAGCCTCGGCCTGGAGGTCCGATATGACGTCCTGGTCAGCCTGGATGCGAGCCTGTTCTGCTAGGGCCGCATTCTGTGCATTGATGCCTTCTGCGATATCCAGGGCCAGCTCCACGAACTCCGGACCAGCTCCCGTCGCAAGAGCCCTGAGCCTGGTATCGTACAGGAGCAAAGCGGCCTGGGCGTCGTCGCCAGCTTCAGCCGTAATCCTGAGACGCTCTTCCTGCT
>Ga0224499_10000134_pt1 | contig 18328 bp, 16 predicted proteins | sample SF_Jul11_sed_USG_3_FD_168125 | JGI IMG/M metagenome (GOLD analysis project Ga0224499, IMG submission 168125) | Sediment microbial communities from San Francisco Bay, California, United States - SF_Jul11_sed_USGS_24 | ecosystem: Environmental > Aquatic > Marine > Sediment | place: USA... | reverse complement strand
CCTCATCGAACTGTCTCAACCCCTCAGACAGACGGTCGTCTACTCTCAGCAGGTGGATCGCGGTATCCATTTCTACGGGAGTAGTGAAGGTGCCGTCCTCAACCTTATTAATCGCCTCGACAAACTTCGGGGTTAATTCTTCGTAGACGAATTTGCCCATTGAACCGCCAGTGGCACCATAGGTTTGATTATAGCTGTCAGCAACCTCTGCCAGAGCTTCGCCCTGCTGTAACCTCGTCAGAGCTTCATTGGCCATCTTGCGGATCTGGGTGCGCTCCTGCTCGGACGCCTTTTCCGAAACCGGGAAGGAGAGAGCGCTCAACTCCACCTCGGGGGGCAAGCGATAGTCATCCAGGTGAGCACGGTAATATTCAACGAGCTCACGCTCAGGCACATCGATCTGGCTACGAACTTCTTCACTAATCAGCTTATAGCGCAAAATCTGCTGCCGAAGATTGTCACGATAATCATCAAAATCCAAACCTTGCGTCTGTACGGCATCTTCAAGATCATCACGGCTCAATTTATTCTTCTTCTGGACATCCACCAGTGCCGTTTCAATCTCTTCTTCGGAGACGGTCAGGTTAAGTGCCGCGATCCGCTGTTGAACCAGAGACTCCTCTATCATACGGGAAAGAAGTTCCTGGCGCAGAGCTCCCATCTGCACCGGAGAAGGCTGTTTCTGCTGTTTTGCCAACTGCTCCTGCAGTCTCTGATCAAGCTGATGGGTTGAAATGATCTCCTTGTTGACAACCGCCGCAACACGACTGACAACCTTTGCCGAAACCGATGTCAAACCGATGCTGCATATCAACAGCAGTGCAATTCCGAAATATCTCATAACATCCTTTTCCTTGGTTGCATTCTTTGAAACGTTAAAACCGTATCAACACAGGATCTTACCCTGGTCTCCCGGGAAAGGCTCCTTGACTACTTTCTCTCGTTCTTTTCAAGCTGAGCCCAATCTACAGAAATCACGGCACGGGCGCGCATATCCTGGAGCCAGGCAAGGTAAACTTCTTCCTTTTTACGGCCGTCAAGGATCGCCCGGATCTCATCAGAAGCTTCCTTTTTATTGAGTCGTTTTGCTTTGCGTTTTTCCTCAACCAGGAAAATGTGATAGCCGTACTCACTTTGGACTAGGTCGCTCAGGCGCTTGACCGGCAGGTCGAAAACAATCTCGTCAAATTCAGGCGGCATCTCACCGCGGCTAAAGAAACCCAAATCGCCACCTTGTTCTGCATCCGGAGACAGGGAGTACTCTGCAGCGACTTCGGCAAAAGGACGCTCTTGACGCAAGATGCCGAGAACCTCCTGGCCCTCTGCTTCATCCGCAACCACAATCTGCCTGGCCCGGACCTGTTCGGGACGATCAAACTGATCACGATTGGCCTTGAAATAGGCGGCAACCTCTTCGTCGCTCACCGATACCATGGAGTAAACCGCCTGCTCAAGGAGCTTCTCCATGATCAGGCTTTCCTTGAGCTCTTCCCGCCAGGCCTCCAGGGTCAAGCCTCGCTCGACAAGCATCTCTTCGAAACTGCTGCCGGGATAATCCTCTCGGTAACCCTGCAAAGCGACTTCAACATCAGCGTCTGTAAGAGCAATGTTAAGGCGCCTGGCCTCACCATGAATCAGCTCCCGATCGATCAACTGGACCAGAAAGGAGCGCTGTAATTCCTCGCGCTCGATTCCGCTTAGTTGCTGATCTTTTTGCAGGCTCTGTTCAAATTCGACGAGAAAGTCCGCCTTGGTGATCTCCTGATCATTAATCACGATCAACGCAGGCAAAGCTTCCACGACGGGTTCGGAACTGCATCCTGCCACCAGACCGCACAAACAGAGGAGAAGGGAGAATATACGCAAGTGAGTTCTATGCATGCTTCTTCATTTGTTTCAAAGGGTGGAATAGAAGTCGCCAACCTATCATAGCCGACAAAAAGCTTGCAATTCCTTTTTAGCGATCGTCAAGACCTCTTCCCTGGCGATCCTGCCAAGACGGATACTCAAGCGATAATCGGGGCTGAAAGAGTACTTTTTGCCGTCTTCAAGCAGAGCCAGAATCTGCTCCGGAGCAACTTTGGTATTGCCCGGGAAAGCAAAGACCAGGTTATGACCGTCAAACTCTGCCAGTTCAACATGTAACTGTTTCATCAGAACCCGCAACTTCATGACTTCAAGCAGGAGCTCTGCGGCTTCTGGCAGTTCACCGTAACGGTCGCGCAACTCATCCCCGGCCTGGTAGATTTCGACATCATCGACAGCGGAAGCGAGCTTGCGATAGAGGACCAGGCGCTGATTGGGGTCAGCAACATAAGCCTCGGGCAAAAAAGCAGAAAGGCCAAGGCGGATTTCCGGATCGACGCTCTCTTCACGGCTTTGCCCTTGCAGCTCCTGGATCGTCTCCTCGAGAAGCTCCGTGTACATTTCAAAGCCGATGGCCGCAACCTGTCCAGCCTGTCGCGCACCAAGCAGGTCGCCGGCGCCACGTAATTCAAGATCGTGACGGGCGATGCGAAAACCAGCGCCCAGTTCCGCCTGCTCCTGGAGAACCTTGAGGCGTTCACGAGCATCCCTGGTCAGCAAGCCTTCGCCGGGAATCATCAGGTAGGCGTAAGCGCGTTGATGCGAACGACCGACCCGGCCACGCAACTGGTAAAGTTGCGACAAGCCGAAACAGTCCGCCCGGTTGATGATCATGGTGTTTGCTGAAGAGATATCAATACCGTTTTCTATGATCGTTGTACAAACCAGCAGATTGGTTCGCCCTTCGATAAAGTCGAGCATGACCCTCTCCAACTCTTTTTCCGGCATCTGCCCATGGCCGACACCAACCTTGGCCTGGGGAACCAGCTGCCGCAGGAAATCGGCCATGGCTCCGATCGACTGCACCCGGTTGTGCACGAAGTAAACCTGTCCGCCACGGCGCAGCTCACGCAGGATGGCGTCACGGATCAGATCATCATCAAAACGGGTGACATAGGTCCGGATTGCCTGTCGATCCACCGGTGGAGTATCGATAATCGACAACTCTCTCAGGCCGGCCATGCTCTGGTGCAGGGTCCGCGGAATCGGTGTGGCGGTCAGGGTCAGGACATCGACCTCGGCACGCATCTTCTTCAAACGTTCCTTGTGGATCACGCCAAAGCGCTGTTCCTCATCAATGACGATCAGACCCAGGTTTTTAAAATGCACATCACGCTGCAGCAGGCGATGCGTGCCGATCACGATATCAACCTGCCCGGCAGCCGTGCACTCAATAGTCCGTTTTTGTTCCGCTGCGGTACGAAAGCGCGACAACATATCAACGGTCACCGGGTAATCGGCAAACCTCTGTCGGAAAGTCTCCAGGTGCTGACGGGCCAGAACTGTCGTCGGCACCAGGATGGCCACCTGGCGACTGTCGAGGACCGCTTTAAAAGCCGCCCGGATCGCAACCTCGGTCTTGCCGTAGCCGACATCGCCACAGATCAGACGATCGACCGGACGTTCCGAGACCATGTCCGCGAGGACAGCTTCGATCGCCTCCAGCTGGTCAGGGGTTTCTTCGTGGGGGAAAGCCGCTTCGAATTCACGAAAAAGCCGATCCGGAGGACTGTAGCTGAAACCTTCAGCGAGCTGCCGGCGAGCCTGAACCTGCAGCAGGTCACGGGCCATCTCCTCGATCGTCGCCCGAGCCCGCAGCTTGGCTTTTTCCCAGGCGCCGCTGCCCATCTTGTCCAGTCGCGGCGAGGAGCCATCCGACAGGTACCTCTGCACCTTCTCAATACGTTCAACCGGCAGGTAAAGGCGATCCTCTCCGGCATACTCGAGATGGATAAAATCCCCCTCGACCGCACCAGTCTTTAAATGAACCAAACCAAGATAACGACCGATTCCGTAGTCGGCATGTACAACCAGGTCCGCAGCCTTCAAGTCGGCCAGGGAGGATTCAAAGACCCGTTGCCGAGGGCGCACCTTGCGATGTGTGCGCGGTCCAAAAATTTCATCGTCACAGATAACGACCAGTTTCTCATCGACCAGTCTGAAACCACTGTCCAGAAGACCTGTCGTGATGGTAATGCCTTCTGCAAAGACGCGCCCCGCCAGAAGATCGGGCTCCCAGCCAATTGGCAAGTCGCTCGGCGCCAGAAGATCGAGTAACCGCTCCGCCTGACCGCGCTGGTGACAAACAATCAGCACTCTCCAGCCATCGTTCTGCCACTCTCGCAATTTTTCGACAAGAGGAGCAAGACTGCCGTCATGCGCGGCGTGATCAGGCCGCAGGTCCGTATTGCCCAGAACCGGAACACGAAAAACCGGGTGTTCATCTTCAAGCTGATAAACCTGCAACGAAGCCAGGTCAATACGCGGTCCCTGGCTGAAGCGTACATCGAGCTCTTGTGCGGTTAGATAAAACGTCTGAGCCGCAACATAGGGTTCGGAATTGTTCTGCGCACGTTTTTGACCGCTTTTTATGGCTTCAAAGAATTCATCAGCAGCGGTCATGATTGCGGCAGGGTCCAGCAGCAGCCAGCAATAGCGTCCCAGATAGTCAAAAAGAGTATCAAGAGACTCGTAATTGAGCGGCAGGAGATTCTCCCGCCCGGGACCGAGCAAGCCCTCGCGGACTTCCTCCAGAATCGCTTCGCGCTGGGCACGGGGAATCTCCAGATCGTCGCAGCGCTCCTTGCAACGCCGGGTAAAGGTGTCCAGATGACGTCCGGCCAGGATCATTTCCCGGGCCGGCGCCAGCTCAAGGCGTACCAGATGCTGATCACCGGAACGTTGGCTGGCAGGGTCAAAACTGCGAATCTCCTCAAGCTCGTCGCCGAAGAACGCCAAACGTACCGGCTGTTCAAGCACCGGCGGAAAAAGATCCACCAGGTCACCACGCACGGCAAAGCTGCCGCGATCCTCAACCAGAGTAACCCGCTGATAACCGAGCGAAGCCAGCCCGTGCAAAAGGACATCGCGCGGAATCTCGTCGCCGACCTCGAGCTCCAGGCGCAGGGAATCGAGAACCTCGCGGGGCAGGATCTTCTGCTGCAAAGCTTTGACCGTTGTGACTACGGCCTTGCCGCGATCGTTGGCGAGAGCGGCGAGAGTCGCTAAGCGGGTGGCTTCGATTTCAGGGTGAGGGCTTAAGGGAGCGTAAGGCTCTGTTTCCCAGTGCGGGAAGAAGAGGATATCGGCCTGACGGCCATGAAAAAAGCTCAGCGCCCGATAAAACCGCTGGGCGTCAGCCTGGTCGGAGGCCACGATCAAGAGAGTTTCTGCGCTCTCTTTGCGGGCTAAGAGCCCGGCGGCAAACCAAGCGTCGCTGCTGCCGTTGAGACCAAGAATTTCGCTGCGTCCGAACACACCGGAGGCGAAAGGATGCTGAAGACCAGCAAGGCTGCTGTGCTGAAAGCGGGGTTCAGTCGGTTCTGACATGTTGGCACCCGACAAAGACCATCATTCTGTCTTCATCTTTCACACCTGAATCCGTCGCAAAAGAGCCGAGAACAGGGACTAAGGGAATCAATCACGTGGAACGGCCAGCATCCGGTCCAGAGTAATTTTAGCTGGAATTCTGACCTCTTCCGGGACCGTCACCCGGGGGCTCATGGTCTGCAAAGATTTGAGAATATCCTCGATAGAGGTCAGCTTCATGTTGGGACAGATAAGTCGCGTGGTCGGCAGGATAAATTCTTTGTCGGGATTCTCCTTGCGCAAGCGGTAGAGAATCCCCGCTTCGGTGCCAACGATGAACTCTTTGGCTGGATTTTCCGAGGCGAAGGTGTACATACCGCTTGTGGAGCAGATATGATCGGCCTGAGCCAGCACCTCGGGAGGGCATTCGGGATGTGCCATAAAGAGGGCGTCTGGATAATCAGCCTTGATCGCCTCAACATCGGCAACCGTAAAGCGCTCGTGCGTTGGGCAGTAACCATCCCAGAAGTAACAGGTTTTGTCCACTTGATCGGCGATGTAACGGCCCAGGTTACGATCCGGAGCAAGAATGACTTCTTTGTCGGCAAGAGAGGCAACAACATTGACGGCGTTTGAGCTTGTACAACAGATATCGCTCTCGGCTTTTACAGCAGCACTTGAGTTGACATAGGTCACCACGGGTACTCCGGGGTACTTGCTTTTGAATTCACGCAAGCCCTCTGCCGTAATCATGTCGGCCATCGGGCAACCAGCATCAAGGCGCGGCAGCAGAACCGTCTTTTCCGGTGCCAGGATGGCAGCGCTTTCTGCCATAAAGTGAACACCACAGAAGACGATCACCGACCTGTCGGTGCGGGCGGCCTCCATCGACAGGGCGAGAGAATCCCCTGTAATATGTGCCAGTTCCTGGATTTCATCGCGTTGATAATTATGGGCCAGGATCAGAGCATCGCGCTCGTCAGCCAGGCGGAGGATTTCTTTTATGATATCGTTTTGATTCATGATACAACCATTTCCTTGCTGAAAGATTGCCGTATCCTAGTGTAAAACCCTTGATATGTCAAACGCTTATAGCCATCTCAGTGCCCTTGACAGGGCCTCTGTTTGCCGGTATTCTCAGCTCACTTTTGCAACCCCGCTTACGGTGATTATATTATGTTTGGTATAGGTTTTCCTGAACTCCTCATGATCATGGCCATCGCCCTGATCGTGCTCGGACCGAAACGTCTCCCTGATATTGCCAAAGCCCTCGGTCGAGGACTTTCGGAATTCAAACGCGCCTCCGACGAACTGAAGCAGACCTTCGAGGCCGAAGTCCGTAATCATGACACCGACCAGCAACCCCCTCCACCTGTCAAGCTGACCCCGCCCGGAGCCATGCAGAGCCCCTATCCTGACGAGGCCAACGCTGACGCCCCGGAGCCTTCCGTCGTCCCGGAGCTTGTTGTCGACAAACCAACGTTAGAAACAGCAACGGCTGAAACCGAGAAGAAGAGCGAGGACTCCCGGCATGAGTGATCAACAGATGCCGTTGACCACTCACCTAGAGGAGTTACGCCGCAAGCTGATTATTGCCGGCGTTTCCTGGCTGGTGGCCTTTCTGGTCTGCTATTCATTTTCAGAACAACTCTTCAACCTGATTGCAGACCCGGTTCGCCAGGCGTTGCCGGAGGGGACCTCGCTGGTCTTCATCACGGCAACCGAGCCCTTTTTTACTTACCTGAAAATAGGCGCCCTAGCCGGGCTGCTCGTCTCCATGCCGGTGATCTTCTGGCAAATCTGGTCCTTTATCGCACCGGGCCTTTATGCAAACGAGAAGCGCTACGTTTTCCCCTTTGTGCTGGCAAGCTCGTTCTGCTTCGCCTGCGGCGCTTTTTTCGGTTTCAACTTCGTCTTCCCCATGGCCTTCAAGGTGCTTATTGAGTTCGGCACCGGCGGTGGTGAAATCAGCGCCATGCTCTCCATGGGCTCCTACCTCTCCTTGTCGAGCAAACTCCTGCTTGCCTTCGGATTGGTTTTTGAGCTGCCGGTGGTGATCTTCTTTCTGGCCCGCATGGGCATCGTTGACTACAAGTTCCTCGCCCGTAATCGCAAGTTCGCTCTCCTCGCCGCGTTCCTGATCGGTGCCATGCTTACGCCACCGGATGTTTTTTCACAAACAGCGCTGGCCCTGCCCTTCATCATCCTCTATGAAATCGGAATTATCATCGCAAGGCTGTTTGGCAAGCGTCGTGAAACCGATGAAGAAGCAGACCAAAAAGCCGAGGCGTAACCACCCTGCTCCGCTTCAAAGGGACAAAAGGCGACCCTGCAAGAAGAGAGCAGGGCCGCCTTTATTTCTTGGGGCAACGAATGAAGAGCTATTTGGCTGCTTTTTTCAGCTCCGCATCAATCATCATCTTGAAGCCTTTAAGACTACGATCTTTCAACTGGAGTCCGTTGATATACGCAGCCGGTGTGCCACGCACGCCGGCGTTGGCCCCCAATTGTATATCGTTGTTCACTTCCTGGAGCAGGGCTGGGTTTGCCACGTCTTGGTCAAAACGTGCCATATCAAGGCCGACAGACTCGGCCAGTTCACGGATTTTGGCATTATTCAGCTTGTTGTAATTGGCAAACAACTGATCATGAAAAGGCCAAAACTTGCCCTGGTTGCGCGCTGCAATACTGGCAACAGCTGCCTGCTTGGCAAACTTGTGCATGCTCAGAGGAAAATGCTTGAATACCACCTTGACCTGCTTGGGATAGGCAGCCATCACCTGGTCCAGCGTCGGCACCAATTTTGCGCAGTAGGGGCACTGGAAATCATCGAAGAGGGTAATGGTTACAGGCGCATCCGCATCCCCCTTTACGGCGGAGCTTCCAACCGGAAGCTGCTGTACATGAGCAATGGCGAGAATCTGCAATTCGTTGCTTTTGCTGTTACCCAGGTAAAGCGTCTGTCCGTCCGGGGAAACTTCCAGACTGGTGACTCCCGCTCCAACCTTGAAGAGCTCCTGCGGCTGGCCGTCAGCTGAGAAAATCTGGACCTCTCCCGTTTCAAGGAGAACAAAGAGACGCCCGTCACTGACACTCTGGGCAACATCGACCGGTTGTTTGCCCAGGGGGTGACTTTTGACCAGATTCTTTTCGAGTTCCGCACAGACCGAGCCGGCCATTAACAGCAGACCGAGCAACAACATCAAAATACGACTTACACCTGACATGAGTGATACCCTCTCTTTGTTGAATTTTGAGAACACGACCTGTTGTCGTGTATCCCTTAACTTAACCATTAAGCATTCACTATAATTACCCCCAGCAGGGGACTATGTCAATCACAGCAGATGACAAGCCTTGACAATCGTTCCTTGCGACGGCATAACTTGAGATTCCATGACAACTCCAGCTCTTGCCATTCATAACCTCTCTAAAGAGTTCGACGGTGCCATCGCCGTCAACGACATCTCGTTTACGATCGAGCCCGGAGAAATATTCGGTCTGCTCGGGCCTAACGGTGCCGGTAAAAGCACGACAATCAACATGATCGGCGGTGTCTCGCGCATCGGTAGCGGCTCCATCGAGATCTTCGGTGCAGACAACCAGAAGGACTACCGCACCACCCGGCGTATGGTTGGCGTTATGCATCAGGAAATCGTCATCGATAATTTCTTCACCATCGACCAGGCCCTGAGACTGCACGCCGGCTATTATGGCGTTCGTGATGATGAAGCCTGGCGGCTACAATTAATCGACCGCCTGGGTCTTAAACCACACCTGCACAAGGTGATGATCAAGCTCTCCGGCGGCATGAAGCGCCGTTTCATGATCGCCAAAGCGCTGATTCACAAGCCCAGGTTGCTCATCCTTGATGAACCGACCGCCGGTGTTGACGTGGAGCTGCGCCACACGCTCTGGGATTTTGTGCGTGAAATCAACCAGCAGGGCACGACCATTCTCCTGACCACTCATTACCTTGAAGAGGCCGAGCAGATGTGCGAGCGCCTCGCCATCATGAACCACGGCAAGGTCATCGCACTTGAATCAACCGAGACCCTGCTGCAGGAACTCGGCACGCGCACGATCATTGTCCACCTGCAGGAGCCGATTACAAAAGCACCCGATAATCTTTGTTGCCAGGCGACGGAACTTGACGAGTCCGGCACAACCTTGCAATTGACCTTGTCAACCAGTCAACCGACCGGGGACCTGTTGCAACGACTCTGTGAGATCGGCCTTTCAATCGCTGATATCGAAACCAGAAGCGCCGGGCTCGAAGAAATTTTTCTGCAAATGACCAAGGCGGGCAGGGTGGACGCATGAATCAACAGAGCGACAACGCTTTTAACTCCTGGCTGCCTTTTTACACCCTGCTGAGAAAAGAGATCCGCCGGTTCCTGCGGGTAGCCTCCCAGACCCTGGTCACCCCGGTCATCACCGCCTCGCTTTATCTCTTTATCTTCGGAGCCACCCTCGGTGAACGCATCAGCGTACTCGAAGGCTTCAGCTATGCCCAGTTCGTTATACCGGGCCTGATCCTGATGGGTATCATCAACAACTCTTTCTCCAACGTGGCATCCTCGCTCTTCATGTCGCGCTACCTTGGCAGCATAGTCGACCTTCTGGTCACACCAGTCACCCCGACCCAGTTCATCATGGCTTACACTCTGGCCGCTATGTTGCGCGGGCTGGCTGTAGGCCTTGTGGTCTGGCTGATCTCCTGTCTTTTTGCCACGCTGCCCTGGGCGCACCCTTTTGCCGCGATCACTATGGCTTGTCTCGCCAGCTTCCTCTTTGCCCAGTTCGGCATTATCGCTGCGATCCACGCAGACAACTTCGATTCGCTGTCGATGTACACCAACTTCATCATTTTACCCCTGATCTATCTCGGCGGGGTTTTTTACCCGATCTCCATCCTGCCGCCACTCTGGGCCAAGCTTTCTCACCTCAACCCGCTTTTCTATCTGATTGACGGTTTCCGTTATGCTATTCTCGGTGTCGGCGACCTGTCTTTTGTCGTCTCTTTCTGCACGGTTATTGCTATGGCACTGGGGCTTTTTGCCTGGGCTGCCATCCTGATTGCGCGCAGTTATCGTTTGCGCAACTAAGACCACCTTTTTTCCTGCTTGTTGGTGCCCTTTGCACCAATAGAAAGAGAGCCCGTCCATTCAGACGAGCCCTCTTTATTCACCTAATATCACACGATTGCCTGCAGCAATTTTTCTGTTTCTAGGCTGACTCCGCATTATTTGCAGCAGTTTCAGCTTCTGACATACTCTGAATCAGTACTCCGGCACCGATGGTTGCAGCGTGCCGTACCAGGCTATCTGCCCGTTTTCCATCATGGTTCCTAAAGGCTTCGATCATATTGCGGTGCTCTTCCACTGATATTTCCATACGGCCTGGCTGTGAAAGGGACGCCAGGCGCAGGCGCTTGAATCTCATCACCAGCTGGTTAATCATCTCGTAGAGTTTATCGTTGCCGGCCGCCTTGATAAAGAGATCGTGAAACTCATTATGCACACGGAAAAAGCTCTTGACGTCACCATCCGCAGCGATCTTCTTAAGCCGCTCGTTAATTGATTCGAGCCGATCGATATCTTTCACGGTCAGTTTTTCTGCCGCCATCTTCGCAGCAAAACCTTCAAGGAGAATCTTAATCGCATAAAACTCTTCTATATCCCGCTCTGACAAAGACGCAACAACGGCTCCCTTGCGTGGAATCACCACAAGATAGCCCTCAGATTCAAGCTGCCGAAAAGCCTCCCTGATCGGGGTACGGCTGATGCCGAAACGTTCCGCCAACTCTGGCTCCGAGACTCGTTCGCCTGGTTTCATCGTTCCCTTGAGGATAGCATCCCGGATCATCTCCAGGATTTTTTCTCTCAGGGTCTGATGTCTTTCAATTGGTTTTTTGCGCAAGAGAAACTCCGTTCTATTAGTCTTCCGCAAATTGTATACAGTATACACTCAATGTCAAGCTATTTCTCTTTCACAAACATTCCTAAACCACTTAACTGCTTGCCTTTTATTCTATGCATGATTATCATCCCTTAAGTTTTTCTTGAGGTTAAAGTATGGATCCGATTAGACATCTACGCTTCTCTATCGCCGCACTTGTATCGATAATCGCGATCGGCACTTTTGGTTACTCCATGGTCGAAGGTTGGTCGCTCTTCGATTCCCTCTACATGACCGTCATTACCCTGGCAACAGTCGGCTTCAAAGAGGTTCAGCCCTTATCAGATCATGGCAAATTATTCACCATCGTTCTGATTATCAGCGGGACAGGCATGATCGCCTACACCCTCAGCAGCCTGCTTCAATTTACCCTTGAAGGCCAGCTTCGAAAAATCCTCGGGAGGAAAAATTGGAAAGCCGTATCAGCAAACTCAGTGATCATTACATCATCTGCGGTTTCGGCCGCATCGGCCATCTGATCTGCCGCGAATTTCAATCGCGTCCCATGCCTTTCGTTGTTGTAGAAAAAGACCCGCAACTGGTTGAACGCCTCGCCCGTGGCGACTATATGTACGTTGAGGGCGACGCGACCGATGATGAAGCCTTGCAAGCCGCTGGCATTGAGCGCGCCAAAGGTCTAATTGCTGCCGTGACCTCAGACACTGACAACGTTTATATCACCCTGACCGCGCGAGGGCTTAATCCGAAATTGTTCATTCTGGCCAGGGCAAACGAGGAGGGCTCCGAAAAGAAACTGATGCGTGCCGGCGCGAGCAAGGTTATCTCTCCCTACACCATTGGCGCAAGCCGTATGGCACAGGCCATTTTACGCCCGTCGGTGGTTGATTTTATTGAGATTGCAACGGCCAGCGAAAACCTTGAACTACAGATCGAGGAAGTCTCCATTCATCCAAGTTCTGAAGTTGCTGGCAAGTCACTCGTTGACTCTGGGATCAAGCAAAGTATGGGCATCATCATTGTCGGCATTAAACTTACCGATAATGAAATGACCTTTAACCCACCTCCTTACACAATAATCGAACCTAATTCCGTGTTGATCACACATGGTGAACGGCCCGCCATCGATAAGCTTGAAAAGATTGCCGGAGGCTTGCAGCAATGAGCCGTCCCCGCCTTGGAGCCCATATTCCCTGGGCGCAGATCGCAACCTACCTAGATCGTGTCCTTGCGCTTGAACTCGCTCCAGAAATTGCCATCAAGGGCCCCGAGTTCGACACTCTGGACGAAAGCCTGCTCGATCAATCCAGTCAAAAAATTGCTGCAGCTCAGATCAGACCAACCCTTCACGCGCCCTTTTTCGATCTGAATCCCGGCGCCCTCGATCCACTTATCCGCCAGGCAACTAGGCAACGGTTGACCCAAGCCCTTACGGCAGCCGGGCGTCTCAACGCACACCTGATGGTTATTCATCCGGGAGTCGATAAGTGGCGGTACCCGAACCTTGAACAAGTCTGGTTGGTCCAGGCAAAGGAGTTCTTGCTGCCTCTGATTGACCAAGCCGCAGCATGCGGATGTCGTTTGGCTATTGAGAACATCTACGAAGATGCGCCCGACCTGCTCGTACAACTTGTGGATGAAATTGATTCAGAATGTTTTGGTCACTGCTTTGACGCCGGGCATTGGCACCTGTTCGGCAAAACCAACATGACAGATTGGCTCGCTGCGATTGGCCCACGCCTTTTGCATCTGCACCTGCACGACAACCACGGCGTAGCTGACGAGCATCTGCCGTTAGGTGAGGGTACGATAGACTTCTCCCCGCTTCAGAATAAACTGCGCAGCATGCCGGCTCTTCCCAGCATGACCCTTGAAGCGCACAGCGCAGAGCACCTCAAACGGTCGTTGCAGCAAGCTAAAAAGCTGTTCGCACCCACAATTTGTAGTCCAGACTCCCCATCCAGTTATTAGCTGTGCAATCAACCGGAATTCAACTGACCACACGATATTTGCGGGAGTTTTCAAATATGCTGTTTAAATTACTATCACTTTTTACTGCAGGTTTTTTGGGAGGGATTCTTAACTCGATCGCCGGAGGTGGAAGTTTCATAACCTTTCCTGCGCTCCTATTTTTTGGGGTACCTCCGATCAGTGCCAATGCAACAAATACTTTTGCTTCCTGTGCTGGTTATTTGAGCGGCGCTTACGCGTTCCGAAAAGATCTATATGCGCACAAGAGAGAATTGCCGCTCATTATTCTGATTAGCCTGGCTGGTGGTATCGCAGGTGCATGGTTGCTTCTTCAGACTCCAGAAGCCATATTTCGTGAAATCATTCCCTGGCTACTATTATTTGCAACGCTACTCTTTATCTGCGGTGGGAAACTTAACACTACATTAAAACAGTTCGCTTCATATCACCAACATGCTTCTATTATAGGCCGCTTGTTGCTGCTTCTCCTGCTGCTGGGGATATGTCTCTATGGTGGGTTTTTTAATGCTGGTCTGGGAATAATTGTTCTCAGCTATCTGGCTCTGGCAGGTTATTCGAACATTAACACGATGAATGGTCTGAAACTCCTGGTTTCATCAGCCATATCGATGATCGCGATTGTTTTATTTGTTTTCAGTGGAGTCATTGCATGGCATGAGGGCATTAGTGTTTTACTTGGGACATTAGTGGGTGGGTATGTTGCCGCTCATGTTTCCCGCAAGCTCTCTCAAAAACATGTAAGGTCCTTTATTATTGTGGTTAGTTGTGGAATTACTTGTTACTTCTTTATCGACATGTACATCGCATGAAAAGAGGCCAAAAGACATATAAACTGAGCAACGAATAAGTCTTCTACAGGGTAGCACCCACACAATTCATACAAAGATAACTAACAATTTAATCTACGCAAACGGAAGACGTGTGAAGTAAAAATTCGCAAAGCCTGCTCGAAAATGCCTTCCATATTTACGCCACAATCAAAGTTTTTTTGTTTTAAGTGGTCCAGGCAGGTTTTTCTCGTTGGGTGCCTCTGGGGGCTGTAAGAGCCTTTTCTGAGCGCCCCTGTCAAGCTGTAAATTTTCATCTTGCAAGCAGCGAGCAAAGCACTAATAAATCCGTAAAACCACAACCTGACACTTATAAACGAAAAAGGGCGACTCTTGCGAGTCGCCCTTCAATCATTATTTCAATTCAACATCAGTGGACTTTCTTACTCGCCACCTGGACACGAATTAAGGCACGTTCCAAGGCGCACTCCATGATCTTGAACTCTTTGTCTTCGCTTGTAAGCTTCTTGAGAGCTTCCTCTGCGCGCGAGAGAGCGGCTTTGGCACGTTCTAGATCAATCTGATCAGCCGGCTCAGCTGTTTCGACCAGCACAGTCATAACATTGTCTTCAACTTCCACATAACCCCAGTTGACTGCAACGTGAAACGTCTCGCCGTCCTTATTATAGGTTAACTCGCCAACCTTCAAGGTGGTCAGCAGGGATGTATGGTCGGGAAGAACACCAAACTCGCCAACGGTGCCGGGAGCGGTGACTTCGTCAACCTCTTCCGATAACACGCGTTTATATGGTGTAACCATTTCCAATTTAAGCTTATCTGCCATGCCTATTTATTCCTTTATGCCGGAATCGTCTGATTAAGCCGCCATTTCCTTGGCTTTTTCGAGGGCTTCCTCAATTGTACCAACCAAATAGAAGGCCTGCTCCGGGATATCGTCGTACTTGCCATCAACCAGATCACGGAAACCCTTGATGGTGTCCTTCAGTTCCACGTACTTGCCAGGAGAACCGGTGAAGGTTTCGGCAACGAAGAACGGCTGGGAGAGGAACTTTTGAATCTTACGGGCACGCGATACGGTCAGTTTATCATCTTCGGAGAGCTCGTCCATACCAAGGATCGCGATGATGTCCTGCAGATCTTTGTAGCGCTGCAATACGTACTGAACGTCACGGGCACACTTGTAATGCTCATCACCAATAACCTGAGGATCGAGGATCCGACTGGTGGAGTCGAGCGGGTCAACCGCAGGGTAGATACCGAGCTCGGCGATCTGACGGGAAAGAACCGTTGTTGCGTCGAGGTGGGCAAAAGCCGTTGCAGGAGCAGGGTCGGTCAAGTCATCGGCAGGAACGTAGATCGCCTGAACCGAAGTGATCGAACCTTTGCTGGTTGTAGTGATACGTTCCTGAAGCTCACCCATCTCGGTGGCCAGGGTAGGCTGGTAACCAACCGCTGAAGGGATACGACCGAGCAGCGCCGAAACCTCGGAACCGGCCTGGGTGAAACGGAAGATATTATCAACGAAGAGCAGAACGTCCTGACCTTCTTCGTCACGGAAGTATTCAGCAACGGTCAGAGCCGAAAGAGCAACACGGGCACGCGCTCCTGGAGGCTCATTCATCTGGCCGTAAACCAGGGCGGCTTTATCAAGAACCCCGGAATCCTTCATCTCGTGCCAGAGGTCGTTACCCTCGCGAGTACGCTCACCAACACCGGCGAAGACCGAGTAACCGCCGTGCTGCTTGGCGATGTTGTTGATCAGCTCCATGATAAGAACGGTTTTACCGACACCAGCACCGCCGAACAGGCCAATCTTACCGCCACGGGCGTAAGGCGCGAGCAAGTCAACGACTTTGATGCCAGTTTCGAAGGCTTCGACCTTGGTCGATTGCTCAATGAACTCAGGAGCAGGGCGGTGGATACCCCATTCTATTTCGTTACCGATCGGGCCAGCCTCATCAACCGGCTCGCCGACAACATTCATGATACGGCCGAGGGTCTTGGGACCAACTGGCATAACAATCTGCTTTTCGGTATCAAGAGCTTCCTGACCGCGAACCAGACCATCGGTAGCGTCCATAGCGATCGTACGTACTGTATTTTCACCAAGATGCTGGGCAACTTCCAGAACCAGGTTCCACTCCCGATCATCAACCGACGGGTTGGTCACCTTAAGCGCGTGGTAGATCTCGGGCAGCTTGCCAGCTTCAAATTCGACGTCGACAACCGGGCCGATGACCTGTGTGATGCGTCCTTTATTCATGATGAACCGTTCCTCCATTTTGCCCACTCGGCTTGCGGGTGGGTTGTTCTTATATATTTCGTTGAATTCTTAAGCTTTAATAGACTCAGCGCCGGAGATAATCTCCAGCAGTTCCTTGGTGATAGCAGCCTGACGGGCACGATTGTACTGCAGGGTCAGTTTGCCAATCATTTCCGAGGCATTCTTACTGGCGCTATCCATGGCCGTCATCCGGGCACCGTGTTCTGAAGCCGCGGATTCAAGCAAGGAGCGGAAAATCTGCACTTCGATGTGCTTGGGCAGAATTTCTTCCAGAACCTCAGTGGCATTCGGCTCATAGATATATTCGGTAACCTGTGCACCTTCATCAACGACCTTCGGTACGATCGGTAACAGTTGAGTGACCGTTTGCACCTGGGTCATAGCACTCTGGAAGGCATTGTAAATCAGGAAAACGCTGTCGTAATCCCCGCTGCGATAGAGCTCAATGACTTCCTGGCCAAGCAGCGCTCCAGTCGGGTAGGACACCTGCCCGGTACCAACCAGGTTTTCATGAACCTTGGTGATCTCCATGCCTGCGCGACGTTTGAGGTAATCGTTGCCCTTACGACCAACGATTAACAGCTCGTAGCTCTCGAAGCCTTCGCCTTTTTCGCGGATAAACCGTTCAGCGGTTTTGGAGATGTTGGTGTTGAAGCCGCCACAGAGCCCTCGATCGCCAGTAATCAGAACGATTAATGCCTTGCCTTTGCCGCGTTCTGCCAGCAGAGGGTGGCTATCGGCGTCTTCACGTAGTGCCAGGCTGGAGAGGACATCAGCCATTTTGTCTGCATAAGGACGAGCCGCTACAACGGCTTCTTGAGCACGCCGCAGTTTGGCCGCCGAAACCATTTTCATGGCCTTGGTGATCTGCTGCGTGTTCTTGACCGTGCCTATTCGTTTTTTTATGTCTTTAAGACTTGCCATCTCTTCTTACCCGATCGTTGCGTTATTAAGCGACAAACTGACCCTTGAATTCATCGAGAGCGGCCTTAATCTTGCCTTCCAGCTCGTCATCGATGGCTTTCTTTTCAGCAAGCGTTGACAGAACGTCAGCATAGCTGCTTTCCATAAAGGAGATCATTTCACTCTCGTAACGCTGGACGTCGGTTGCTTCATACTCATCGACATAGCCATTGTTCACCGCGAAGATCGCCACGACCTGCTTCTCAACAGGCAGAGGCACATACTGACCCTGCTTGAGGATTTCAACCAGACGCGCTCCTCGATTCAACTGACGCTGGGTCGCAGCATCGAGGTCGGAACCGAACTGAGCAAAGGCTGCCATTTCACGATAAGAAGCGAGAGCTAGACGCAGCGTACCTGCGACCTGCTTCATCGCTTTGACCTGGGCAGAACCACCAACTCGTGAAACCGAGAGGCCAACGTTGATCGCCGGACGCACACCCGAAAAGAACAGGTCGGTTTCGAGGAAGATCTGACCATCAGTAATCGAGATAACGTTGGTCGGGATATAGGCAGAAACGTCTCCAGCCTGGGTCTCGATGATCGGCAACGCCGTCAGAGAGCCAGCACCTTCTGCATCATTGAGCTTGCAAGCACGCTCGAGCAGACGGCTATGGAGATAGAAAACGTCACCAGGGTAAGCTTCGCGACCCGGCGGACGACGCAGCAATAAGGAGAGCTGACGATAAGCAACGGCCTGCTTGGAGAGGTCATCATAAATGATCAGAGCGTGCTTGCCGCTATCGCGGAAGAACTCGCCCATGGTAACACCAGTGTATGGGGAGATGAACTGCATTGGCGCCGGCTCGGAAGCAGAAGCAGAAACGACAATGGTATAATCCATAGCGCCAGCCTTCTTCAACTTGTCGACAACCTGTGCCACCGTCGAGCGCTTCTGGCCGATGGCGACATAGATGCAGATCATGTTCTGACCTTTTTGATTGATGATGGCGTCGATCGCAACCGCGGTCTTGCCGGTCTGACGGTC
>Ga0224499_10000129_pt1 | contig 18602 bp, 36 predicted proteins | sample SF_Jul11_sed_USG_3_FD_168125 | JGI IMG/M metagenome (GOLD analysis project Ga0224499, IMG submission 168125) | Sediment microbial communities from San Francisco Bay, California, United States - SF_Jul11_sed_USGS_24 | ecosystem: Environmental > Aquatic > Marine > Sediment | place: USA... | reverse complement strand
TGTTCTCGAGGCGGGCATGCGTTGGCCTGACCCGCTCGTCTCTTGATGTCCTCCAGATGTACTGCCCTATCCCGAGGTCCATCTGCCGGTTGCGTGTCAGCTGCCCGTTGAGCGTCCCGAGCTCGTTCCTTGCGATGAATGTGGCCCGCTGCTTGTTGATGGCGAAGCGCTCACGGATCTCGCCCTCGATGCTGGCAGCCCGGCGTCCCGACTGCATGCCGCGGGTGACGATGCCACGGATTTCGGATATCTGTTGGTCGCCCAGCCCCTTGATCCGCGGGTTCGCTTCCTCGACGAATGCCGCGATCAGGGATGGCGTCTTCTGCCCGCCCGTGGTCAGATCCAGCCCGGTGATCGCCCTCATCTGGCGGCCAATCTCGACCCGGTTGAACGCAGACACCTCTGACGCGGCCACTTCGGAGATCACCCCAGCCGCCTCGGCACGCTCGGACCACAGCAGCCCGGCGGCGGCGAACATGGCGGCGACTGCTGCCGGCCAGGATGAATCCCCATCGGCGGCGCGCCGCTCGAGGTCAGACAGCTCCGGAAACACGCCCGCCCTGATTATACCCTCGGACTCGCCGACGAGATCGCGCGTGGCCGCCTCGTACCGCCGCTCGATGGTGAGCGGCTGCTTCTGCGGGCGGATGCGCTTCTGGCGACGGCGCTTGCGGAGCTGCGATACCTGGAATTGCAGCGCCATGCCAATCGGGCTAAGCGGATCTATGTCCTTGAGTCTCATAGGCCGTTAAACGGATCGATCGGCTTGTCAACTGGTGGCACATCCGGAGGTTCCGGATCCTGGGCAACCGCCGCCTCCCTGGCCTCTGAATCGATATGCGTCTCGTAGGAGTAGATCTCCCCGCCGTACCTGGACTTGGCGATCTCGTCCGGCGTGACGACTTGGTTTTCGATGTAAATCTGATCGGTCTCTGCCTGCGTCTTGTGAGCCTCGGCTGTTTCCTTCTCCGACATTTGCCATAGCGGATTGAACGCGTATTCCCAGCTCTCCGGGATGCTGCCGCTGGTGGGCCCCTGGGCGGCCGACATGACAAGCTCGATCAGGTGCGTCAGCTTCGGACGTAGATCGGTCTCCTGCATTGACCCGACCTGGTCATACCAAATCGACAGGTCAGACTCGCCGGTGGCGCTCATGCCGGCCGGAGACCTACCAAACAGCACCGTGGCCGGGATGCGGGCAGCCGACGACATCCGGAACATGAAGATCTCGAGCAGCTCAGGCAGCCCGGTGATCGGGGTCTGGTGCCGCTGGTAGTCCTCGTCCTCGGCGTCGATGGGGACCGTGCGCACGGTGGACCGACACATATCCATGATTTCCATGCGGGCCAGAACTAGGTCGCCCTGGTCGGTGCTCACCGCCTCGCCCAAGCCTTTCATCTTGAAGACGGCCTGCGAGAAGTCGCTCAAAAGGAACGATGCGGATGCCCACGAAATCCCGAAGTCCGCAAGGAGCTGGCTGATCCGCGTGTATACCGAATCATTCCAACCGTTTTGCCTGTTCCGCCGCCTGCGCGCCGTAAGCGGACCGTCGAAGCGTAGGAAGCGCGTCTCGTGGATCGGTATCGTGGCAAGCGCGGCGGTCCCGGCCTCGGCGGTATTGATCGTGTAGGTTTTCGGGCGGCCAAGCTTTTCGATATCCTGCAGGTCCTCCGGGTCCTCGGCCGTGTAGTAGCTGTTGATGTCGACCTCAAATCGGTCGTAGACCTCCAGGTATTTGATCTCGCGGACGCGTCCCATATCGAGCGGCTGCGATAGATCTGACGCGTCACCACCGCCTTCGTCGGCACCAATGAACACGAGCGCACCTCCGTACGCCCTAGCCCATGTCAAAGCCTTCCTCATCATGCCCATGGCATCAAGGCGATTGAGATCCTGCAGGATGGCGTCCGACGTGTCGGTGTCACTCTCACCGTCATCGCTGGTCACGCTGAGGCTGATCCACTTGCGCACCATGTCCTCGGCTGGCTTGTCCACGATCTTCGCCGCAAGGTCGTCACCAGCATACAGATCGTCGATCTCGCCATACGACATCGTCGCGTTGACCGGCTTGATCTGGGTCTGCATCCGCCGGTCGCGGGACGTACCGTGCCCCGACGTCACGTTCGACCATCCGCTGTCGCGCACAAATACCACAGCCCTCGCCTTGGCCGCTGCCTTGATGCGCTGCCCAACTGAGTCGATTCGGTCTCTTAGCGCCATTTTGCCAGCCTCCGCAGTCTCTCGATGTTCGACGATACCAGTTTGAGGAATCCCAGGCTCGTGCCGTCGACGTCATCATCATGCCCTGCATCCGGAAAACCCTCAAGGGCTGCGAGATACGGCGCCAGGTGCGGGCCGTTGACAAGGGTTATGTTCCCAGCCTCGGCAGTCGAGGACACAGGCATGGCGTAGGCTACCTTGTCCTTGCGTGCGACCTCGGTCTCAACCGTGTGGCCGAGCAGCTTTCCGCGAATAGTCGCGATTTGCGACTTCCCCGCCTGCCCTGGATCTTGCCAAAAGCATGGGTGGACGCGGTTGCCGTCCTGAGACGCCATGGCAGAGTATGCCCTCTCAACCCCAAGGGGCCCCTTGCGTAGGCGTGACACGTGCTCGATGAACAGCATGCCGGAGGCGTGGCGGGACATGCGGACGCCGACGGTCCAGTCCGGGTCGGGATTTTTGGACGAGACCGGGGTGGCGGCGAGGTCCCAGGCGCGGACAACTTTTTGAGCATCCACAGGCGCCTGATCGACAGTCGGGAACCACTCGCGCTGGAAATAGTCGCCAGCGCTGGGTTTGACGTCCCAGTTCCCACCCCTGAGGCGCTCCCTCTCTACCCTCGGCAAGCTCAGAAGCGTGGATAGGTAGGACGGGTCTTTTGACGTCAAGATGCGGTTGTCCTCGAGCTTCGAGGGGATGAATGTCGCCGACCTGATATGCTCAACGCCTACCCCGGTCTGCGCGGCGACCTCTGGCGCTGAGTCGCCCCACACCAGATCGTCGCCAGCCCGAGCGAAGTACCTGACGACGCCGCTTCGAACCGGGTCCGGAAACCCATCCTCGCCGATCCACCAGGAAATGAAACGGCGAACCCAGCTGTCAGGATCGGGGTTGCACGTCGCGAATGTCCGCGGCCTGACGCCGCATGTGGTTCGATTCCTGCTCTGCAGATACCAAAACTGAGACTCTGTGAAATGGGTTAGTTCGTCAAACCCGCAATTTTGTGCTACGATCCCACCCCATGCGATATAGTGCGACGCCCCTTCCACGGTTAGATCGTAAAAATAAGCCTCACCCGCTGGGGTCATGGAAACCACGTCGCAAGAGACGCAGTGGCGCAACGGACGCTGCTCCCTCGTGTACGGGTGGGCATACCATGATGTCCCCTTACGGCTATGTCCTTGAATACCGGCCAGACCATCCGCGCCACAAGAACAGATACATCCCTCAGCATAGACTGGTCGCGGAGGCTGAGATCGGCAGGCTTCTCTCGAGTGGCGAGATTGTGCATCACCGAAACGGTGTTCGCTGCGACAACAGGAGCTGCAATCTTGAGGTCCTGACCCATGCCGATCACGCGAGCAGGCATACGCAGGATCCGGGTTGGGGCGGGCGCCTCCCGTTGACTGTGGACCGTGTGCGAGAAGCGCTGCGCGGGCGGTCCACCATTGAGGCCGCGAAGCTTCTCGGCTGCAATCATCAGACGCTGAGGAACCGGTTTGACTCCCTGCTTGACAAGCGCACGGGGCCTGGCGGACCGTACTGTGCCGACACGGTTCGGTCTGTCCGGAAGGCCGCAGAAGATCCGATGATCGGGACCCGTGAGGCGTCCCGGCTTCTTGGCATGACGACCAACACGATACGGAAGTGTTGTCGTCGGCATGGCATCCGGTGGGTCTCAGCTCCGCTGGGGAGACCCAGGACCCGTCAGAGGTGAGTATTTTATGCGCGGAGCTCACGACGGATTCGCCATACGGCGTCTTGACCCGGACAGCGCCACCCCTCCCAACATCATGACGAGCGCTGACGGCCCTGGGGCCCTCCAGCGTCTCGACAATGTCACCAGGTTTGACGTCTTGTATCGGCACCCATAGCCCGTCCGCCATCAGGACAGGCGTATCCCTGGCAACGCAAAAAGCGTACCCCTTGCCCTGATGCTTGAGTTTGTCCTTCTCGTGCTGCAGGTGCGAAAACTGGACGATCGCGTCCCGCTTCCTGTCGGAGGTCTTGAATCTCCACTCGAGTTTGTTCTCCCGGCTCCTGCCGCCGCGCATGTGGTACAGGCGCTGCGACTCCTCCCATACCGACTCCGGGCCAACAAGCTGCGTGCTGTCGCGCCTGAAGATCTGCGCTCCGTACCCGGGCACGTGCACGAATTGGCTCGCCAGGTAGACCAGCGTCCAGCTCTTGCCCCCACCGGCCGCTCCGCCGTAGATCGTGATATCAGCCTGGGACTCCGCCGCCACCGACTGCGGGCCGGGCTGTGGGCGAATGACGCGCCCGTGACAGCTCAAGCAGATCCACGAGACATCGGCATACGCCAACCGCCCAGAGCTGCACAGTGGGCACGGTGGACTCGCTGGTTTACCTTGGGATTGCATCGACCAACACAATCAGATCTACCTTCAGCTCCTCCGACAGCGCAATCAGGCTACGCGCGCTCGGCACGTAGACGCCCAATTCCCAGTTCGAGATCGAGCTTTGCTCCTTGCCGATCTCGAGCGCCAACTGCTCCTGCGTCAGCTCGGCCTTGATTCTCAATTTTCGTATCAGGGCTCCGATTTTCATGATGTCTCCTTCACTTCAGTGCATGGGATTCCGTCGTGGGCTGGCCTCCCACACACAGCGCATGTTGGGTCCGGCCCACAACGGCCAACCTTCTTGCCACGGACCGACCCGCGGTGCTTCCGCGCGAACTGCCTGTTTCGCTCGAGCCTGCACCCGTATGATAAACAACAGGTCTGGTTCAGGCCATTCTTCGTGAATGTACGGCCACAGATCCTGCACTCTGCGGTCGGTATGCCGGCACGCAGGGCGGCAATCTCCGTGTCCTTTGCTTCAAGCTCGGCGAGGGCTCGCTTCAGGAACGTGGCCAGTGGGTGATCCATTACTCCGGCCCTTTTGTGGTGATCCCCCACCACGTCCATGGTACGTGAAGCTTCCTTGCGCCAATAGTTGTCAACCATCATTTCCTCCAGATCGGCCCTCGCGAGCCTAAAAAATGTACTCCCTGGCGCACTGGATTGATTCTGAGCCGTCCTACCAGACAACTGATACACTCGCATCGGTTTCATCTCGGCACGGCCCAGAATCGCTCCTGTCGCGTTTCGGGTCTCAGGCATTCCGTCTTCCGGCCATCGCCATCGCCCAGCGACGATACCTGATGCAGTACGTCTCGACAGCCGGCACGTCACGGCGCCCGATGGCCTTGACCAGCGCAGCGTCGAAGCGCTCCGCTACGCCATGGTCCACAGGCTTGCCCTTTGGCCACACCTCGGCGATGTCGTCGATGCAGCGGCGTACGAGCTCGCGTGAGCGCGATATCGTGTACGCGTCTGGCTTCCTACTGGGTGTCATTGGGCCAGCACCGATGCAATCCTTCTTACCTCGTCATTCAGGATCCATATGGTGTCTTCCCATGTGTAGAGATTACGCACCTCGTCAGCGAGTTCGGCTGACTCCTCGTCGGACCAGACATCGTCCTCATAGATATCTGCGCAGCCACAGAGGTCCATCGCTATCACCCTGATCTCATAGCCCTTGCTGGAAAGATCAGCCATGACCAACCAAGCCATCCAGTGGCCTTTTCGACACTTGTGCCAAAGTTCCTCAGGCGTCCCTCGGGCGGAAAGCACCCACTCTTTCGCAGGAATGCATGCGCCGACGACCCTCAGCTTTTCCACGAACTCAGTCTTCGTCATCAGACTCCCCTCTCGGCGTCGTCAAGGTCATGAGCCTTGACAACGAGTCGGCCATATTCAATTTCGTCAAACTGCCGAACTTCTTCCATGCGTCCAGCTCGGCCTCGGCCTCAGCCAGAGCCCTCTCGCAGGCGGCAAGGTCGGTCTCGAGATTGCTGTTCCGGTCGCGGCACTTCTCGAGTCCATCTGAGGCTTTCTGGAAAAGTCTCTTCCATTCATCGCGACCGACCTCCGTCGCGGCCAGGGCCTTCTCGCAGGCGGCGAGGTCGATCCTGAGCGCCGCGAGCTCGCTTACGGCATCAAGGCGCAGCCCTTTCCAATGATCACGGTTGATTTCGGTGTTCTTGAGATTCCGCGCTAGTTCAGCCATCTCGATCATCTGCTGCTTGGAGTACTGCACCAGGTCTAACGCCTCCTCGTAGGCATCCCTGGACGCGTCTCGCCCGTTGTGCGCCTGGAGGTGTGTCCCGTACTTTTCCTTGCCAAACTCTGCGCGCTCTTTGAGGTCCTCAGCGACCTGCTCCCAGATGGGTTGCGAGTCGTTTGGCGCTGGCTTTGGTTGGGATTCCTCGTCCTCGACCAAACGGATGTAGGCTGGGTCGTTCAGCATCTCCTGCGTGACCCTGCTCGACGGCTGCCGCCAGCACCAAACACGCGAGGTACCGCGATCTAGCCGGACAGTGGTCCAGAAGTAGTGTGTGCCAGCCCTCTCAACAACACCATCCGCGTACCTAACGGCGCCGACATGGGTGGTATTCACGTCCCACACCGGGAGCCCATTGTGGCCCACCCCAAACCGAACCTTGTCGCCTACCCTGAAATCTCTCATGTTGTCTCCTTGTTGTTATCGCTGTCAGCCTTCATCGTCGTTCTCCGTGTCCGGGATAACACCCGCGTGGTCGCCATTGGCGTCTATGTATTCGCCAGAACGTGCCGCACTCAAAGCGGAGACCATCCATCCCTTGTCGACATCCGGAGTCCTAAACGGGTCATCGGTACTCCAGTCACCGAGAGACTCGAGAGACCTTGCCATAGCCTCGCATTCGCGCTCGGACTTCGGGTCTAACGGGTGGCCACTATGCACTCGGAGCCCGGATGGCGTATGGTCCAGCTGATACACCTCGCACAGAAGGCCGCCGCCGGCCGGGTGCTGCACGTGAATCGGCCGTATCGCAAAGTGGTCGGCCACAATCCTGCATGGAATCTGGATGTTGGCCAAGCACACGTCCCCGCGCTTCGGGGTGATTTTGATTGCCGGTGTGTAGGTTTTGATCTTGGTTTCCATCAGCTACTCCCAAAGAGGCGCGCCAACGCCAAAGCCTATGCGGCAAGAGTCGCTTGCGCCATCGCAGGCGGTCCGGCCGATGTTTCGGTCGAAAGCCACGCGATTGTAGACCGCCTGGCCGACGGATGCCGCCATCGGTTCGATCGTCGGCAACCCGCAGTAGTATATCCGGTTGCTGATAATTTGCAACCACCAACCGGGCTCACCTTGTCGTTTGCGGCCGAGCTCGCAAGTGACCTCCGAGTACACCCAGCCGTAGACGGGCAGCGGGAACATCCCGTCCGTGCACATGTCCCAATGAGAGACCGTCGTGCTGCCATCCGGCCCAACCTCCGTGAGCGTCGTCGTCTTGCCGTCGTGCTTGTACCCGGTTTGGCAACCGCATGCAGCGGCCATGGTGATTATCGTCAGTATCTTCTTCATGTCGTCCCCTAGGCTACGCCAGCGCGGCGCATTGCTTCTTTGATCCTGTCCACTGCCATATCCTTGCGGCCGTCGGCCTCGTCCGCGATGACGTCGTAGACGGCCCGTATCTCAACCGACAACTCATCGCACAGCCTCAGCGCCTTCGTGTACTCCGCGCGAGAAAGCAGCCCCCTTTTGAGCCGTGCTCTTGCCTTGTCCGTCCATACCCTCACTATCAGCATCCCAACTCCAGGCGGCCATGACGGCCGCGAAAATCACCACCGCGTAGACCATCGTCAGGGCGACGATGGTCCAGCACGGCAGCTCAGTTTCTTTTTTCGACTCCAGGGTCACTATCTCGCCTTCCGCCTACGCTTCGCCGCCCCATGGGTGGCACGCCTACGCTTCGCCTCGATGTGCCCTACTTCGATCTCGCAAGTCCTGCGGTCGTGACCTTCCTCTCCACATAGCCCGCAGCGGCCCGGTGGACGGGCGGCTGCAGCGCAGGTCCGGCACCGTGGGTACCTCGAGCCTTTGGTTTTCTTGGGGTTTCCGCATGTGATGCAATCCATGCAGTATACTATTCGCGCATATTTCGGCTGTCAACTATTTGTTGACTCTATCAACGCCTTCTGCTCGTCGGTCAACTCAAGGCTGCGCGCGTGACGGTCTTTGGCGATTTGGGTTTGGAGGGCGGTGATCTCCTCGTCCCGGACTTTGAGTTTGATTTCCAGTGTAGCTATAATGGATTTCGACCCACGGATATACCCTGAGCAGTAGGCTGCTACGCTCCTAGCGGAAGCTCTACGTGCAGCAATCTCCTCGTCCTTGGCTTCTAGTTCTGTGATGGCCTTTTCCGCGCCATTCATCAGAACGGTGACCTCGTTTTCGCATCCAGGGTATAGGTGTCCGCCGCGTTCTAGATGTACTGTGTACGTTTCCTTTACGGCACGTGCGGCTTGCTTGAACGCCTCGCGCCACTCTTTGTCTTCGCTCATCTGTTATTCCTGTCTAAAGACCCACAAGTGCACCCCTTCGGGTAACAATCGCAGTGCCTGCTTTCTGTCGTCACTCTTGTGACTTTCCTTTTCTCCCTGGCGCCCGCAAGCTCCGATCGCAGAGCCTTCGCTAGGGCCGCCACCTGCGACGCGTTCAGAGTCAAATGCATGGCATCTCGCAGGCTGCCATTTTCTGATCGCAGCCGTTCGATCTCCTCGTCCCGGTCTTCGAGTTCGGCGAGGGCCTCGTGTAGTAAAACACGTTCTGGTGTAGGACTGAGATTCAAGTACTTCAAAGCTTTCTCGCGCCATGTCTTCTTCTTGGTCATATCTATCTTCTCGCCCTTCTCCGTCACACGGATATACCTGAACCCGGTATACTCTATCAGCCCTTCCTCAAAGGCCTCCCTGATGGCCGCTGCTGCGAACACCTTGGGTGGATCCCCGCGGTCGGAGGGCAGTGCCGCCGCGAACCGCAGGTCGGTCAATAGGCCGTTGTACGTCGCTACGGAGACACGGTTTGCCCTTCTCACCGCCGCGACTACGTCTTCAAGCGTGATATCTGGCCGCCGTTCCTCGTCACTCATTCGTCATCCTCCAAAATCGACCCTACCCGGGCCGTCAGGATTGCGCCCTGACCTCAATCGTTGCGATCTGAGCCGCCCGCGTGTCAAACCGATGCCAGTGCATCCATCCTCACGCCTGGCGTCTCAGAATCGCTCCTATCCGATCCGGCCACCCTCGACTGGGAGTGCCGCCGTAGCAGCAGCACACTCGCGCCCGCACGGCGCGCAGCACGGGTCGTCAGGATACAGCCCGCCGCACTCCCTGATGCCCTTCGTGGGCGCTGGCCTACCGCACTCGCAATGGCCAGTCGGGCCACCGCAAGCGCATGCCCGGACGTACCGCGGCCCGTCAGACGCCCAGACGACACCGTAACCCACCATGAGGCGCCACCATCGCACGCCGGACCGATCAATAATGACTGTTGGCATATGACCTCCTGATATTCATATTGGACCGCCAGCGCGTTAGTGTCAACTATTTGTTGACGACGCTAGTCGTCCGGAGCGGATTCGCAGAAATCCACTTCAGTCATTTCTCAAACCTCCAAATAGCCCTCGCGGACCGTCAAAATTGTGCCCCTGGCCGCGATCGTTGTGATATGAGCCACGCCAGCGCCAAACCGATGTCAGTACATCGGCCACGGTTCAGTGTGGCCCAGAATCGCTCCTAGGGGGTTTTGGCTTTCTTGATCGCAGTGTCAATCCTATCGACAGCCACTGCGAGCTCGTCCCTCACCCTCTCGATATCTACCTCATCAGCGGTGGCACTGACGCACACCTGCTCCAGCCTCTTGATCCCGCCACCAAAGTCGTTACACATCATGGATATTTCAACCACGAATCTTTCCGTGCCAACGACGTCGTCGATCTCGAAGAATACCATCGTCTTCGCCGACGCCCTTCGCTGCATCCCGAGGTCCGACACCCTGAGGGCCGCAAGAAATCGCTCCCAGGCCAATGAGAAAGTCGCGCTGACTAGCATCGAATCCATCTGTCCGTCATGCATCTGAAGCTCCTTTGATTGTTGTTGCCCAGTATTTAGCCCTGATCCGTCTTTTCTGGCTTACGGACGATAGGATGCGTCGGCGGGTCTAACCATGACTCGTCGCAACCCACCAGGCCGCTGTCTCCGAAGTGGTCTCGGATGCGCTCCCAAAGCTCCTCGTGCACATAGCCACCCTTGAACAGGCTATTACGGACAGAGACACACAGTTCGCAGGTGCGGACATGACACCAGCCATCAAAGTCGCCGCCCACGTAGGTTGCGCGCTCGTGCCGGACGCTTTTCGGGATGACCCTATGACACTCGCAGCACCGGTACTCCTTCCGACCACGAAGCTTCCGGGTCTCGACGTGGGTTTCTCCGTGACTGTCGTAGTCGACGACAATGCATTCCCCTAGCATTCTAGGCCCCCTTTCTTGTCCGTGCTCCCAAATCCGCCTTCGCCGCGCTCCGTCTCCGACAGCTCGTCGGTGAGTACCAACTCGGGCGTCTCGACCGGCGCGAACACGATCTGGGCGATGCGGTCGCCTGGTCTGATCGGAGACCACGCAGAATCCACATTGTGGCTAATTAGCAACACCTGCACCTCACCCCTGTAATCCGGATCGATCGTGCCAGGTGCGTTGAGTACCGTTACACCGTGCTCCAGCGCCAGCCCGCTGCGAGGTCGAATCTGCATTTCGTAGCCTCTCGGAATCTCAACAGCGAAGCCCAGCGGTATGAGTGCTTGGCCTTGACCGTACAGATCGAACGGCCCATCGATCGCCGCGCACACGTCGTACCCAACCGCTTCCGGGGTAGCCCTGGCCGGGAGTGGGATGGACTTGCCAAGCTCCGGGTGGATGGGCTTGATTTTGACCTGGGTAAGCCGCTGTTTTGGTACGAAGGAGAGCTCACCAAGATTGTGGCTGGCTATTTCCTCTTCTGACCACTCGATCCCGAAATCGGTCATTCGGCTAACCTTCCGCGTCAGGCCATCTCGCTGACTGCGCTCCACGACCGGCTCCGGAGTGGTACCGTAGACAGGCGATGTTCTGCGTGACGATGCCTTCTTCGCATCCTTGACTCGCTCAGCCGCCGCAAGCACATTGTCGGCGTCGAGTTCAACTCCCTTCGAAAACAGGACGTGGCCATCTCCGGCAAACTCGGCCGGCGCCACAATCCCCGTCTCAGTCGTCTCGGTGGCTACAGGCTTTTCGATGGTGATGCCAAGGACCCCGGCCGCGTACTCATTCAGCTCTCGCTGTGCCTCGACACGCTTGACCTTGTCCTGTCTCCACTCACGATCAATCTCAGCAACCAACAATGCGGCGGCGATCACCAACTGACGACGACCGTCCTCGGTGGAGTGTACGAGGCTCCACATATCCGGATCGTGAATCTTGCACGTCACCATCTCGTCCGTACGGGCTACGGCCAACTGGGCTGCAGCAACCGCAAGCTCGCCGTTCGTATGCTCGTCGTCGTGCTCGTCGCCCCACTTCATTCGTTGTTTTCCCCTCTCGGCGGCAATCTCGCCAAGCGCGCCGCCGTCCTTCCCTGACTCCTCGCGCACCTCATCTAGCTCCTCCTCAAGCTCCTTGCACCGGCGTTCCAGGGTCCGTGCTGCGACCCTCCACTCACCGCACTCCTCGCTGACCTCGGCAAACCTGGCCTTCGCGCGTTCCAGATCGCACATCAGGCTGTAACGGCTGTGATCATCATCTGAGTTCGTCATGTCATTCCCCTTTCAGATCGTCGAAGGTGGCGGCGAAGAAAGTTGTACCTTCAGGGCGTGTTATGTCCATCCTTCCGCGGAACTGCATGGTCAGACATACATCGCTAAACGCATCGTACGGGCAGCCTGGAAGGTCCTCCAGTAGACGCATGTAGATACGGCCTTCCTCTGACACTCTGAACAACTCTCCGGGCTCGGGCACCCACGGGGCGGGTTCGTATTCAGCCATCTCGATCAGGCGCTTGCCGAGGGCGAGGGCGTCGGCCTTGCTGAGGCGATCCCATTGGTTAGATACCGATATCTCGACCCCCCCACTATCCGTCAGATAAGCAGTAGTTGCACCGCTGCCGACTGCGATTTTTTCGGGTTTTTCACTTTTCTTCGTCATGTGTTCCCTCGATAATCTGGTGTGTTTCTTTTTGCAACGGATATAGTATCGTGACCGCCACCGATCCACCAGTCTCTTTTTCCTCAAAAACGCCGAGGTGCTTCCCTAGGAGCTCGAGCGCTTTATTGCCAGCGTGGAGGTCTCGCACCAATTCTTGCCCTACCTTCTGCGTTCCGTCCTCGTTTAGGATTGGCTCCCCCTCTACTCCCACCAGGCCAACGTTGACGGCCATCTGTCCCGTGGCGCGGAGATAGTTATCCCTCAGTCCGTCCAGGACAAACCCAGCCGTGATACCAGCCGTCTCAGCCCCCCTGTGCATCAGGTAGTCCATACGGGCCCTAACATTGTCCTTCCGGGTAATTTTGGCTGCATTGGCTGCATTGGCCTTGTAGCCGGCAGCACCGTGAGCAGCCAGCATAGTCATTCCACTCACGCGATTTTGCACGAACAATTCGTGCTTCGCGTTCTTCAGGGGCTTGGATGGGTCCGACATTAATGTTGGTCCTTGCGTGGGATGCTCGTCAGGTGCCACGCACTACACCATGGACACTGGTATGGGTAGAGCTTTGTCCTACCGTTGGTGACTGCCTTGATTCGCGAAGCCTCGCTCTCGGCTTCGAGCTCGGCCAAGAACCGTCGTTTTATCCTGCGCCCGCACTTCGGGTCGGCCTCGCATCTCGCTACGTTCATTTTCTGCACCTTTCTGGCCCGCCCTGATGTGGCTCCCCGCACCACGCGCATGCCGTCCGCATGATTTGGATCACAGCCTCCATTTCCGACTCAGCCTCAGTCCACCCAAGGCTAGCTTGGATGATGGCTGCCCGCTCCTCGAAGTGGTCTCGCGCGTCCTGGCTTGACCACCCGAGGGCTGTGGTTCGCGGGCTAGGCATTTGGCTTCCTGGTGACAATCCCGAGATCAGTCGCTGCCTCAGCGAGCTCTTCCCTACTCATATTCAACACATCAATCAAACTACCCGCTGCCGCTGTGCTGATCACCGCTGCCTCCGCCGAGGTCCTGCTAGTGGTGATAGCACCAGCCATGATGAGCGCCGCGAACAGCTCCCTCTTGGTGAGTGGGTAGATCGTCCCGTGGTCGACCAGCGGGCTGTCCGGGTAGCATGGTGCACTTTTCTTCGTCGTCATCCCTGATCCTGTTGAATTCTTGATATAAGCCCATCTGGGCCGCCCCTGTCGTCAACGCATATGCTCGCCTAGGTTTCCGGGCTGCGCCGACGAGAGGGGCCTCATATCGCTTCCTGTGGCCAATATCAGCCATCCGGATGGCGTATTTCAGACCGAGCCGTCCCTGTCTCGGTACTCGCGGTATTTCTTGTCCCTGTGGCGCTTGTCCGGCAGCCGCTGGTGGGATGCCTTGCACTCGGCGCAGCAGTACAACGCCGGGACACCGCTCTTCTTCCGGTGCTTCCGGCGCCAAAGCCGCAGCGCGTGGAGGTTCGCACGCCAGCCGCAGTGTTCGCACCTGAGCGACAGCCGCTCGAGGACGTGGCCATCGTCCGACACGGTCCAGAGCTCGGCTATGTCTGTGGCGTGGTCCATCGGGTCACCCGGCGACGTGGCCATGCGCTGGATGTCGTACACGCCACGGCCACTCGTGCCTACCACCAGCACCGGGTCACGGAGCATCCCACGGAGATCGTATGAACCTGCTGTCGCCTCGTAGTAACGGACCGTCGGAAAAATCGTCGTACCTTTTTTTGGCATATCAGTCTCTCTTGTCACACCTAGCCCTGCAAAACAGGGGTAAGCCATTGATGATTGGGCACAGAACTACCCCGAGCTCTCCACCCTCCACTTGGCAGTCCACTGTCGCGTCCTCCAGGCTGTAGGTGGATGGTACGTCGTACCACTGGATTAGCTGCGGGCCTGGCGGCGGACCGCGGTACCAGGTCAAGGCACTGATGGCTGCCGACGATGCTAGTGCAAAGATCAGCGCTGCGGCGGCGACAGCCATCGAGGCCTGGATGATTCTCTCGGCTCTCATTCCTCACCTACCTCGATGTCCGGGCTCACCGGGACGAGAGTGATGCGCCGCTTCCCGGCGTGGACGTAGTGCACCCGCAGATCGACGCCAGCGATGTTGATCAGTCCGCCGATTTTAAACGTCAACCTTCCTGCCGTCTCGCTTGGCTGCCGCTGGCTTTTTTGATTTTGGCCGTCCGCGTCCTCTGCCTGGGTTTTGGGCTGCGATTTCGTCACGGATTTCTCTCCTTGTTTTTTCCTTATGCGGGTCTCTCTCGAAATGCTCGAGGATGCGGCGCTCGGCGATGATTGACGCCATCACAAGCACCGCCTTGAGCTCCCTCGGGCACACGTCACTGCATGGGCTACGACCGCGGTCGGACTGCTCCCTGCTGACAATCGTGTAGGCCTCCTGAGCCAAATCTTCGCGGTCCATATACCTCATGCACTACGCCTTTCTCTTGCGCGTCATGGGCGACCAGTCCCCAGCCGGGATGTCATACCTGACCTCGAGTGCTATGGCCTGGTCTAGGGTGGGGCGCCGTACGCCGCGCAGTATGTGGTCTAGGCTCTGGCGGCACGGGAAACCGAGCTCACGCGCCTCCGTTGCCTTGACAGTTTCCGGGCGAGACGCGAACCATTTCTTCAGGAGCCGGAGCCCCCTCGAACTTTTCATTTTTCATTCTCCTCGCCTCGACCTATTTTCAATGTAGCCCGGACGGATTTTACTGTCAACTATTTGTTGACACCGTCGTCCGGCTGGCGCAAAATAACCATCAGACGGCCGAGCAATCCAGCGCGGCCAACGGGCTGTGCAACACAGACCACAACACAAAGCACTGGCTACCCGCGGGCAGCCCCCGCGCTCGCGGGTAGAACCAGGGCAGGAGAGACCATGAAGTGCGAATTCGCAGACGCAACCGCAACCGGCGACTGGGTACCCTCGGAAGGTGAAGGGTTCCTATGGCTGGGCGCCAAGTACATGCGCATCAGGGTGTGTGCTACGCTGGCTGGGCGCCTTGCTAGCAGCGAGTGGCCGGTGCTCAACGAGGAAGGAATAGTGCAGATACTCAGTGACGAGCATGCGGGGTTCGTACCCTGCAAGATCAAATTCACGTCGGACTAAAGGAGACGTCATGAAGTGGGAGAACATACCGAACAAGCCGAGAGAAAATTGGGTGCCAGCCTTCCTTGAGGGCTTCAAGAGGGATGGCGACGACTCCGTGTACGTTAGGGTAGGCCTAAGCGCTACAGTTGGCCGGGTGCTTGAGGAGGCGGCAGATACCATCGGCTTCCTGGCCTTGAGGGACGACGGTTTCGTTGTATGGCTGAACGAATGCCCGCGTAACTTCCAACCACAGCGAGCCCGGTTCACCTCGGACTAAAATCCACTCGCGCGATTTCTGGCACGACGCCTGCAATGTATATCTGCATGACGACGACACAGACACTCACCGCCGAGCAAATCAAAAAGGCAGCAGCCAACCTCGCAGCCCCGGGCAGCCGCAAGGCCCTCGTGCACGACCTCTGGCAGGTGGCCGCGCCCCTGGACATGGACCTCGATACATTCAAGAGCTGGCTCATCGAGCAACACGAGGCCGGCACGCTCGAGCTGAGCCGGTGGGACCTCCGCGGGACCGACCCTGTGGTGCAGGCGAGTGAGATTGTTTACCGCGGCCTGGCAATTTTCCATCAGGTCAGCCGCTAGGAGCGCGAAAATTTGGATTGGGAGGCTGCCGATGCACAGCGACAGTACCACTGCCGCAACATGGTGCGCGAGAGGTGCGCCGATGTGCGACGACGGAGACTGTGACAACGGCGTCATAGCCCAACACGTTGATTTCATTGAGTGCGAGGTTTCGCTATGACATCGATGTCGCGGTCTAAGCACCTGGAATCACGTAAGAGCTATGACATCGATGTCATAACTGACGATGCACGCGATGTTAAGCACCTGCTTTCACGTGCGCAGCAATTTGGCACGCGGCGTGCAATGTATATCTGCATGACGACGCAAACAAGCACGGAGACCGAAATGAAGATTACTGCCAAAATCAAAACCGCGAAGTACCCCTCCCCAGAGTATTGGGATAACAAAGATCTGCGTTACTGTCTCCCAGCCCTAGGATCGTACGGCTGCCCCAGTAATCCGCGCGGCGCGCAAATCGATCCATCCATCAAGGCGGCGTGGCTGCGACAGTTGGCTCTCGATCTCGCTGGACGCTAGACACACAGGAGACCACAATGACACACGAAATCGCCATCATCCGCACCACGACGACCCTGAACCTCCGCATCGACAGTTGGTGCCGCCAGTACAGCGCTGACCAGGACGGCGCCGAAGACTGCCTGCAGGACATCGAATCGGCCGACGACCACGACAGCTGGACAGCCGAGGACGAGGGTCATGACAGCTGCCTCGAGGCCGACTGGGCCGACCTGGCGGAAAAGCACGGAGAGACCACGCTACAAGCCGGCAGCGACCTCACCCTGGGCGCCCAAGGCTACACCGCTGGCGCCACGCTGGCCGAGCTCTCGACCCTCGCCGGACGCTAGGCCGCAGGGCCTGGGGAACCCCGGTCAGAGCCGGGGTTGCCTAGGCACTACAGCCAGGAGAACACAGTGACGCACGAAATCCAAATCATCATCGACAACGCCGGCGGCATCAATCTGCGAATCGACGACTGGTACAGTTATTACGGCCGGCGCGGCGCCACTGCGTGCGTCTCAGACATCATCGAGGTTCATGGTATGTGCCTAGACGCGGCCTGGGGTGACTGGATCGACGGAAACGACAATGTACTAGAGGGCTATTGGGAAACACTGGAGGGTCATTGCGATAGCGTGGTTATCCATACCAGCGCCGATCTGGCCGAGGGCGTTGGGGGCCGTGCCGGCGAGGCGTTGCGTCAGGCACTCAAAGAGCGCTCCGTGACGTTCTGAGCGGCGCTACTAGAAATCTGATATACTCATGCCCGATTCGCTCACGGAGCGCTGAGGATCGAGCTATCGGCCCCACAGGCCCAATATCAGCGCTCCCGATACTAGGTTTGGAGACTGCGATGGTTCAATCCTACAAGGTTTCGCTGCACGGCCGCGGCTGGAGTAGCACCCACCACACCACGGCATCCACCGAACAGGAGGCCGTCGACAAGGTGCTGATAGATATGTACGGCCTGAGCGCCATGGCTGTCTACACAGGAGGGGAGAGCTGGGGCCCCTACGAGGAGATCCGCATAGTCGGGCAGGCCACTGGCCGCACGATGCGCCTGAGCCGCGAGCGGATCATGCTTGGAGTCGAGCGCGACGGCGGCCCGGAACAGCTACGCAAATAGTTGCGAGGTATGGCGAACGTGTCGCAGTAATAATCGGAGCTTACGGCCGACCGCGACTCTCGTGTCATGATCTGGGATTCCGGCGCCCGTGAGTGCCTGGTCTCAGGCGGCTGGTATCTGGCACGCAGCGTGCAATCAATACAATCACACGCCGACACGGAGGGAACGATGCACGTACTTTACGATTTACTCTATGCCCGCATGTCAGACGATATCGCAGAGTCGACCGGCCTGATGGTCGACGAGAGCCTCACCTGGGCCGAGATCGCTGACCTACACATCGAGGTGGTATCATGACGAATTCACCTAAGTATCAGAAGTGGACGAAGATTCTGTTCGTCATTAGTGGGACCGCTGTCGTGATCGCTGGCGTGACAATGTTTTGCAACTGGCGTGCGTCGACCAACGAGACATACTACATCGTCAAGTCGCTCGACCCGTCCAACCCAGGGTACTACCGCGTCTATCCTGGCCAGCTCCGCAAGATCTACTCACCCCCTCCCCGTGCCGATGGGATGGCACTCTAACTCACACCACACACCAACAGGAAGTATCATGACCAATTCAGTAGCAGAGGACATCGCGAAATGCGCAGCGGCCACGGCTATTGCGTGGGCGATTGAGAGCCTATGTGAACCCATCTCCGACGAGAGTTTGCGGTTCGAGTTCGAGCTCACCGACCTCCCTCCAGTGGTGTACGACACCTATGCCGAGGCAGTTCGTGATGGGCTTGAAGACGTGCAATGTGATGGCACGGGGTGGTATAGCGACCACAGTTACGACTATCGCCCTTGCCTTTTTTGTGGAGACCAAAATGCAGAAATGTAAAAAATGCGGGGAGTTGGTGATCATCGCCACGCGCGACGGCGGCAGCCCGGCTCCGTTCAACAGGATCCCGGACGAATCCGGGAATGTCATGATCACCTTCGACCACCATGGTGAGGGCGCCCACAGGGCAGCCATACTATCTCTACGCCAGGCCGACGAGGTACGTACAAAGCCAT
>Ga0224499_10000124_pt1 | contig 18998 bp, 14 predicted proteins | sample SF_Jul11_sed_USG_3_FD_168125 | JGI IMG/M metagenome (GOLD analysis project Ga0224499, IMG submission 168125) | Sediment microbial communities from San Francisco Bay, California, United States - SF_Jul11_sed_USGS_24 | ecosystem: Environmental > Aquatic > Marine > Sediment | place: USA... | reverse complement strand
TTCCAAAACCACATTGTCATCGGCATCCGCAACGCTGTAATCGAAACAGTAGGCAGCGCCATCACAGAGGAAAATCGTAGTGTCATTGCCCAAGGTTACCAGCGGTGCGTTGTTGAGCGTGATGTTGTACTGCAAAGTGGTTGTGTCGGCGGCGCCGCATGAGTCGCTCACCACCACCGTGACAGATTTGACCCCGCCGCCGTTGGCGCTGAAACACCACAACCCGTCGGTCGTGACGGTGCCGTCACCCGACAGGCGCGCCCAGGTAAGGGCTCCACCGTCGAAATCGGCGGCCGCAAACTGGTAGCAAATCTGGCTGGTGGCGCACATGAAAGTGTCGACCGGACTTGGTGGATCGACAACAATCGGTGAACTGTTGATGACTACATCCGCTGCCACCAAACAGGTATCGGTGCCACACGAGGTCGACGCAATTATCTCGATTTCGTAATGACCCGAACTGTCGGCGTCGAAGCAGAGGTTACCGGCTGAGTGCGTGCCGATAGGGCTGACAGTAACGGTCGCGCCACTGCCGTAGATACCCACCGGGATGCAGACCGAACCGGCCTCACAGATGAAATGCGCCGAAGGAGGAGGACAATCAATCGACGCCGCTTGACCGATATCGACATTGAAAGTCACGCGGCAGCTGTCGGCGCCACAGGTCTCAGTGGCGACCACATCGATCACGTAGGTGCCGGAGGTGTCGGCCAGGAAGCAGAGCGTACCGTTGATATAGGTTCCATGTGAAACTGATACCGAGGCCGTGGCTGGTGTGACAGCCAGCGAATGACAAACGGAGTCAATCTGACACAGGAAAACATCTATGGGTCCGGTCGGGCAATCGATCTGGGCAAACTCTCCGAAACTGACCGTGACCACCACCGTGTCCTCGGCCGTTTGGCCACACCCATCGGTTACCCGGACAACAAACTGGTAGCTACCGGCTGCCGTTGGCGTGAAACAAACCGTTTTGGTCAGGGTGTCGATAACACCAAACCCGGAAGCCAGTTCTTCGGTCAGAACATCACCGGCGTCAACATCACCGGCCTCGTAAGAGATGCAGACCTCCTGCGGATTGCACAGGAACAAACTGCTGTCGGCCTGGGCGGTCAGCCAGGGGGCTGTGTTAATAGTAACATTGACATTGACGGTGTCCACATCGGTCGCGCCGCAGTCGTCGGTCGCCCGAATCACAAAGGGATAGGTCCCCGATCCGGGCGGCGTGAAACACAGTTGCGAACCGTTGTAACTGCCCGGACCACTGATCAGGCTACAGGTTGACAAATTGGCGTCGCTATCCGAGCATGTGGCCGGCCAGCAGATCTCGGTCGGTGCACACTGGAACACTGAAAAGTCGGCCCCGGCATTGGCCGATGGCGGACTGTTAAAGTCGACGTTAAAGGTCAGGGTGCAGGTGTCGGCGCCGCATGATTCGGTAGCGATCACGGTGACCGAATAGACGCCCGCCGTGTCCACCGGCAGACAAAGCTGGCCGCCTGAGTACCAGCCGAACGATACCCAGACCGTTGCCGACTGAGGAGTGATCGGCAGAGGCTGACAGATAGTATCCGGCTGACACAGGAAGATATCGATCGGCTGCGCGGGGCAGTCGATAAACGCAAAGTCACCGAACGTCACGCAGACCTGCACCGTATCCAAGCCTACAGCGCCGCAGGAGTCGGTAACACTCAGGATGAATTCATAGCAACCGTCGACGGTGGGCGTGAAGCAGACTTGATTCGTAGCACTGTCGAGGCTTCCATACCCGGACACCATTGACTCGATCAAACCCGCGGACCCATCAGGGTCCGAGACGGCATAGCCGAAGCAGATTTCCTCAGGCGCGCAGAGGAACAGCGCAGTATCATTTGCGGCGGCCATTGCAGGAGCGGCGTTGAGCGTGACGTTGATAGTCACCGTGTCGGCGTGGGATTCACCGCACTCGTCCAGAGCACTGAGGGTGAAAACGAACGCACCTGACACGGTTGGATTGAAACAAATGCTGCCACCGTCATACAGACCCGGGCCGTAGAAGGCGCAATCGGTGAGGTTGCCGTCGACGTCGGTACAGGAGGCGGGCCAACATATAGTTTCGTCAGGCCCACACAGGAATAACGTCTGGTCACTTCCAGCGGATGATATGGGTGCACTGTTGAAGGTCACGTCGACCGTGATCGTATCTTCGTCGAACTCGCCGCACTCATCTTCGATTCTGATGATAAACGTATTGGAACCACCTGCGACAGGTGTGAAACAAACTTGAGAATTAGGTTCATCCAGGCCGCCCGGTCCTGACACCAATGTCACCGTGGTGAGACGGGGATCGTCCGGATCGGTGGCCACGTAGGGCAGGCAAATCTCAGTGGAGGCACACAGGAATATCGAGGTGTCGTTTCCAAAGGCGATTTCCGGAGGACCATTGATATCTATCTGTACTGTAAACTGCGTTTCGCAGACCGCACCACAAGAGTCCTCACAACGTAGACTCACGGTGACGGTCTGGTCGGACACCGGCATGTAACACCAGTCGTTGCCAACCAGTGTTCCGGGCCCGCTTGTTATTTGGCAGAAGGCCAGGTTGCCGTCGGCATCGGTAGCATACGCCGGCAGGCAGATCTGTGCGGCGGCACACTGGAAGATCAAGGTGTCGTTGGGCACCGTGCAGACCGGAGCGGCGTTGATGGTGACGTCGATGAGCACGGTATCTCTGTCGGTGGAACCGCAGGCATCCGAAGCTTCAATAATGAACTCGTATACACCGGAAGCAGAAGGCAAAAAGCAGATTTCGCTGCCGTTATAAGTACCGGGGCCCGCCACGAGGGCACAACCGGACAGGTTGCCGTCGATATCGGCGCATGAAACCGGCTGGCAGACTTCACTCGGAGCACACTGGAATAGAGTTTGATCATCTCCGGCATCAGCCCTGGGTGGCGTATTCAATGTGAAATAGACCGCAACAGTGTCGACACTCTCGGCGCCGCAGAAATCGGTCGCCTTCAGTATAAACTCATAGTTGTAGGTCCCGGTCGGAGTAAAGCAAATCGTCGAGCCGTCAAAAACACCGGGGCCTTCGATTAGCACCACTGAGGTGAGATTGCCGTCCGGATCGGAGGCAGAGGCCGACCAGCATGTTTCCTGGAGCGAACAATCAAAAATCGTCAGGTCGGGGCCGGCATCGACTATCGGAGCCTCATTGATATCAATCGTCACCAACAAGGTGTCATATCCCTCGGCGCCACAGGCGTCGGTACCTTTCACGATAAACTCGTAAATACCGGAGACGGGCGGGTCAAAGCAAAGTTTGTTCTCAGCCGTATCCAGTGTGCCGTTGCCCCATATCAATTCGAGCGATACAAGGTTGTCATCGGTATCGGACGCCGAATAAAGTTGACAGACAATTCCCGATGCGCAGACAAACCTGGTTGTATCGTTACCCAGATCAACCAGCGGTGCTGCATTGATTGTGAAATTGTAAGTCATGGTAGTTGTATCAGCAGCGCCACAGGAATCGCTGACAACCACCTCGACAGAGTGGCTACCATCGGTGCCCGTGAAGCACCAGAGGCCATCACTGGTGACAGTGCCCGCACCCGAAAGGCGGGCGTAAGTAAGTGTGCCGCCATCCGGATCACCGGCTGCAAACTGATAACAAATCTCTGCCGCTGCGCACATGAAGGTGTCGACCGGTGAAGGATCGGTCGCTACCGGCGGCGAGTTGATGGTGACATCAGCGATGACCAGGCAGCTATCGGTGCCACAGTCGGTAGTGGCAACCACCAGGATTTCATAGTGACCGGATGAGTCGGCTGCAAAGCAGAGGCTTCCTGATGAGTAGGTGCCGACCGGTCCGACGGTGGCAGTCGCGCCGGTTCCGAAGATACCAACGGGAAGGCAGATAGAACCTGCCTCACAGATGAATTTCGATGTCGGGTCAGGACAGTCGATCTGGGCAGCCTGTCCGATATCCACGTTGAAGGTCAACTGGCAGGTATCCGAACCACACTCCGCCGCCGCCACCACCGATATGATGTAGGTCCCACTGGTGTCGGCGTTGAAACATAGCTCGCCGTTTGAATAAATACCATGTGAAGCAAAAACAGTCGCCGAGGATGGTGTGACACTCAGCGCCTGACAGACCTGGTCTGCCTGACAGAGGAATACGTCGATGGGCTCAGTCGGACAATCTATCTGAGCGAAGTCACCGAAGGAAACGCAAACTGTTACGGTATCTTCATCTGTCTCGCCGCACGGATCGGTTGCCTGGACGATTATGTCATAACAGCCATCGGTTGTAGGCGTGAAGCATACTTCGTTGGCTGCCGTATCGATAGTGCCATAGCCTGAGACCAATGTCTCGATCAACCCGCCCGGTCCCTGAGCATCAGTCACCGTGTAGCTGACGCAGATCGACTGGGCTGCGCAAAGCTGCAAAGTGGTATCAGCCCCGGCGACAATCGTTGGCCCGCCGTTGAGTGTTATGTCATAGGTCAGACTGGTCGTATCGGCCCGGCCGCATGAGTCGGTCACTGCGACCGTGACAACATAACTACCGGCTCCGGATGGTGTAAAACAGTACGAGCCGCCGACGCTCAAGGCGCCAACACCTGAGATCAAGCTCCAGGTCAGAGTGCCGTTCTCTGGGTCTGTCGCGGCAAACTGATAACAGATCTCCTCCGGGTTACACTGAAAAACCGCGACAGGACCGCCGGGATCGGTGGCCACCGGCGCCGTGTTGATGGTGAGATCATAGAAAATGCTTGTAGTGTCAGCCGCGCCACAGGAGTCCGTCACAATCACGACGGCGCTGTAGGTTCCGCTCACGGTCGGCGTGAAACAGAAATGTCCGCCGGTGGTGATAGTGCCGACTCCGGCCAGATGCGTCCATGAAAGCGGTCCGCCATTGGGGTCCATGGCTGAGAAATCGTGACACAGTTCCGACGCCTGGCACATGAACATCGCCACATCCTGAGGGTCCGTGGCTATCGGCGGATCGTTGTCGCTGATGCTGACGACAACCGTATCATAAGCATGCAGGCCGCAGTCATCTTCGGCATGAATCACGAAAGTGAAAGCACCGGCCATGGCAGGCGTGAAACAAATCTGGTCATTGACCATGGAGCCCGGACCGGAATACAATTCGGTGTAAGCAATGTTATCATCGGGGTCTGAGAAGGATACGTCGAAACAGATTTCCTCCCAGACGCACATGAACCGGCTGAAATCGTTACCTGCAGCCGCGGTGGGTGCTTCATTGAGATCGACCGCGAGATATGCTGTCGAAGAGCCGACATTCCCGCAAGCGTCCTCGGCGGTAACAGTGATTTGGTACACCCCGGCGGTGTCGGCAAAGAAACAGATGTCAGCCGTTGTGGCCGACGGCATAGTGCGGGCTGCAAAGGCATCGATTTCGAGAGTCCCGCTATTACATTCCATTTCAAGCTCATTGAAGACAATACCGTCGGGGAGATCAAAAGTGATCCCGCCGACCCCGGAAGATGCCGAACCACCCGGCACCGTGCGAGTAACGGTGTGCGTCACAGTCCCATCGAGACTAAAGGTCAGCGTTCCGCTGCCGCCACCGTTGCTGTTGGTAAACAGAACAAAGTCGGTGTTCGACCCATGGCAGGTGGTGATTTCCTCATTGAACTCCACCACACAATGATCCCCGGAACTAAACGACACTGACCCGTCGCCATCTCCACCATCGGGACCACCGGGTCCGGGTGATGTGAAGGTTAGATCGGTGGGAGCATTCAGCAGGTGGTCAGCCGAGTTCCCCGGTTCGATTCCATTTGGAAAGGTGCCGTAGTCCTGCACGGTGGCAGCAAAAATAAAATTCGGAAGAGTGACAGCCACGCCGGATTGTGAATTCACCGGCGGCACAAAATCAGCCGCCGAATACAGAATCGTGCCCGGGCCGCCGCCGCCAATCTGCGTGATGCTGCCGCCCAACTGGTTGATGCGTCCCACCTGATCGAAACCGGCCAGAGTGCCGGTGTAATCTCCAAAATCTGTCGACACCGAGGTTACGTCGCAATCGTTATCGATGATGTCGACCGGCAGGCAAATCTCAAGAGGTCCGCAGGAAAAGACCGACGAATCACTGATTGTCACCACCGGGGCGCTGCTGACCGTCACGTTGTATTCCACGGTCAGAGTATCAAAGCCGCCGCTGCCGTCGCAAACCTCGATGACCATATCAAATGAGCCGCTGGCGGTCGGCGTGTATTCATAGTAGCCGGTAACCGGAGTAGTAGATGGCGTACTACTGAACGATCCCGGACCGGACAGGAGCGTCATCGTCAGGGTATCAAACGGATCGGGGTCGGTAGCCACAATCGTGTCATGGATCGTCTCTCCCAAACACAGCAGCGGATCAATAGTCTGGCTGCCGCCGTCAACGAAGGTCGGAACCTGATTGTCCGGACAGAACTGGGTGGCAAACTGCAGGCCGTTGCCCTCATAAGCCCAGCTTCCCGAATATCGATCATTGTACTCGGAGCCGCCGGCTGGAATCACACCATCAACGTTGTAAGTAACCCCGGGAAGAACTTTAGAGGTGAAGCGGCTGGTGTTGGGGTCGCTCACCGGATCGTTAACCTGATACTGATCGGTGATACCCGCATAGGTGTCTATGAAGCCGGGAACATCGGACAGCAGCATCATGCTATCGCCGAGATAGACCTGGTCGGCATCGAACGGTCCACCGTGTCCTGATGACCAGATGTTGAAGTCGATGGCACACCCGGCCACCGTTACACCCAGTGTGTCACGATAGTCGCCGGTGTCTTTCATCTTGGCATAATCTATGGTGTAGTCCCACCATATTTCGTAGAGATTGACGGCTATGCTGTCCGGCCAGCGCACCCAGCCCCAGCGGTCGTTCTGCTTGAGATTGTCGAACAACTCAAACCCCTGCGCCCAAACGTTGACACCCGGCGCCGGGTCTTGTTCCATGATAGCCAGGATGGAGCCATGAAACTGCTCCAGTGAATTTCCGCGAGAATAGAGATGATTGGCAATGTTCCACTTACCGGCGGCCGTGTCATAGTAGATGTAATAGCCACCAACATTGGTCTCCAACGGTTCCGGCAATTCAGGCACGCCCAGGAAGTAAGATGAATCTACCAGATTGTAATTCGGCGGAGGACCCGGAGGGTTGTTGTCATAAGGGTCGTAGTAGGGTACCGAAGCATCGCCACCATCACCACCAAATATTGACTTTGTCGGAGCCAATAATAACAGCAAGCTCAGGAACAATCCCAAGCGGAGCACTCGATGTAATCTCACTCTTGTCCTCGCTGTCTGTAAGTCCAAAACGTTCGTGTCCATCCACCGCGCAAACGACCGCCTCAACAGGAAGCAGATTCACGATCACTTGTTACGGGCGCTGATTTAGAAATGTAAAGGCTGGGAGAGATGTATGACAGTAAACTAGAGCAATCGCTCATGTGCCACTCCCGTATTACCTGTTCGTCGTCCTTTTGAGCGCCGGCGCTGTTACTTGAAAACCGCCGAAACTCAGCCCGAGCCGGTCGCAATCAGCAACGCGAAACAGCTCGGCATTACTATTTCAAACTAACCTGTTTAATCCTTTAAGTCAAGGGAAAACACGGGGAAACGGCCTGTTTCCGCGGGTTTCTTATGGGGTCTAATAGTCCATGTTGGCAAGCGCTCCGCCCGATCCGTCTTTAGGGCACCGCCGCGTGAAGCACTAATAGCGCATTCATGGGTGGTTGATCACCGCGCGAGGCACAAATAGCGCATTTATAGGTGACTCATCACCTCATGCTGAGCGGAGTCGAAGCATCAACCCCTGTACAGGTGGTGTCGGTCGACAAGTCGCATCCTCGCCCCTCACCCCTTTATGTGGTGTCGGTCGGCAAGTCGCATCCTCGCCCCTCACCCCTTTATGTGGTGTCGGTCGGCAAGTCGCATCCTCGCCCCTCACCCCTTTATGTGGTGTCGGTCGACCCCGCCCGACACCGGCAAGCCTGTTAATAACTCTTTGTCTCAATTGTATTTGTGAGGATTATTCGCTCCACAAACGAGAACGGTAGCGGATTGTCGTCATCGTCCGGTATTTCAATCTCGGTCTTTTCCCCATGCCGGGTGGTTATCTCCCGGTGAAAGTCTCGGATAGTCAAGGTTTCGGCCGCCAAACCGTGCTCCCCCAGATTCATGAAAATACCACCGGAGGTCAGGGTGTCGACATCATAGGGATTCAGGGCGTAATAACGGGCGATATCGAAATCAAAACTGAACCGGTGGTCGTCCAGCCACCGGACATTGCTCACATTGAACGATGTCAAAAACAAGAGCGAGTCCCCGCCCTCCAGATAGAACATCTTACGCTGTCGACACCGATCGGCGGACGTATGGTCGGGCTCTCCAAAGCCAAGTGTACATCTGCGATCTTTGGCTTCATACTGGTCGGATGACTGATTCCAAAGCGAGTACTCGGTTTGCAAGTTGATGGACCGATGGGTCTTGGGCTTGTGGGCCAATTCCCGGTCGGACGAGGCTGATATCACTATTTGAACGTTCTTCCAGGCTGAACTGTGCCGTCTGGACAGATGCACCTCGCCCCCGTTGGGCAGAAAAAACTCAAATTTCTCCTCGTGATACTGGTACAGCGGTGGGTCGTCATCGCCGGACCGAACCATATTCATCATCGAGCCGGTCAATTCGATATTCTCATCAAGCGTGACTCGTGGCTTAAGATATAGATCCATGGTCATCCAAAGATCGTCGGTATGCGGCTGGTGGTCGTCTGGATCGGTTGTATGCAGAACCGGCCCAACCTTGGCCCCGGACGCGGTCAGGCTGAAACTCTTGCCGTCACCATAGAAAGACAAGGTAGTCCGCCCATACTCCCCTTCAGGGACGGTAAAGCCTCCGGAGCCCGATGAACTACCGCTGGTCCCATCGGCGACTACGCGGACATTGACTGTAATGTATTGATCCGAATCGGCCATCGCTCCCGAGGCGAGCATTGCGACCACCAACAATGGCATGATTGTCGTTTTCATTTTCATATCTCCTATCCAGATTGGTTTTACAGGTCGGTTCCCGACGCTCCGGTCGTGAAAGTCCGGACTACATCGGCTTCGGTCAAAATAATTCGCTGAACCGGCTGGCTGTCTTCAGGTGATATAATAAGCTGCTCGGCCGGGGTGGAGTTGTCTCGATTCATCAGGCTGTTAACGGAGAGAAACAACAACACCGCCAAAGCAGCCCAGGCGATTGGACGGGGAACATGGTAGCTACCAGACCACAGCCGACCTAACCAGCCGCCGGGTTCACGCTTGGTTCCGGCCAGGATCGCTTGTTCGACATCGGCCGGCATCTGAGCTTCCTCCCATTCGGCCGTCAGTCGCTCAAGCTCGTTAATCTGCTCTGAGTACTGTTCACACTCCGAACACTGGGTCAGATGTTCCTCAAGTGAGCCTCGTTCCTGCTCGGTCAGCTCCGTGTCGACCCGGGCTGAGATAAGTTGACGGTATTGCTCACAGTTCATAGCTATCACCTTTCGCTTGAGTTCTATTGAGTGCGTTGCGCAACTGGTTGCGCGCCTTGAACAGGATCGCCCGCACGGCCGGGACAGTCGTCCCGAGAATATCAGCGATCTCGGTATATGCAAAGCCCTGATAAACTTTGAGAATCAATCCCTCTCTATAGGGCGACTCCAGCCGACCGACGGCCTGTCTCAATGCAGTCAGCCGCGAATCGGCGGTGCTGTATGAGTGCTCGATGTTATCGATTACACTGTCAAGCGGCTGTTGTTTGCGGTGGCGACGAAGATGGTTCAGGCAGAGATTCCGCGCGACAATGAACAGCCAGTTCCTGACATCATCGATAGGCCTCTTTTTGTTCAGGTGCTCGTGCAGTCTGATGAAGACGTCCTGAACGATATCGGCGGCAGTATCTTTGTCACCGAGCATCTTGAGCACAAAATCGTAGATATGGTTTTTGTGCTCGTGGAACAGTTGCGTGAACGATTGCGAGTCGGTTTCTCTCGCTGGGTTCATAAGTCTGCCTTTGTCATCGATTCGTGTTGCCATCTTATATTGAAGACACAGTTTTGGCAGGAAAGTTTTTTGTTTTTTGCGATAAACCGCTGTTTCGCGCTTGGCACGAGCTAACCTCACCCTGAGCGGAGTCGAAGGGTGAATTCAATTAATAGAGCGCTCATGCTTCGACTGCGATCATGCTTCGACTGCGCTCAGCATGACATGGGTCGGACCAAGGGTCTGCAGGGAGACCCCCGCTCCCGTCGTTGCGAGCGAATCCGCGTTTCGCGGATGAGGGCGGCAATCTCATGCGCCGTCACCCCGAACGCAGTCGAGGGGGACTTCCTCTAACCAATTCCGGCCGCATCGCAGGGATGTCGCCCTACTAAGAGAAAGATGGTTTCCCGCCTTCGCGGGAATGACACACGGTCAAGCCGTGTTTCTCCGCGCGGGAATGACAGAAAGTGACGCTCGAAGCGCGAGAAAGCGATTCATCGCCGCGAAGCGCGAGAAGGTGATTTATCACCAAAAAAAACGCCGCTGTGGGTGGCCGTCTCAAACCTTGTTTGGGGCGGAAATCATTCAACACATTCACCCTTCGACTGCGCTCAGGGTGAGGTTGCAACCTAGAAAGCGATTTATCGCCGCAAAGCGCGAAGTAAGCCATTTATGGCCACAAAAAAAACCGCCGAGATTAATCGGCGGTTGAAATCTGTTGGCGTGTGAACCCTACTTCTCGTTCAGGATATATTTGCGCGGGTTGAGCCGTTTGCCGTTGCGACTGACTTCATAGTGCAGATGCGGACCGGTCGAATAGCCGGTCGAACCCATAAGGGCGATAACCTCGCCGCGTTTCACCCGCTGACCTCTCTTGACATTTGACTTCGACAGATGGCCATAGAGAGTCTTGAATCCATAACCGTGGTCGATCACGACAGTCTTGCCCATGCCGCCCTGGTTACCCACTTTGATTACTTTACCGTCGGCCGTGGCCACGATCTGTGTACCGCGCGGGTTAGCCAAATCGATCCCCCAATGCATCCGCTTGTAGCCGGTGAACGGATCATATTTCTGGCCATAGCCACGTGAGTACCAGCCTTTACATGGCCAGATCGAGGGTGTGTGTTTGAGGCGATCTTGCAGATCGTCCAACGCCGCGTGGACCTCGTCATATTTCTCAAGCTCAAAACGAGACAACCTCAGCAGGTAGTCAAGATCGACCTCGGCCTGTTGGGCGGTTTGCTGGGTGGTGGAGAGAGCGGTGGTGACCGCCTTGGGACCACCCACGCCGAGCTGCCGTTCCTGTATATCGATCTCCGGCAGATCAAAAGCAGAGCGCAGGACGATCTCTTTCTCAACCAGATCGCCGTAGCGCGCCTCTACCTCCGAAAGGCTCCACCGCATCTGCTCAAACTGCGAAGCCAACTCTGTGTTCTCATTCTGAAGTCGGGCCAGTTCTTTCTGAGCCACTTGATCATTGAAATACTGCGAGGTGAAAAACAGGCCGGCCACCAACAAGACCAACAGGGCGCCGCCTGCAATATATAGCGAAGCCACCGGAACTTTCACTTGTTTGAAAATCCCACTGGCGTCGGGAATCATTATTAGCGTAATCTTCTTTCTAAACATCCTCACTCCGTAACGGTTCAACAACTATCACCGGTGCGGCCAAACACCACCCACCAGTACTCAAAACAGCCCCGAAAGTACATCGTTGTCAACACAGAGTCAAGAATAAAAGCGTCAAACTACCCTTGACTACTTGATCAGCACGTAATCTTTGCTAAGCACCTTGTTGACAATCTTGGCCAGTTTCTCAGCCTGCAGGTTCTGCAAACTGTAGAGATGCCAGTATGTCTTCCTGGGCAACCCGGTAAAGACTCTCTTTTTCTTAGCGACCATCGTCATCACGCCCTCCGTTGGCTTCGACAAGCCCGACCGGGGCGGCTGAGTCGCCTCCCACATTAATCGGGTGTCCAGATCAAAACATTTAGGTTTCGTCCATTGCTATGCACAGAGCGTGCCCTTTGCAGGGGACCGCCACAGGTTTTGGCGACAATCACTAACATGCTACCCACACACAACTTAGCGGCGACCTCATTAACCCCAGTCTTCCGAGGCCTTTTTGATGGCTGGAGAAAATGGGGTAACTGTCCTATTAATGCTCCTCATCGCTCAACATTTGCACAGGTTTTTGGCCCCGGCGAGATTGGCTGAAGAGCAGTTTCTTCTCTCGCGTAGCGGCGGGTCTTGTGTCCGCCGGGTGGCTCAGACGGCCGCAACAGGTGCTGTCGGGCGACTCGCCCGACGGCGTGGCGAGGTTTTCTTAGGGCAGAACAGCTTCTGGTTCTGCCATTGCCCAATGTCGGAACCGCTAAGAGGGTTCCGACCTACAGGAAGAGAACCGTACTTTGCGAGAGATTAGCAGACTTTTTGAGATATCGCGAACAGAATCTGCTGTCTACAGATGGACGCTACGCGCAATCGATTGACGACGCCGGGCTTACGTCGTACTTTGATACAAAAGAGCCACAAATCGGATGAAAGGAACACCAATGTCCAGACTGAAAGATAAAACCGTCCTCATAACCGGCGCCTCGGCCGGGATCGGCGCCGCCTGCGCCTGTAAGTTTGCCGAAACCGGAGCTCGGTTGATTCTGGCCGCCCGGCGGCGCGACCGGTTGGAGGAGGTGTCCACCGATCTCAATGTAGATGTCCACTTGATGGAGCTCGACGTCACCGACCGCTCGGCTGTGGAAGCGGCCATCGATGGTCTGCCGGAGTCGTTTCGGGAAATCGATCTGTTGGTCAACAACGCCGGTCTGGGGCGCGGTGTGGATAAGCTCCACGAAGGAAATATCGATGGTTGGGAGGAAATGATCGACACCAATGTCAAGGGACTTCTGTACCTGAGCCGGACGGTAATACCGGGCATGGTGGCGCGTGGGCGCGGGCACGTCATTAATATAGGTTCGATAGCCGGTCACCTGGTCTACCCCGGCGGCAGTGTCTATTGCGCCACAAAACATGCTGTCGATGCTCTGACCAAAGGGATGCAGATCGATTTGGTCGACACACCGATCCGGGTCTCCACGGTCGACCCCGGCCTGGTCGAGACCGAGTTTTCGCGGGTCCGGTTCTATGGTGACACCGAACGAGCAGCCAAGACCTATCAGGGTTTCCAGCCGTTGATCGGCGAGGACGTGGCCGAAGCGGTCGTTTGGATTGCCGACCGCCCGCCGCATGTTCAGATCGGCGAGCTGATCATCCTCCCAACCGCCCAGACCTCGACAATGCACCTGCACAAGGAGGGGTGACACGGGGGGGCCGTGTTTTTGTGGCTTCGCCGCCTTGGACAAGAACGCGCGGAGCGCACAAAACCTATTAGTCGGTGTCATTCTGGCGAAGGCCAGATTCAGTTCTGGTAGGGCGGGTCCGTCTTCGCCTGCGCGCCGAGGCGTGAACCCGCCAACATTGGTTAATATGTAATGGGAGATCAGATGGACGATAAACCAAAACCCAAAACGCTCTACAAGTTCCGAAGTTGGGTGAATGATTGGAATGATCCGGATAACCCGGAAAAGAACCTCCACAGGACGCTACTCACCGAACGAAAACTGTGGGTGCCAAAAGCTACGGACTTGAATGACCCCTTTGATTGCTGTATCCCTTTTAGATACGATCGGCTGCCAGAGGAAAAGTTCAAAGGGAGACTTATAGGTCTGTTGCCACCGGCAATGCCAATGGCTCAACGTGCAGAGCTGGCTGAAGCGAGAGTTCGAGAATTGGAGTTCAAAAATCAGGCTAAGTTGCGAAAATTCCTAGAGGAATCTGCGCTCAATTATCGGGAAAAGCACGGGATTCTATCATTCTCAACAGTGAAAGATGTGCCATTGCTTTGGTCACACTACGCCAATGCATATCGCGGGTTCTGTGTAGGTCTCGACTTCTCTCTATTCACAGGAGTCTTGCATGAATACTTCACGAGCACCGGCAAGCCATATCAAGAGGCTTGGGTAACATACGTAAAGACATTCCCCGAAATCGTACCTTCTGAAGACCTTGATGATGAGGAGGACTATGAGAAGTTCCTGCAGTTGTTCACCGCAAAGTCAAAGCACTGGGATCACGAGGAGGAATATCGATACGTCTTCATGGATGCAGGTGGGTTCAGTCTGAATCTAACCCCGCAATGCGTGTCCGAAGTGATCCTTGGTTCGGAGATGCCGGAAGCACACAAGGAAGAAGTTACCAAAGTCGCTCAAGAACAGTTTCCATCCGCCCAACTGCTTCAGGCGCAACGCAAGTTCGATAGTTTTGAACTCGAATTCGTCCCCGTATGAATCGACAAACCACCTTTCCTTCGAGGGAAACCATATTCAAAGTCCCCTCTGGAGAGTCGGTTTAGGGGTGTGTTTAGCAAAGGCGCAAAGCAAATAATACACCCCGGCCCGCCAAGGCGGGCCACCCTTCTCGAGAGGGGAGTTAGAAAAGCAGCTATCGTGACAGCGACACAGCTAACGCGTTCATGCTTCGACTCCGCTCAGCATGAGGTTGTGTCAGGACCACAAGGGGTCCTGACCTACAAAGAACCAAGAATCGCTCAGTCTCTATACATCAACAACCGCTCCCACAGCGGCTCCGGCTGGACTGTCGAAAACATCCGTTCCACAAGTAAGGTCAAATCGGTGATGTCGATAGTGCCATTGCGATCCAAGTCAACGGCGTCAGGCAACTCAAGAGATGGACCGTTGTTGAAGAAGTAGTCAACCACCAAAACCAAATCCGAAATGTCGCGGCTGCCGTCGTTGTTGACATCGCCGGAGACATGCCCCATCAGTGTCACCATCGCCGTCAGGTCAATATCCGATTTATCGTTGAACAACCCGGTCACCACGCACGGCTGCAAAGTAATATCCCACATCCAACCGTACTGATTGAGGTAACTGCCGGTGTTCATATACATGACCACCACCTGTCCGGCGAAGTCCGGATGGCCGGTCAGTACTGCACACGAATCCGGCACCAACGAATCATTGACACGCAAACTGGCCAGATCGATCTCTTCGACCGAATAGCCGGATGTGAAATTCCCCACGACTACCAGCAGGGTGGATGGATTGACCGAGTTGACATCGAACGTGTGCAATGTGTCCGGATATGCAAAAGCTCGCAGAGTCCCCGAGCACTTGGGATCGACCGCACCGATCAGAGTGCCGCAACTGTTTTGATTCGGAGCGCACGGCGACAAACTGTCGATACTGAAATCACTACTCAGCGCATCACAAAAAAGTGGATCGGTCGACAGGTTGCCGTTAATACTCGCCTGCGCCGAAATATCGCCTACCCAGTCGCCGCCTTCATTACCGTAGATATCTGTACATGCAATACTCGGGATGCTGTCGAACATGGCCACGATCCCCGCCCCTTGTTGATTGAAGGCCACTATCGAGTTGGACAGATCGTAAGAGCAGCCTTCGCTGTAAATCGCAGAACCGAATGGAGCATCGTTGAAGACGAAAGTGCCGTTGGTCACAGTCGGTGGGTCGCCATAGCAGTAGAGCCCACCGGCGAAAGTGGCCTGATTGCCTTCAAAGACACAATGATCAAAACTGGCCGGCGATTCATAGCACGAAACACCGCCAATGATCATGGCAGCGACGTTGCCGCTGACCCGGCAGTTGGTCAAGATCGGGTTCGAATAAAAGAAGTCTATTCCGGCCGACATGCCGAATGGAGCTTGAGCGAGGTTCTGTTCAAAGATGCAGTTGTCCAGTATCGGTGATGAGAAGTTCGCCGCCAGTCCGCCGCCGAAGAAGCCGCACCGGTTTTCTTCGAATCGACAATTAAGAAGCAGCGGCTCCGAACCTTCTTTGCAATACATGCCCCCACCGGTGCCGGAAACCACATTAAGTCGTATCAGACAGTCGCGGATAACCGGGGAAGCTTGGGAGCATAGGATTCCTCCGCCATTGTTGCTTGTCCCCATACCTTTCTGAAGGGTCAGACCACACAGGACCGAACCGGCACCCTCACCGCTGACAAACCTGACAACACTGCCGCTGTCTGCCGGCCCCAGGATGTTTGGGTCACCATCGATCACCGCCGACATTATGTGAATTGAGTCACCGCTCAAAAGAAAAGGTCCGCCCACGGTGATGGCTTTACCGTCAAAGTTTATTCGCTCGTGATAGATACCTGCGGCAATCAACACCGTGTCGCCATCGCCGGCGAGATCAATACCACCTTGAACCGTGGCAGCCTCGGTGGGGATATTAATAGTAGCGGCCAGGCTATTGGTGGTAGCAATCAAGAGCAGGCAAACCGCCGGCCACCAGGATACGCGGCTTGACACGATGCGGAAGATTGTTCTCTGTCGAACTCTGTTCAAACTAATCCTGTTCGCAGTACGTTGGGCAAGTATTATCCCGTTGATCCGCTTTCAAGATCGTAGATAATCCGGATTTGTCAATCTCAAACTACACCTTCCGGGTGCTGTATGCGCCCCTTTTTTCCTTGACATCAGGCCCTTCTTGGCTTCATTGAGTTATTGCAGGGGTGCCGGACCAGGATTAGTATCAGCGGCAACAGCGCTGTAATGATGGTGCTCCTAAGGGCAGAGTGGGAATACTTCATAGAGCCTTTTGGTTCTGTTCAATTAATCGATGTTAGTGCCCGTTCGACGGAGGATAGGTTGCCTTTCATGCGGCGTCAATGGATCGTTGAAGCAACAATAATCGCTTTGGTCTGTTGGGTGACAACGGCGGCCATTACCCAGACCGAGGCGGCCACCGACGATCTGTCCTCGGTCGACTCTTTGGTCATGATGATAGATCCACACACATACACAGTTGGAAACCTGAGAATAGATGCAAAGCGACGTGAAATTGTCCTGCCCGGCTGGGTCAACCTGGACAGTGGACAGGTCGAGTATTTCGCCACCTCTCCCGGCGGCAAGACGCATGAGTCGGTGCTGGTTCTGGACGCGGTGCCGCTTCACCTGCAAACAGCGCTCTTGCTGCTGGGATTCGAGAGCGGCCGGACAACAATGCACTTTCAGGGAGATAGTACAGAGCCTTTGGGAGATTCGGTGGCGATCTGCGTAAAATGGCAGGACCCATCCGGCCATGATGTCATTTATCAGGCGCACCAACTGGTGTACAACGCTCAGCGTCAGTCATCCATGCAAGCCACAGCGTGGCTGTTCACCGGATCGATGGTTATCGACGGAAGGTTCATGGCCGATCTGGACGGCTCTTTCATCGCGACCTATGCCGACCCGGTGGCCGTGTTGAATAATCCATTGGCCGGCCGGCTGGACGACACTGTATACGAAGCCAACAAAAAGACACTACCCAAACCGGGAACGCCGGTTGCGGTGACAATCAGCAAGTGGTCGCAGCCGACCCTGTCCAAGGAGTAGTATGACATCATTCTCGAAAAGAATCATCTTGGTTGCTGTTCTGGTTGCATCACTGATATCTGTGAGTACAGCCGGCGACAAAAACAGTTTCGATCTATCGCTCAGGCATGAAGCCCAAGCCGCTGTTACTCGCGCTCTGGACTACCTGGCCGCAGCGCAGGAGGAAAACGGATCGTTCAATGATTACCCCGGTATCAGTGGATTGGCCATGACCGGTTTCGCGCGGGCGCCTGCAGAGTTGCGCAAAAAACATGAAGCTACCATCGTCCGAGGCTTTAAGTATCTTCTCACCAACGTACAGGATGACGGCGGCATCTATCCGCCGTTCGAACCGCAGTTGAAAGCCTACAACAGTTCGATCTGTCTGATGGCGCTGGTGGCTGCCGAGGCGCCCAGTTTCGAGCAGCAGATAATCGCCACCCGTGGTTACCTCATCTCCCTGCAAGCCGATGAGGATGACGGTATCTCGCCTGACAGTTCCACCTACGGCGGTATCGGTTACAACAAGGACGAACGCTCCGATATTTCCAACATGCAGTTTGCTCTGGAAGCGATTCGCACCTCGGAGAGCTATGCATCGACCGACCAAGCGGCGGTGACCCTGGATGGATCTCTGCCGGAGAGTACCAACGAGGACCTGTTTTGGGAGAAAGCAATCCTCTTTCTGCAGAACAGCCAGAACTACAAAAAGTACAATGACTACGAATGGTCCTCAGATGACGGCGGGTTTGTCTATTACCCGGGTGTTTCCAAAGCGGGAGCGACCACCTCGTATGGCGGCATGACTTATGCCGGGATGAAAAGCTTGATTCACGCCGGACTGACCCCCGACGATGAACGGGTGCAGGCGGCTTATCGATGGATCAAAAGCAATTACACGGTCGACACCAACCCCGAGTTGGGAAAGCAGGGCTTGTTCTACTATTACCATGTGATGGCCAAGGCGCTGACCCTTCTGGGCGAACCTACTCTGATCGACGCAGACGGCGCCGGACACGACTGGCGCGGTGACCTGGCCGACAAACTGATCAGCATACAGGCGGCCGACGGTTCCTGGGTCAATGAAAACGGTCGTTGGTGGGAGAACAACCCGGTTCTGGTTACCGCCTACTGTGTGCTGACGCTACAGGAGTTATTGAAACCTGAATGACACATCTGAAAGATCAGGTAATGATATATGGACCGCCGCTCGAGGCCGATAGACGACCCCGTCCGGTGATCGAACGAAGATAGAGGTTAACAGTAATTCGGAGGATGGTAATGAGAACACGATTGGTAAGTCTGATTTTGGCGATGGCTGTGCTCTGCCTTTTGGCGGCTGACATTTCGGCGCAGCCGATCCGTGTGAACGTGATGCCGGACGGTATCTGGAACGATGCGGCTAACATTTACACTGCTTACGCCTGGCCCAATCCCGACACCGCTCTTACAATATGGGGCAACGTGATCGGCGGGACGGCCCCCTACACCTATGAGTGGGATTTCGGCGACGGTTCGGCGATTGTGACCGGAGCCGTTACCGATCCGAGGTATATTGCGGTAACCCACGGCTATTCGAC
>Ga0224499_10000119_pt1 | contig 19268 bp, 16 predicted proteins | sample SF_Jul11_sed_USG_3_FD_168125 | JGI IMG/M metagenome (GOLD analysis project Ga0224499, IMG submission 168125) | Sediment microbial communities from San Francisco Bay, California, United States - SF_Jul11_sed_USGS_24 | ecosystem: Environmental > Aquatic > Marine > Sediment | place: USA... | reverse complement strand
TTCCTTGCCGGTCATTGGCGATGATCCCGTCCATCGAGGTCTGGATGAGATCGTGCTCAAACTCATAGCGCTTTATTAGCTCTCGTTCCAGCCTTTTGACCTCACGCATGTCCTTGAAGTATCCCACCGTAGCCACCTCACGCCCCTCCTCGTAAAGCAGAGTGGCAGAGAGCAGAATGGGAACCGGCTGTCCATTCTTGGTGAGCACCTCCACTTCGTAGTTGATTAAGCGACCGGGGCCACCGGATTCAGAGCCGTAGATCATTTTCTTGATCTTTTTGGCCACTCCTTCTGCATACAGTTGGCTCACATGGATATTGGAAACTGCCTCTTCACGGGTATATCCAGAAATCCGTTCAGCGCCTTCATTAAAAATTATGAGGTTACCCCGCCGGTCATTGGCGATGATCCCATCCATCGAGGTTTGGATGAGATTGTGCTCGAGTTCGTGGCGTTTCTCCAACTCTTCCGTGGTATCCTTGATCAACTTTTCCAGGTTCTCGATATATTCTCGAAGTTTTTTATCCTTCCAAAACCTTTCTCTTGAGCGCAAAAGGGCAGCGGCAAGTGCTTTTTCACTAATGGGCTTGACGATGAAATCTGTTGCCTCGTTTTGTAAAGCCTGAATCGCCAGATTCATCTCCCCGTGACCGGTGATGACAATGACCTCCGTATCGGGGCCCTGTTCTTTCACCCTCCTGAGGACCTCGATGCCATCCATGCCGGGCATCTTGATATCCGTTAGAACCACGGACGGAAGTTCCCTGGCAAAAATCTCCAGTCCCTTGGGACCGTTCTCGGCCATAAAAACAGTATATCCGTCGCTTTCCAGGGACACTTTCAACAGGTCCCTTGTACTCGCGTCATCATCGATCACCAGAATTTTCATCGTCCTGAGCTTTCCCCTCAGTCAATTCTTCTTTCATCCGCTGTGCTGAGAGGTTAATCTAGAGGGTGAAAAACTACTTATAGCGAAGGGTTAAGACGAGCCCATAAATGACTCTGTGTCAGTGCTTACTTCTTAAGGAGAAGTTCCACATTATGAATTAGTTCTTCTGGCTCGATAGGTTTTTCCATGAAAATGTCTGCGTGAATCCAGTCGAGGTCCTCTTCCAGGGTCCGGCCATAGCCTTTCTCAACGGGCGGGCGAGCGGAGACAATAAGTACGGGCATACCGTAAACCCCCTCCCTTTCCTTTATTTTGGTCGCGAATTCCAGACCTTCATTCATGGTTGCCATCATAATGTCTAGAATAAGAAGATCCGGCCTTTGTTCCAAAAGAAGCTGGTAGCCTGTCTTAGTATCCAAGGCAGTAAACACCTGGTAGTCATACTCTGAGAGGATTTCGCTCATCGCATCACAGATTTCCGGATCATCATCAATAATTACGATTTTCTTACCACTCATTGTTCTCTCCTTCCTTGCTCAACGGCTGGCTAAACCCAAGATACAACGTTAACTCTTAAAATTCCAGCGAAACAACACCATGGTGCGCCTATGGCCTCGAGGTTAACATCACATAAGCCACTTTCTGGCAAAGTCGAGACTAGTTGATAGGAAAGGATCTAACTGCAGGAATATTATACTTTAAGTTTAACCTATTCTACGGTCTTGGCGAAGCTTTTCGTTCAAAAAGGTTAACAGGATAATTGCTGCCACGCTCTAAACGATGCAGACTCTTCGGACTTGGGTGAAATCAGTCAAGCCCTCGAATACCTTTCTTATACCATCTTGTTTGAGGGTGCGCATCCCCTCGTTTACGGCAGCCCTGCGGATCTCTTCCATGTGCGCCCGATTCTGGATCAGTTCTTTTATTTCTGGACTGGCCACCAGCAACTCATGTATGCCTGCTCTGCCTCGATAACCACTGTCGTTACAGCGGTCACAAACTTTCAGCTACTGGATTCTATGAATTCGCCTTGCACCTTGCGCCTTAAGCCTTGCGCCACATTGTTCTTGGATATTGACGGTCGGTTTCTTACTGCCCTTGGTTTCCTCTCCCGCCTTTGCTACCTGAGGTTAGTAGAGAAACATCGGTTTTCCCATTACATGGCGGACTTTGGGACGGTATTGTTCCGCATCATAGAGTTCTCGAACGTCCACTCTCTTCTGTCCGGCTGTAATGGTGCTCATGGGTACGTCCGTGTAAATTCCCTGGGTTAGGGAGACCATGCGACCGCTCACTTTCTTGAGCACCAGGTCGATGGCCATGTTGGCATAGTTCACTGCCACCATCAAATCTAGAGAATCAGGCGCACCACTGCGCATCAGGTAGGAAAGCTGCTGGTAGATAATGTTTTGACCGGTCAGTTGCTTGAGAACTTCACCCGTTTGCATCCCAATTCCACCCAGTTTGCGATGGCCATAGGCGTCGGCCTCGCCAGACAGCAAGATTTCGCCGCTCACCATCCTGGCTCCCTCGCTGATGGTAAGCATGGCATAGTTGCTGGGGTTGGCCTGTTTATCCTCCATGATCAAGCGGGCGAGTTTTTCCGGGTCAAAAGGAACTTCAGATATTATGGCTCTATCCACACTCGCTAAATACGCGGCAATCAGGGAGGTCTCACCACAGTAACGGCCAAAAAGCTCAATAACAGCAATGCGCTCGTGGGAACCGGTAGAGGTGCGAAGTGAATGGATAAAATTAACACTCCTGGTCACAGCGGTGGAAAAACCAATGCAATAGTCAGTGCCGTGAACATCGTTGTCCATGGTCTTGGGGATCGCCACCGCGGGGAATCCTTCTTCATGGAGACGCTCCCCATAGCTTAGGGTGTCATCTCCGCCAATGGGAATCAGTACATCGATGCCCAGGTGCTCCAGGTTGTTGAGGACATGCGCAGTAAAATCGTTTAGTTCATCCTCTTTTGCTTGCTCTTTAAGAAATTCCGGCACATTCTCGTATTTGACTCTCCCCGGATTTGTTCTCGAGGTGTGGAGATAAGTGCCACCGGAACGATCTATGGTGCGAACCTTCGCTCTGTCCAGTTCTACAATATTTTTCTCTCTACTCTCGGGGTCGTCGGGGTTGAACTCGAGGAGACCTGCCCAACCTCTTCGGATTCCTACTACATTAAGGCCCTCCTCGATACCACGGTAAACCACTGCTTTGATGCATGGGTTCAGCCCGGGCACGTCGCCACCGCCCGTAAGTATTCCTATAGTCAAAGACTTCTTCGCTGCCATAATTTCTCTCCCCTTAAGAGATTACAGTGAGAGTACACCTCAGTGCACCTGTCTAATCACAAGATTTTGGGCGTGTCATTGAGCCCAACTAGCAGAATAGGTGCTCTCAATTTAATCTGAATTGTGCGGTATAGTCAATAAAAAGGGGAGTGTAGATTGCGAATTTGGCTTCGCGTCATATGGCTGCGCCGTCATTAAGTCATTACGCTTCGCTGTCATTTGTTGTAAGAGGTAGGGGTAGATTTTAGATTGCAGATTTGAGATATAGGAATTTGGAGATTATGGAATTGAGGAATTACGAAAGACATGGAGCAGAATTCAGGTTTCAGATTTTTGTTTTTCTTTCCTGACACCTGAAACCCGACACCTGAAACCCTGAGATTTGGTGCTTGGGATGTGAGATTGCGGATTGGGGCAGGCACAGGGCATAGGGTAAATTTATATTTGAGATCCGTTACTCTATGCTCTATGCCTTACTTCTTCCTAGAGACCCAAACGAGCGAACCATTTGCCCCCACGAGCCGCACGGTTTTCTTTATGAATCCGTTCGATCTTCTGCTCGTAGTATTTCTTGCACTGTTTGATAAAGTATTGGGATTTTCTCTGACTAGAAAGTCCCACTTTATCGAAGGGTGCATCCCAACATCCTAGTTTTAAAAGAGTCGGATCCAAATTTGGTGTTTTCAGCAATCTAATTTTGCTTTCGTAATACGAGATTTCACCAATGCGTTTCCTTTTCATCTTCCCCCCCTCACCCCATCATGTATCTTATTGTATACAAAGGCAAAGATGCCCAAGCCCTTCAAAGAGATAATTCTGCTGAAATACCAAATACTTATAAAATTCAACCATTTCGGACGCCTCTAATTATTGCAACCAGTGTGCCAAAGGGAGCATGGGGCATAGGGCATGGAGCATAGAGCACGGGGAAATACGGCTGGCACCGGGCAGCGGACAGATTAGGAGTCATTTGCCTTCGGCGTCATTGGGTCATTACGCTTCGCTGTCATTTGTTGTAATCGGTAGAGGTTAGAGGACAGAAGGCAGAAGGTGTCGGGTGTCCCGCCTACGCTCTGTTGAGCTAAGGCGTGGCAAGCAGGTGTCAGGAAAAAGAAACACAAAAGCTGAAACCTCCATGCGTGCTGAAACCTGAACACTGAAACCTGAAACCTCACTCTATGCTCCTGGCTCCTCGCTCCATAGGTGGTATGAGACATGCATGCTAGTTGCAGACCTACTCACTAATGGATGCGAGTCCAAATCGAAACTGGCTCTAAGCACAAGGCTTGTCAAATCTGCTGCAGTCGTGTTAGTAAGTAGATGAGATGTATGATAATTGAAGCTCCTTCATTTTATGTCGTTCGCTCGCTGGAGCACTTTGAGTCTGGGAGGACGTAATGCCCGAATTATTTGGCGGTACCGAGGTAAGTCAAGAGATGATAATCGCAACCATCGGCAATCAGAATAATCCTGCACAAGTGGTGGAGATTGTACACTTGCCTGAAAAAGGATTATTCCTTACCCGTGGCATCTCCACCCATTTTAACCTCAAGGAGATAGCTGTTCCCCAAAACCTTATGCTTCCCGCAATTCAAGAGATGACCGGGGTGGTGTCATATCTTTTGGAACGTATAGCTACGGCTGATGATCTTAATCTCCCCTTTCGTTATGAGCCTGAATTCGAAGTGGACGATAGTAGATTTATTCTTCAGGAGAGCGAAGATTTCATGATGCTCGAGCGCGACGAGTAACCGATTTTTTCAAGAAGAGTCCGGCGGAAATTGATCCACTGAAAAGTATAGGAGACCTTGATGACAGGGAGGTTTCGGCCAATAGCCAGCTACTTGAAAGAGGCGGCGGGGCTCATTTCCGATCAGTTCTTGGAGAAGTACAAGCATCCGGTGCTGCTGTGGCCACAAGCCGGAGATTGGATAGAGGACACAGCTTTTCAATTTGAGACTTTTTCCAGTGAGTACAGCGAGGAATTGCCTGGGGCAATCTCCCCTAGTACCGAATCCCAGATCGCCGAAACCGTGGTTGTCGAAATCCTCAAACAAGCCAGTTCTGCTCCCACCAACATGATCTGCGTTGGCCGAGCTGCCAATAATGACATCGTACTGGCCAACAATACCGTTTCCAAGCTGCATACCTATTTCCTGGTGTCAGAAAAGGGAGATTCTTACGACATTGTTGACGCCAACTCTACCAATGGTACCGTGGTAAACAATAAACAATTAGTTGCTTATAAGAATCAGCCCCTGGTGAATCGCGACAACATTCAATTCGGCCCTTCCATCCAAATGGTGTATCTGACACCAGAGGGATTCTACGAGCTATTACAACAATTGCACAGGTCTGGTCTCACATGATGAAGTTATACGTTATGGGTTATACGTTATACGTGCTTGGATTCTGCTCGTTGTCTAGAGCTCTGGACTTGGAGAAAAAGATAGATCAACTCCACCTTTCCAAAGGTAAACATTTTGCTTTTCCGTATAACTGATAACTAATAACGTATAACTTGCTCGTCTCGAGCAATGTGAATTGAAACTGGCGTCCGTTTTGCAACTCGGAATCGCTTCCACTATAATCGCCTCAGATACTATATCGAGAGGCCTTCATAAATTTTAACCCCTGAAATCACCACGAGGAGGAGACTATGTATGTGGGTCGGAAAATGACGACTGATCTCATCACGGTAACTCCCGACACTCCCCTGGTAAAGGCACGTGATCTCCTGCGGGAGAAGAACATCAAACAGCTGCCAGTCGTTGACAAACGGGGCAATCTAGTAGGCATCCTTACTGATCGGGACATCAAGCAAGCGTGGGCCTCACCAGCCACCACTTTGAGTATCTACGAACTCACTTATGTCCTGCAGAAACTGACCGTTGAAAGCGTCATGGTCAAAGAGCTCATCACCATAAGTCCGGGCGCCACCATCGAACGCGCTGCTAGTATCATGCATGACCGCAAGATAGGTAGTCTGCCAGTTGTAGAAGGCGATAAAGTGGTGGGCATCATTACCAGTACCGATCTCATGGAAGTGCTCTTGGACGGCCTTGGCATTAAAGAAGAGAGCGGTCGATTGGTAGTTCTGGTGAAGGATCGAATTGGAGTGCTAGCGGATGTCTGCACCTTACTCAAGGACGCCAACATCAGTATTGTGAGTATGATCACCCTGCCCGTGCATCAGTACCCAGATATCCATGAACTGGTCATGCGGGTTATTTCAGGCAAACGTGACGCAGCCGTCGACTGCTTAACTCAAGCTGGTTACAAAGTGATTACCGAGTACAAGAAAGACCTGGAACCCTATTTGCCCACTCAGTAGTGTCAGTCGTCCGTGGTCCGTGGCACCTAATGACTGGGTAATTAGGCTACTCTGCTATAACACGAGAGTAGTCATTAAGTCATTTGGGCTAAACGCCCGTCATTGAGTCATTAGGTTGTTAAAATAAAGGATCACCCTTAAAGGTGAAGCTGTGAGAAGGTTCTAGGTTTATTGAATGACCTAGTGACCTAAAGACATAATGACAATTAATGACAGCGAAGCTAAATGACGGCGAAGCCTAATGACCTGACGAGGCTTTGCGTCCATTCACTCCGACCCTGTCTCAGAATTAACCTCTTGAGCTTCCACATCTTCGGCAATATTACTCGCCCGAGACCGGCCCACGGCAAGGTAGACAAATGCGCCAATGGGCGGTAGGAGAGTTACAACCGCAAACCAGATCACCTTATTTTTCAGGGTAGGAAAGCCCCGGTACGCTATATCGCGGATGGCCCACACGGTTGGAAGAAAGAGCAGTATAAACACCCCAACAAGTAACAGTATTCTTAAAATAACTCCCGTGTCCATATCTAACTATTATCCTTGTTCACATGATCGGTTCTAGCCCGGATATTTTCTTGCCTCAAAGCAGCGCGATTCTATCACAGTCACTGCGCATTAGTCATTCGGTTTGCTAGTAAGCGGTGAGCGGTCAATCGTTGAAGCCTCGAGATCGCGGCTGGAAAGCCGCTCCCACAGGAAAGATTCTCTGTGTTCTGTCTTTTTAAATCCGTAATCCGAAATTGTCCTTCGGACTCCCACCCTTCGGGCGGGTTCCCAGTTTCGCAATTCGAAATTATTTCCCTATGCCCCATGCCCCATGCTCTATGCCCTATGCTCCATTTCCTCCTTCCAGATAGCTTTTGAGATAACGCGCTGTGTAAGACCGCTCCGTCTGCTCGAGCAACTCCCTGGGTGATCCGCTTGCCACCAGTTCTCCCCCGCCGTCACCGCCCTCGGGTCCCAGATCAATAATGTGGTCTGCAGCCTTGATCACCTCCAGATTGTGTTCAATCACCACCAGGGTGTGGCCATGATCTACCAAGGCCTGCAGTACTGCCACCAGTTTCTCCACATCAGCAATGTGGAGTCCGGTGGTGGGTTCATCGAGAATATAAAGGGTCCGGGCTCGATGGTTTTTCGCCAGCTCATTGGCCAACTTTAACCTCTGAGCCTCACCGCCGGAGAGGGTTGGGCTGGATTGTCCCATGCTAAGGTACCCCAGCCCAAGGTCGACGAGGAGCCGGAGTGAGCGTTTGATCTTAGCCACCGCGCCAAAGAAGTCTGCCGCTTCTTCCAGCGACATCTCAAGTACTTCCGCTATGTTTTTGCCCTTATAGCGCACTGCCAAGGTTTCGCTATTGTAGCGCTGACCGTTGCACTGTTCACATCGAACATAAACATTGGGCAAGAATGCCATTTCCACCCGCACCAGACCTTGCCCTTTACAGTTTTGGCATCGTCCGGTGGCGACGTTGAAGGAAAAACGACCTGGTCCGTAACCCCGGGCCCGCGCCTCTGGAGTTAAAGAAAAAAGACGCCGGATATCATTGAAAACCCCCACGTAGGTGGCTGGCACAGAGCGAGGGGTCCGACCGATGGGGCTGTGATCCACCTCCATGACCCGGTCCAGGTGCTTCCACCCAGCAAGTTCCTGGTACTCTCCAGCCTGGAGTTCAGCCTTGCTCAGTTTGTTGGCAAGTGCTTTGTACAGGGTTTCTTCCACCAAAGTACTCTTACCGGATCCGGACACGCCGGTTACACAGGTAAATGTGCCCAGAGGCACGGAAACATCAATGTTCTTGAGATTTCGTGCCCTGGCCCCACTAAGCATGAGCCAGTTGTCTGAGGACGGTATTCTCTCTGAGGAAGCCAAATTCCTCCGGCCGTTGCCGTTGAGATACGCTCCGGTAATGGATTGGGGTGTCTTTTGTAGATCAGCCAGAGTGCCGCTGGCTACCAAGCCGCCTCCGTATCGCCCGGCGCCAGGACCGAGATCTATGAGGTGATCTGCCCTGCGAATGGTTTCCTCATCGTGCTCCACCACAACGATGGTGTTACCCTTCTCCTTCAGTTCTGTTAGGGTATCCAAGAGTTTGTCGTTGTCGCGGGGATGAAGACCTATGGTGGGCTCGTCGAGAATATAGCAGACTCCACGCAGATTGGATCCCATTTGGGCCGCCAACCTTATCCTCTGGGCCTCGCCCCCCGACAGTGTATCTGCGCCGCGACCAAGGTGCAGGTAATCCAAACCCACCTGTTCGAGGAAGTCCAGACGGTTGAGGATTTCATCGAGCAGAGGCTTGGCAATGTCAGCATCTCGTCCAGAGAACTGCCAGGTAGTAAAAAGCCCTCTAGCGGCCGACACCGGTTGATCACAAATCTCCCATATATTCCTACCGTTTATCCTCACGCTCAAAGCGGTCTCGTTCAAGCGAGCACCTTTGCATACCGGACAAACGTCACCGTCAACAGAACCTTCCCAGTGGCCAATGCCTTCGCATCGGTCACAGGCACCGTGTCTGCTGTTGAAGGAAAACAACCTGGGATCAAGACTGGGCATACCCAGGTGGCAACGGCCGCAGGTTAGACGGCGGCTGTAAAATACTTCGTCCTTATTGCCTCCCCACGCCACTAGTTGGCCATCACCCACTGCCAGCGTCTCATCCACCACCCCAGCCAATTCTGCTTCACCAGCTTTGGAAAACCGTTTCCACTTTCTTATGACTATTTCCACATCGTGTTCCTGAAATCGTGCCAGTTTTGGAATAGGATTCAGCGAATATATCTTCCCGTCTATCCTCGCCTCCTCATATCCTTGAGCCACAGCTCGTTCCAGTATTTGCCGGTGAAATCCTTTGCGGCCCATTATTTTCGGGGCGAGCAGAATCAGACGCTTATTCTCAAACCGTTGGCGGAGATCACGGGTCATTTGTTCCGGACTCATAGCGCTTATGATCTGCCCACAGATTGGACAGTGTGGTTTCCCTACTTTGCTGAATAGGAGGCGAAGGTAGTGGTAGACCTCAGTAATCGTGGCCACGGTAGAGCGTCGCCCCATCTGACTACTGCGCTGATCAATAGCAACAGTTGGTGGTACCCCGCTTATTTCTTCCGCCTCGGGTCGGTCGAAGACTGGCAGGTATTGACGCGCAAAGGTAGAAAGGCTGTCTAAATAGCGGCGTTGCCCCTCGGCAAACAGGACATTAAACGCAAGGGTAGACTTGCCCGAACCCGAAACTCCGGTAACCACCACTAGTTGGTCGCGAGGCACGTCTAAGGTCAGGTCTCGCAGATTGTGCTCGCGGGCGCCGCGAATCTTTATTGCTCCATTCTGCTCTGGACCTCCATTCATATCGGCTACAGGAGCAGCAGTTTCGAAGCCTTGCCAATATCTGGCAAGAAAACGACCCGTGTGTGATGCAGAGGACTCAGCAACCTCCTCTGGCCTGCCCGCGATAACTACTTCGCCGCCCTCATCTCCGCCTTCGGGTCCAAGGTCTATGACATGATCAGCAGCTTGGATCACATCAAGGTTATGCTCCACCACCACCATTGAGTTGCCTGCGTCAACCAGCCGATTCAACGTTTTCACCAGCAACCTGGTGTCGTCGGCATGGAGACCAGTGGTCGGTTCATCAAGTATGATGAGGGTGTTTTTGCGAGCTTTTAGTCCCAGGGAGCGGGCGAGCTTCAATCGCTGACTTTCGCCTCCGGAAAGAGTGCTGACGGGTTGTCCCAGACGGAGATAGTCGAGTCCAACATCACGCAGTGGTAAGAGCGGTTTGATAATACGATTTTGATCCGCAAACAGTTCCATGGCCTCAGCCAGGGTCAAATCCATGACTTGTCCAATGGAAAAACCGCGGTAGCTGACCTCCAGAATTTCTTCCCTAAAGCGGCGCCCCTTACACACAGGACATTCCAGATAAAGATCAGCCAAAAATTGCATTTCGACTTTCTCGAATCCCTGTCCAGCACAAGCTTCACAACGACCACCTGTGGTATTAAAGGAGAAGTGACCAGGACCGTAGTTTCTGAGTCGCGCCAGATCAGTTTTGGCAAAGAGCTCACGAATGGGGGTCAACGCTCCACTATAGGTAAGCAGGTTAGCCCGTGGAGATCGGCCAATAGCCTGCTGATCCATAAAGACCACCTCATCGATATACTCCAACCCCTTTATCTCGCGGCAGTAACCAGGCGTTTCGGTAGCGAGTCCCTGACGCCGCAGCCAATTGCGGTATAGTACGTCCTCCACCAAAGTACTCTTACCTGAACCAGAAACGCCGGTAACAGCAACCAATAGGCCCAGGGGAATGCGAACATCAAGGGTTCGCAGGTTATGAGCTTGGATACCCACAAGATCCAACCAATATTTTTTTCGTGGCCTCCTTCTCTTTCTCGGGCGGGCGGGACGGCTGCTGCCTGTGATATATGCTCCAGTCCGCGAGCTTTTGGCCGCGGAGATTTCAGAACTGGGGCCGGCGAACACCGCTTTTCCCCCGCGCTCGCCAGCTCCTGGTCCCAAATCCACCAGGTAGTCGCTGGCACGAATAATTTCCGGATCGTGCTCCACAACCACTACTGTGTTGCCTTGACGCGTCAGGGCCCTGAGGATTCTCACCAGTCTCCGGTTGTCTCTTGGGTGCAACCCTACACTGGGCTCATCCAACACGTAGAGAGTGTTTACCAGGGGTGAACCCAGAGCTCGAGTGAGGTGTACTCGCTGTACTTCACCTCCGGAAAGGCTGCGGGACTGACGGTCCAAGCTCAAATAGCCAAGTCCCACCTCAGACAAGTAGGTAAGTCGTCCAATAATTTCTCTGAAAACCAGTTTGGAAGCAGGATCCGCCTCGAAAACTGATGCCATATCCAGGAAAAAAGTCAGAACCCGGCTGATGGGTAACTGGCTAACTTCAGCAATGTTCTTACCACCGATGCGGTAGAGGAGCGATAGAGGCTGGAAGCGGCTGCCATTGCAGGAAGCGCACGTGCGGTAGGCACGGTAGCGAGATAGAAAAACCCGAACATGCATTTTGTAGGTCTTGGTTTCGAGCCAGCGAAAAAAACCGCGGACCCCATAGAACTCATCACTTCCTTCGATCACTGCTTCCTGCTGGGCTGGCGATAGTTTGTTGAAAGATACATCCGTAGGAATACCTACAGCGTCGCAGAAATCCTTGAGATCGTAGTATTCCATCCGCTCTGCGGACCATGGTTTAATTGCACCTTCTTCCAAGGTCAACCTTTGGTCTGGAATCACCAAATCTAGATCCACATCGATGACTCTGCCGAAACCACGGCAGATCTCGCAGGCACCCAAGGGACTGTTAAAAGAAAAGAGATGGGGGGAGGCCGAGGGATAGCTAATATCACAGCTGGCGCAGTGATTGGTTGCCGAGAAGGAATGTATTTCTGCGGGAGGGAATATAACCTTCACCTTACCCTCGCCGAAATGGTACGCCTGTTCCATCGAGTCGAGAAGGCGCTTTTTATTTTCCCGACCCCACACAGTTCTATCCACCAATACATCAAGATGCTCTGCATCGGGAATCGACTCATCATCCAGGTGGAGTATCTTCTCCTGGTGCCACAAGCGACGGAAACCTTGACGCCACAAATAGCCATGAATTTCCTCTGTGGTTCGACCCTTGATGTCCAGAGGAAAAACTATCAATACTGGGCTTTCTTTGGGGACCTCTGACAGCGAAGACCAAATGGTCTCAGGGGTATCCTGGTAAACAGGCCGGTCGCATTGCTGGCAATGCAGCACTCCGGTTCGGGCAAAAAGCAGTTTCAGATGGTCTGCAACTTCCGTTATTGTACCCACAGTTGAACGGGAACTTTTAATGCGGTTTCCTTGCTCTATGGCTATAGCTGGAGGAATGCCAATAATGGACTCAACCTGAGGTCGGTCCAACCTGTCCAGAAACTGGCGGGCATAGGGCGAGAAGGTTTCAACGTAACGGCGCTGACCCTCAGCATACAGTGTGTCCAGGGCCAGACTTGACTTGCCGGATCCGCTCACGCCGGTTATGGCAATGAGCTGTTCCCTGGGGAGATCCAGGGCCAGATCCTTCAGGTTGTTCTGCCTGGCACCCAGTATCCTGATACAGTTGTCATTGCTCATTTATCACTTCTTCGCGCTCGCTGCGCTCCGCTCAGTCCCCAACCTCTCGGTCGAGTCCCCGGTTTCTCATTTCGCCTTGATCATCTCTGATTTTCCTATCCGCATAAGAATATCCACTATTAGTAATCACGGGATACTAATCTTCAATGATAAATCACAAAAAAAAGGAGTCAGGAGTCAGAATCCAGAATTGAGGTTTCAGCCTTTATGTTTCTTTTTCCTGACACCTGAAACCCTGATATTTGTTTCTTGGGATTTGGGATTTGTCCTGCGGACTCCCACCCTTCGGGCGGGTTCCCGGTTTGGGATTTCGGAATACGAATTTCAAAACAAGCGGAAGGCAGAGATTCTTACCTGTGGGAGCGGCTTTCCCCGTCCTGAGCTCGTCGAAGGGCAGCCGCGATATCATTGCTTTTACGATTGCTAGGTTGCTACGGTTTCTACAATTTACCGCTGACTACTGGCTACTGACTACTGGATTTTATTAGGTCCAGGTAATGGCGGAGAATCTCATTATGTTAGCAGCCAGCGTCGCTAGCCCGGGAGCCAATAGATCGCTGAGGGCCAGATTCAGGTGTCCGTCCAGTTGCTTCAGTTCGTCCTCAACTTCAGCATGGGGACCTAGATTGACACGAACCCCTTGAGAAAAAAGATGATGCGCGGGATCACACAACTCTGGTGGAGTGAAAGCGAAATGCATCCTGCAAGCCAGCGGCCGGGCCGAGTATATGAGGCACTCTTGGATATCGCTTAGAAAGGAACAACCGTTTTTCGCCAAGCTGTAATTGTGCAAGAGGGTATCATCGTTGCCCTTGCTTTCAATCTGTTCTTCACTCCTTTCATCAAGCAGCTGCCTCTTCACTCGATCGAGTACTTGGTAGCTTTCAAGACTTCTACGGAAGAATTTTTCCAACTTCCCAGCCTGTTGGATATGATCATAGATGATAAGAAATTCCCAATTGCTGATTCCGGCAGGCATGTTAAAACAGCAGGCAGCACATCCAGGCCCACAGTAAACCCGCCAGCCTTTCTTCTGCACTTTGCCGATGGTGTAGATGAGGTACTCATCGTACAACCGGAAGGCCCGCTGGCTCAAACGTCTGGTATCTTCTGGCAGGCTTAGATGCTGGCGGAATCGTTTTACCTCACCCATAGCCCCAATTTCACGGAAAATACGTGCCATTTTTGCCATGAGTGGTCTGGACTGGTGGTCGTCCAGTTGCGGGATGACAAGAGCAGCATCGGACTGCTGCCCAGAAATGGGGAATCCAGTCATTCTTAGAATCTCAGTAACCGAAAATAGGGGATCTCTGTTCGGTACCTACAGGAGTGTCTTCAGGTCCTGAAGACTTCCTTCCTGGAGCGTTTCACTTAATTCTTTGAGTTTGAGGCGGTAGTAGGCAAGAACATGCACCAGCGGTTTGCGGTTCGCCCACAACCGCTCTGCTGCGTGTGGAGATACTTTGGCGACAAGTCTGGTAATCTCTTTGAGCTCATTACTTGAGTACTCGTCTATTTCGTCTACATAGCCACTCACCTGGCCAGCAGCCTTGCAAACAAGACTGAGAAATATGATGGGAAGATCTTCGAGGACCGCAAAAAGGCGGTCGTGAACCTCTGGATCCATTTCCTCGACCTTGCAGCCAGCCACCTCCCAGACTTCTCTGATCCGTTTGACAGCCTCCTCGTCGCGCCGATCGCCTGAAGTAAGTATACAGGGTCTGCCCTGAAAGAGAGCAGGATAGGCTTCATCAATATCTTTCTCCTCTTCGAACACAACCGGATGGCAGCCGACAAAAGGATTTTCTTGTGGTAGTACTTCTGCGGCTTTTTCCAACACAGGTCCTTTTATCCGACCTACGTCGCAGACAACGGCTCCGACCTGGAGGTGCGAGGGAATGTCGGCCAGAACATCCAGAGTAGAGTGCGTGGGCACCGCCAAGACCACTAGATCGGCCTGGGAGAGACCCTGTTCGAGATCGGCCACCGCCTGGTCGACAATGTCGCGATGTAATGCTTTGGTAAGTGCGGTCGCATCTGTATCTATACCGATGACCTCCTTGACTAGACGCTTCTTACGAAGCACCATAGCAAGTGATCCCCCCTTCAATCCCAACCCAACTATTGCTGCGCGCTCAAACTGTTCTGCCATGCTCCTTCACTCCGTTAAATTGGTGCGGCTGAAGATGACACATTACCCCCGTATCGTTTCCTCTCGCTAAGGATCGTCCTCACCTGATTACCACAGTCAGGCATGCCTGTCAAAGCATTTTTTGTAATGTCAACAACAAGTTATCATTCTACATCGCGCATTTTTCATCTGACCTGATCGGTGGGCAATTGGCAACATACTACGAACTCCAGTGCCCCCTGGTTATGCCAGAAAAAGCTTTCCATACTGCTGGCTTCTCGGTATTATGATGCGCCTAATGGAGCATGACTCTTTGGCTTTTCCGGCGTTGGCCTCCCTGATTGGGTCTTGCCGTGGAGAAAACCACCCATGGTCATCCGCTGCCCTAATTGCAAGTTTACTGGTGCCCTCAGAGCAAAGAGTCGTCTTGCTGCTGATGACGTCTTATATTGTCCCCGCTGTCAGACACCCATGTCCTTTGCCGAGCCAGAAGATCCCACAGCAGCATCTGGTGCTGAGGCTGAGTTACAGACTCAACCACACCACCAGGTTGACTGGGAAGCACGAACCTCGTGGCTCGACCTGATTGCCTTTTGGCGGACCAGCAAGAACATCCTGTTTCATCCTGCAGTAACCTTTACAACTCTAAACTATGAGGCTGGGATAAGCAGTTCCCTTGTGTATCTGCTTGTCTACGGCTCTTTGGGGCAAATCATCGGCCGCTATTGGTTTACTCTTCTCGGTATTCGATACGGCATTTTGGAAGGCAACGCTCTCAGCAACACCATACACTTTGGAGGGGTCGTGCTGCTTACCCCCATCGTGCTTTTTGCCTCTATTCTTATAGTTGCAGGCCTGGTCCACCTTGTTTTGCGAATCCTACTTGCGAGCCAACGCCCTTTTGCAGCGACATTTCAGGTCATGGCTTACGCTTCCGGGGCAACCTCTCTTGTCAATGTCATACCATTTGTCGGCAGGTTTATCATGCCTATCTGGGCCTTGGTTTTGTACTTTGTTGGCCTCGTCAAAGCCCACCAGACCTCAAAGACCAGAGTCTTTTTCGCACTCTTGCTGCCGCTTGTCCTCGCGGGTTTGTTTATCACCGGGATTGTGCTGCTTCATATTGCTGTGCATGTTCTGGATTTCCTGGAGGCAATTCAACAGACTCTTTAGTGCCCCGTTATTGGCCACGACCCACAGTCAGGAAAGCCAGGTACTTGAGCCGAAAATGCTTGACTCAGTGGCATTTGGCTGAATATAGTTTGTTTGTGTAGTTCGTAAAGACTGCTTCACCGCTTCTTTACTGATTTGGATTTGCTGATGAGCTGATCCGGTCGCAGCTTCAGCGATATTTTGTACATCTCAACATTAATTCCCCGTCATGCTTTGAGGCGGGATTATCCATACCTGAGTTGGTTGGCGTCTATTGGAATGGAGGTTATAGCGGTGAAGGAATTAATTGAAATAATGGCGAAGGCGCTGGTTGAACATCCTGATCAGGTACAAGTGATTGAAATCGCTGGAGAACACGCTTCGGTCATCGAACTCAGAACCGCCAAAGATGATATTGGCAAGGTAATCGGCAAACGAGGACGTAACGCCCAGGCAATGCGTACCATCTTGAACGCTGCCTCTGCAAAGCTCAGGAAACGCGTAGTTCTTGAGATCATCGATTAAAAGAGCTTTTGACGGTTCAGCTTTGCCTGGTCCAAACTTTCTCGACCTTTGGAGTGGAAATATGCCTGACAGCAGGCCTTCTTGCTTTGGCATTTCTGAACACTGTATGCCCAGAGATGAGAACGGCATCATCCAGCCGCAAGAACACTGCCGCCATTGTGACCACCTGCGGGAGTGCCTCCAGGAAGCTATTGAGGCTTGTGGCGGCGTGGAGAAGCTCAAATCTGATAGTGGTTCTCAATCCGACGAAAAACAGGCGGATCCAAAGGGCGTCGTAGGAGCGATTCTGCGCTGGTCCGAAAGAAAGCGGGCAGCACAAAGAGACGGGACCAGTTAGCCCGGATATTTCATGAATTGCTGTCGTGAGACCACGAAACTGGGAACCCGCTTGCGGGACTGAGCGGAGCGCAGCGAGCGCGAAGAAGATGGGCGTGCCACCTGGCAACCGCAGGGTGTTGGTTCCGAGGCGTACCTGAACGGTACGTCGCAGGGGCCGCCTGTCCTGAGCGAAGTCGAAGGAACACCCGAGGACGCCAGGAAGGACGGCCATATCCGTGGTCGCAGCAAGTCATACATGAAATATCCGGGCTGGACTCTTTGCGTTCAAATACAGCAGGCAATGAGTTTCACCATTCGCAGAACATCAGCAATCCCAAAGCCACCCGACCACACCCATATAACATCATTTACCTCCTTACAATGAAATCTATCCTCATTGTCCACCAGGGTGCCATCGGCGATTTTATCCTCAGCCTACCGGCGGTGGAGGCTATTCATCGCTTTTATCTTGCGGCCCATTTCTACTTTATCGCCCATCCTGGCATCGTGGAGATCCTCCAAAGACGCCCCTACTTCAAGCAGGTGTTTAACTGTTCCGACAAGTGCTGGACCTCACTCTATAGCTCGGAAGGAACATTACCTGCAATTGTTCACGATTTACTGCCCCAAGTGGAAACCACCTTTGTTTTTGGTCGTCCAGCCAGCCAGATAATAGCCGATAATCTTGCAAATTATTTCGGAAATCCTGCACATCGACTAGATCCCTTTCCTGAGCCCGATCTTTGTCTTGCTGTTGGTGATTATCAATGCCGTCAACTGGAAAAGCTCGGTATTCCCGCCACTCCTCCCGCAGATGCGATTATTGCTCCGTCGCACCCCAATGTCCTCGAGGCTCGTGATTTTCTCAGCCGGAACCTTGGGCCCAGAGAACGCTTTGTTTTGTTGCATCCCGGCAGTGGAGGGAAACAAAAGCTATGGGCAGTTGCAGGATGGCTCAGTGTTATCAACAAACTGTCAGCCCACCGCAACATTCGTTTCGCTTTGTTGCAAGGACCAGCCGACGAAGGTATTGTTCAGTACCTGCGCTCTCAGTTGGAATCAAACTCTTCTATTCTCGTGGAAAATTGGCAGCTCGGCAAGCTGGCTGCACTCATGAGCGAGGCCGATCTCTATCTAGGTAATGATTCCGGAATTACCCATTTGGCAGCTGCTTGCGGTACTCCTACCATTGCTCTTTTCGGTCCTACTGACCCGCAGGTTTGGGGGCCCCAAGGCCCACAGGTCAGCATTATCCGTTGGCAACCAGGGAGCTCATTCAATGAGCAGGCAGAATCCAGAAAAATCTCTGAGCCTCTATTGGAAGCAGAGCTTGTGTGCAAAAAAGCCAGGGAGTGGCTGCAGATATGAGTGACCAGAAAAACCAGGGCCACAGGGATTATCTGGCCATCGCGGTGTTTATTGGTGTCTTGGTGGTCTTTATTGTCTCTGCCTTTTACCTCGTAAGAACTATTAGAAAGCAGGACTTTGGCGACCCGGTTAAAATAGTCTCCAGGTGGATGGACACCCACATAGAGAAATACCTGGAGAAAAAGAAAGATATACGGCCGCAGAAAAAGAAAGACAGGAAGTTAAAAAAACATTTTACAGCTGGCCGCAAACTCTACAATAAAAGGAAGTACAACAGAGCACTACAGGAATTTGACAAAGCAGTGAAGATCGACCCAAGTAGCTTCAAAGCTTATTTCTGGAGAGGACGCGCATATCTTAAAATGGGACACTATGATAAGGCGACAGCTGATTTCAAGATGGTAGTTAAGCTGAAGCCAGATTATGCAAGACCATATCACAATTTGGGGTGGCTCTATTATCAAAAAGGAAAATATGAAGAAAGCATTCGGTATTTGAATAGAGCAATCGAGCTCGAACCAAACAATGGGTGGGCATATTATACCAGAGGTCGTAGCCACTTTAAAAAAGGCGATCTCCAAATGGCATTAAGAGATACCACGAAATCCTGCACCTTAGGCTATCAGCAGGCTTGCTCGGTTCAAAAGAAGTATGAGAACGAAGTTAGAGAGGGGAACCAATAATATTATTAGAATTCTTCTAGACGGACATGGCTAGAAGCGGTTGATGTTTTCCTAAAATCTGCAGTCGATGCTTGAAAGAGGTGAAACAATAAGTTTCATTAGAGCTAATAAGAATGTATTCGTCCCGAATTGGTTTTTTCAGCTGGGAGGTTTTGACCTATGAACACAGAGAAAAGAATATTATTTGGGGTAGACGATTCTGAGTTTGCCATCCAAGCCGTTGCTGCCGTAGGCGGTCTGCTGAAAAATAGCAGAGACTATAAGGTAACACTGTTCTTCGGTTCCCCTGACCCAAATCTCCCTTTCTTATCAAAAGCGTTAGGGTTAAGTCCCGAGGCAATTGAAGAGTTCGAAAAAGTGTGTACCTTGGAGGAGCAAAAGGTCTTAGATCGGTGCAAAGAAGCCTTGACAAACTCCGGTTTCGATTCCGATAGAGTCGAA
>Ga0224499_10000114_pt1 | contig 19645 bp, 20 predicted proteins | sample SF_Jul11_sed_USG_3_FD_168125 | JGI IMG/M metagenome (GOLD analysis project Ga0224499, IMG submission 168125) | Sediment microbial communities from San Francisco Bay, California, United States - SF_Jul11_sed_USGS_24 | ecosystem: Environmental > Aquatic > Marine > Sediment | place: USA... | reverse complement strand
AGCTTGACATAAAACTCGATGTAAGCGATAAACCGTGTTCCTTTGCGCCGCTAGCTCAGCTGGATAGAGCGTCTGACTACGGATCAGAAGGTCGGGAGTTCGAATCTTCCGCGGCGCGCCATATAAATAAAGGCCTCAGCACTTAATTAGTGCTGAGGCCTTTTGTGTTTTTAGGGTTATGTGGTCTGTGGAGGCTCCGGTGACTATTTCGGTGATTTGTCGTAGTAAGATCGAGAGGTCAAATATCACTTGTACTATGAATGAAAAGAGACTTATCAGGACCGTGCGACTGACACTCACTCTTGTCAATCGTTGCTTTGGTTAATCAGATTAACAATAACCTTAACGATGGTGTCTTTCTCTTCCGGCTTGCTTTCGGCAATCAACAGGGTCAGGGCGACCAATGTATTGTCGGCCAAGCGCTTGCTGCCGTCGGCACGATAGAGGATGTTGTTGGAGTTCAGAAAGTATATGAAGAGGGCTGCGGCGATTCGTTTGTTGCCATCGCTGAAAGCATGGTTCTTGACAATGAAGTAGAGCAGGTTGGCAGCTTTCTCTTCGGCGCTGGGATATAGCTCTTTCCCGTCGAACGTCTGGTAAATGGTACCGATGGCGCTCTTGAAACCCTGGTCTTTTTCGATGCCGAACAGGCCTGCGAAATTGCCTTTCATCGACAGTACGATTTCGTTAGCGCTCTTGTAGTCAAGCACAAAGTCTGTCGTACCACTGGTTTTTTCAATGCTCAGGGTGCCATGGTCGTAGCGGTCGAGCAGGTCGAGGGCGTACGCGTAGTCGGCAATCACTTTCAGCACGTCCTTACCCAAGTCATTGACCAGTTGCTGCTGTTCCAGGGTACGGGAGAGCAACTCCACTGCCTGCTGCATTTCGGCCAGCTTCTGGGACTGTTCTTCTAGCCGCTGCTGATTGATAGTATAGCCTTGCACCAGGTGTTCGCGTAGCACCTTGGTCGCCCACTGGCGAAACTGGGTGCCGCGTTGCGATTTTACCCGGTAGCCAACCGAAATAATGACGTCGAGATTATAAAATTTCAACGTACGCCGAACCTTCCTGCCGCCCTCATTTTGAACAACCGAGGATTTCTCGGTCGTTGCGCCCGGTTCCAGTTCACACTCTTTATAGATATTGCGGATGTGCAGGCCTATGGTGTCAGTATCCTTATCTAGCAACTCAGCCATCTGTTTTTGATTCAGCCAGACGGTCTCCTGCTCCAAACGAACGTCAAGAGAGGCCTCACCATCAGCCGATTGATAGATAAAAACCTTGTCAGTCACTTTTCTGGTCCTCCTGATTTAATTTACTGTGAGCAAACCTTGTACCCCATTGCACGATAACCACGTTCACGTTTGTCCCACATTCTGGCAAGCTTTGGCTGGTCGCTCTCAATGTAGTCATAGATTCGAACATCCATCTTTTCGGAATGCTCGCGGTGCAGCCGACCGGCATATTGCTGTAGTGTGCCTTTCCATGAAATGGGCATGGCGAGAACCAAAGTGTCTAGAGGTGGGTGATCAAAGCCTTCGCCTACGAAACGGCCTGTAGCCAGAAGAATTCTGGGTGCCTTTTCGTCGAGTTTACTAAGTGAATCGAATGTTACTGCCCGCTGTTTTTTTGAAAGACGACCATGAAGGACATAGCAGGTTGGAACAGCTTCAGTCAAACAAGTCTGCAGTAGGTTCAAATGTTCAGTCCGCTCGGTTAGAACTAAGACTTTTCTTCCCTCTTGATACGCATTGACAATATCTCTCGCAATTTTCTGTGTTCGCCTAACATCGTTGACAAGTGCATTAAAGACGTCCTGGATTTCTGCATCATGTGGACAGCTCGGTGCAGGAATATATTGTGGCCATACCTCAAGTTCCGTTGGAAGGTTCTTTGGTTGGGCGGCGGTGTGCCTAATGGGACCGCATTGCATGAAAATTATGGGATGATGACCATCACGTCTTACGGGAGTTGCCGTCAGGCCAAGAATATATTTGGCTTTAGCCTGCTTAAGGATCGTCTCAAAAGAAAAAGCTGAAATATGATGACATTCATCGATAATGATTTGGCCATAAGAGTCAAGAATCTCATGTATGTCTTCACGCTTAGCTAGTGACTGCATAACGGAAATATCAATTTCCCCAGAGAGTTTGTTTTTGCCCCCTCCAAGTGCTCCAGGCAGTTCTTTAGGAAGGTCAAGAAATGTCGCCATTCGTTCCTTCCATTGTGTCAGGAGTTCTGTCCGATGCACTAAAATCAAGGTGCTTACCTTGCGGCGCGCAATCATTGCCGCTGCCGTTACAGTCTTCCCGAATGCTGTCGGGGCACATAATACACCCATGTCATGTTTTATCATGTTCCTGACAGAAGTCTTTTGGTCGTTGCGTAAATTCCCGGTAAACTTTGTTTTAATCTTCTTACCCGAGGCCCGTTCATCTTGTATTACCGCTCGGACGTTATTCTGTGCCAACAACTCAAGCAAAGGTTCCAGACAACCACTTGGAAGGCCGATATGCTGTGGGAAGTTTTCAGCGCATCCTATGATCCGTGGTTTATCCCACACGGGAAGTCGCATTGCCTGGGCCTTATAGAACTCAGGATTCTGAAAAGCCGCTATGCGAACCAGTCGGTTTGCCAATGTCTGGGGTAGGGCGCTTTTAGCAATGAAAACTTGATTAGCCACGACTAGGTTTAGCTCGTCTGGGAGAGATCCAGAAATTTTATTATGGGCAGTTAACGGTCTTTGCCAAGGCTTGTGATCATTTTCTTCAGGGAGAAAAGCCACATCAAGGGGATGCTTGCCGTCACTTGCACGAAGGAGTGCTGCCTCAAGTTCAGACGGTGATATTGGTTTCAGTGACGACAAGTACTGCCATTGGTCTGGGTACGGGGTAAGGTCGTTATCAACAAAGACACTACAACCGCCTTCACGGGGTTGTTTCTGCAATGGCAGAGCAATCAAGTTGCCGAAGCCACCTTTGGGCATAATGTCTTGATTAGGGAAGAATCTGTCATAGCTGGCAAGGGAAAGTTGGCGGGTTTTATCACAGGTATAACTGATCAGAGCTGCACCCAGCTGCCGAGCCTCACGGGCAGGCACAGGGTGGGAAAAGAAGACCCAAACATGAGCACCTTTTCCTGAGCGTGAAATTTCCAATGCTGCAGGGATGTCTAGCTCAAGACACGATTGTATAAAAGCCCTGGAGTCTTTTTCCCATTCAGACTTATCAAAATCAACAGCAAGGAAATAGCAAGTGTCATCCTCAAGAAGAGGATAGACTCCGATGATATGCTTTCCCGACAAGTGATCGTAAATGACTTGATCTGTGACTGGAAGAAAGAGACGGTTGTTGCAATTAGCACATTTTATTTTTGGCTTATTGCACAGGCCTGGCTTCCATTCATTGCCACAGGCAGGAGAGTAGCCAGATCTCCCCTTTGCTGATTTCCAACGTGTTGGGTAAATGTCCACTCGTCCGCGAAAAAGACGTCGGAAAAGAGTAACTTTTTGATATGTAGAAAGGTGTACGGGCACGTCGCTGGGCAATTGCAAGCGAGGCTCTTCAACTGGATCGTCTTTCCAGGAGATTCCATGCCGTTTTAGCAATGCTTTAAGGCGGGAATTCTCTGTCTGTAATTGTTGGTATTCATCTGCGGTTTTAGCTGAGGCAGTCTTAGACATGTAAGATTTGTCACTGTTTTCCATATGCGCAATATATCAGACATAGAAAAGGACTAAAAGTATTGTGTAAACATCCAGTCCCAGGGAGAGGTCTGAACTTGGTTGAGGTAGTCGGATAAAATGGACAATTTCACTGTTGTCCCTGAGTTGTCTTGTTATCCTTATGTTATCCCGCTGTAACATAGTGAAAACCAGGGGTTTCATAGGCTTCGCTGGGTTTTACCATGAAAAGTCTTGAGTGGTGGTTAGGGACGAAATTCAACCCAAGGTGTTGATATTAAAGACAACGGCTCAAAATGAGCGAATCTGATCAATTTTCTACGGATCAGAAGGTCGGGAGTTCGAATCTTCCGCGGCGCGCCATTTAAGATTAGGGAGTTAGACAATTTGTCTAACTCCCTTTTTGGTTTGCCCAGCGTAGCGGGCAACCCCGGTCTGTTGAAAGAAACAGACGTCGCCCCGACCAGGGGGAAGTCAATTCGAATCGCAAGGGCGTTGCTGGTAACGGCAGGGTCTGAAGGAAGCGATAGGAAGTGAACTGCACATAGCGAAAGCGAACCAGATTCGGCGTAGCGGGTGGGTAAGCGTGCCAAATAGCGCGAAGCCCGATACCTGGTCAGACCCGTAGCGTGATTGAGGATGGGGTAGTTCACAGGGAGTCCGAGGTAACTGGGGAAGCCTTGCATCGTTTCAATGTCTGAGTGGTCGGGTATTGGATAAGGGAGGCACAAGGGGCAACCCGAGGTCGAACGACGCGGTGTGAGGTGGCAGATGAATCCGTAGTAGTGATGAAGTCCCGGCCTGTGAAAGCTGGTAACAGTCTGGAGGGTAAAACCGGGATGACCTGTCGCTTGGTCGACGGGGTTCGTTGTGAGCCAAAAGCCGCAGCGGAGTGCGAAGGGAGGAAGTTTATTCGAAGGTTTTCGGAACCAGCTCTTGAACGTTGAGCCGGACACAAGCCGTCCGACGGGGCGGGACACGCTATCTGCGGTCGGTTGTAAGAGACCCTCTGCGGATAATGGTCGTCCATCTGAAGTAACCGGGACAGGCTGTCGTAGATTGCCCTTTGGGATAGAAGGCGATGGCTCCCCGGCCAAGATCGGAGGCGAGACGAGCAGGGCAGGGAGAAGGAAACGCAGGAACAGGTATGGCGAAGATTTACCACAGTCTCTATGACCGCATGCTGTATGAGAAGGGACTGCTTCAGGCATTTGCCAAGGTCAAATCCAACAAAGGGGCACCCGGAGTCGACGGGCAGTCCATCGAGGGTTTTGCTGAACATTTATCTAAAGAGATCGCCTTGCTTGTGCACGAGTTGCGGCAGAAGAGTTACCATCCTCAGCCGGTTAAACGGGTAGAAATACCCAAACCTGGCGGAGGTAAACGGTTACTCGGCATTCCCACAGTTCGTGATCGGGTTGTACAACAAGCTCTGCTGAATATTTTGCAGCCGATATTCGACCCGGAATTTCATCCGTCAAGCTATGGCTATCGGCCCGGCAGAAGCCCGCATCAGGCGGTTGCCAAGGCCAGCCAGTTCATTCGGCTGTACGGGCTCAAATGGGTTGCGGACATGGATGTGTCTCGGTGTTTCGACACCTTGAATCATGCTCTGATCCTGAAGAGCTTTCGCCGGAAGATTGCCGATGGAAGTATTCTGGAATTGGTACGGATGTTTCTACAGGGTGGAGTGATGACTGGAGAAGGTTGGCAAGCAAGTGAGACAGGTAGCCCCCAAGGCGGGGTGATCAGTCCTCTCATTGCCAATGTCTATCTTGACGCCTTCGATCAGTTCATGAAAGGGCGAGGATATCGAATCGTTCGCTTTGCGGATGATATCCTGATTCTCACCCGATCAAAGAGCGCAGCACATAATGCACTTAACGTGGCAAGGAACTATCTGGAAGGGACGCTTCTCCTCACCGTCAATGAACAAAAGAGCCATGTCGTCCATAGTTTTACGGGCGTAAACTATCTCGGAGTTGAGATCCATACGGGTTACACCCGGATCAAGCGCGAGAAGGTTCGAGAGTTTAAGGACAAAGTAAGGCGAATCACCCGACGCAACTCTCCGGTCAATCTGAAACAGGTCATATCTGATCTGAGTCCGGTTGTTCGAGGCTTTGCCAATTACTTCCGCGTAGCGAATTGTCAAGGAGAGTTCAAAGTGTTGGCACAGTGGGTCAGAAGGCGCTTGCGAGCCAAACAACTTTGTCTGTGGAAAAGATCCAAACGGCTTCACCGCAGACTCAGGCAGTTGGGTTATCAGGGCGAGTTTAAAGCGATAAAAATGAACTCGTGGCGCAACTCGGCTAGCAATCTGGCCAGCCATGCCATTCCTGGCAGCTATTTGCGGGAATTGGGTCTCTTTGAATTAACTACAGTGCAAACCGGATACCTGCCTCAGAACTTCTGAGGGAAGAATAGACAGGAGCCGTATACGAGGCCCGTACGTACGGTTCTGTGAGAGGGATGAGGCGAGCTTGATCGGTTCGCCTCACCCTACTCGATTTTTTCAAGTTTCGGTTGAGCAATAGAATTGGCAATCAGTAATAGAATTTCGTCAGCACCTCTTTGAAAGCCTTGGATGCTGGCGACTGGGAGCGAGATTTTAAGTTCGCCAGCCAAATCTGCCTGTCCACAGTCAAACCATCGACTTTGACCTTACAAAGCTCTCCCGCACCAAGATTATGGTTTACGGAGAGTTCAGAAACAAAAGCACACCCGAATCCTTCAGCAACAGCCTGTAACACCGCCTCATTACTGCCGAGTCGTGCGCCGATCGTGAGCTCTTCCGGATTCAGGCCTCGATGGCTTAATGCAACACGCAAAGCCTGCCCACTACCCGATCCCTCTTCACGGACTACGCAGGGTTCAGAGATAAGTTCGGCTAGGGAGAGTGAGGCCCTTTTTGCCCAACGATGGTTCGGGCCAACTATGAGTGTCAACGAATCAGCAACAAGCGGAGTGAATTCGATCTTCTTTGTACTCAAGTAACTTCCGACTACGGCGAGTTCGATTTCTGATTTTTCGAGACAAGCGATCATCTCGCGGGAGTCACCTGTCAACATGGTAAGGGTGATCCCGGGATGTTTCTGTTTCAGTGCAGGCAATACCGGCGGGATCAGATAATTTGCCGGAACATTGCTGGCACCAATCTTCAGCAGAGTATTCTCCAGCCCCTGAAAGCTGGCCATCGATTGGCGCAAGACATCACGCTCCGCGAGAATCCGCCTGGCGTGGACAAGAAACTTCTTTCCTCCTGCAGTCAGAACGACGCCGCGGCCAAGGCGGTCAAACAGTTCTGTGCCCAGTTCATTTTCAAGAGCTGCCATATGCTGACTAACGGTTGACTGGGTTAAGAGGACAGCTTCCGCGCCTCGCGAAAAACTGCCTTTTTCGGTAATGGCAATAAAGAGCTCAAGCTGACGAAAATTCACACACACTCCTATTGAGACAGTCAATACCTGACATTTATAATATCGAAATTATCGGTTTGCTTATCCGATGTCAATATCAGATACTTTTTGCACCTTGGGAAGCAACTGAACACACACAATCATTGCAAATTATCTTGAAAGGAAAAACCCTGTGAAAAAAATTATCTTCTTTTTGGTGGGGATTCTCGTCATTTCAACTTCTGTTATGGCGAGAGATTATCAGTATATCAGTTCTGCAGAACTTCAGAAAAGGATTGAGACAAACAAGCAGGGCCTTTTGCTTGACATCCAGGTCGAAGACGAATTTTCTGAGCACCATATCGAAAATGCCGTTGCGACCTACGCTTACCCGGTTAAATCCGACCAGGACAAGCAGAAGCTACAGGCGGTTGTCAAGCAGGCGAAAGCAAGCAAGGAGCCTGTCACGATTATCTGCCCCCGTGGCGGTGGCGGTGCCAAACGGACTTATGACTATCTTAAAGAGCAGGGAGTTTCCGAATCCCGCCTGCTTATCCTTGAGGGAGGCCAGGCAGAGTGGCGCTATTGAAGACCTTCGAATCGGGGGCACAACGACTCAATACTGAACAAATAGAACCTACATGTTAGATGCTCGGCGCAAAAGAAGAACTCGATACTGATTTCGGATCAGAAATTCGGGCGTTCGAATCTCCCGCGGCGCGCCATTTAAAGAAGGGCCTCAGCACTAATCATAGTGTTGAGGCCTTTTTGTGTTTTCTGTGCCAAGTGGCCTTTGGGGGGCATGTATTGTACCTTTGCTCTTATCGGTTAAGATTAAAGAAACTTTGAAACCTACCAGGAGAGCAATCATGCAATTGCAAGATTATTTTGAAAATGCAAGTGGCGTTGGTGTTATGTCCACCGCTGACAGTGGCGGCAAAGTTGATTCCGCGATCTATGCAAGACCACATGTCATGGCTGACGGGACTATTGCATTTATCATGCGCGACCGGCTTACCCATCACAATCTTCAGGAAAACCCCTATGCCACATATCTTTTTATCGAAGCAGAGCGTGGCTACAAAGGTCTTCGTCTATTTCTCAAGAAGGACAGGGAGGATCAGGATCTTGAGTTGATTAATCAGATGACCAGACGTTGCCTGACCCCCGAAGAAGACGAAGCCAAGGGGCCAAAATTTCTGGTCTATTTTAAAATCGAAAAAGCTCTAAAACTGATTGGCAGCGACGCCCCGCAGATAACTCTGCCCTGATTTTCACTCTTCTGAAGTTTCTGTGAAGGTCGCGTTTCTATCTAAACCCGCGTCTGCTTGTACTTTAGCGGTGCAATCCTTTGTAGTGGGAGTTCTTTATGAATACCTGGTTCTACCTGAAACTCTACCTCCTGACGATCCCGGTCTTTTTTGCTGTTGACCTGCTCTGGCTGGGTGTGATTGCCAAGGGTCTTTACCAGAAGAACCTTGGCCATCTGCTCAGCCCCGATGTGAACTGGCCGGCAGCCTTTGCTTTCTATTTCATCTACATTGCGGGCATCATTCTTTTTGCGGTCAAGCCGGCCTTGGCCGAGCAGTCTTTGTTCAAAGCTCTTATCTGGGGTGCCCTGTTCGGTTTCTTTACCTACGCGACCTATGATCTGACGAATCTTGCGACGCTCAAAGATTGGCCGATCAAGATTGTTTTTATCGACATCGCCTGGGGAGTTGTTCTCTGCAGTCTGGTCGCTTCGATCAGCTACCAGATCGGTCGCTGGCTCAACTGAGTGTTATGGCTTTCTGCCCAGGCGGTAGCGACCCTCTTCTTTATCGATTAAATCACTCAGCCGACAGAGCAACGGCGTGACCAGGGCCCAAACTATGGCCAGGGTCACGACGGTGAGAGTCGGGTTGTCACCGAAAGAGGCGGCACCCATTCTAATGCCGGCCCAATAAGCGAGTGGTCCGCCAAACAGCCCGAAGATTGCCGCGAGTAAGTAGCGTCCCGATAGCCAGTGCAAACCGTAGTGGAAGAGTGTAGCGAACTGCGCCCAGATCACAAACACCCAGAGAGGCAGCCACAATGGCCAGTCGGCATCGCGTGTGAAGGTAAACAAGCCGAAGCCTTGCTGAAGGGAGTCAACCAGGATTCCGAGCAGGCAGGCCGCGAACATCAACAACGCCTCGTTTTTACGGGATACGGCCAACAGCAGATGCAAACCGGCAAGCAACAAGCCAACCAGTGCACCGGAGGTCGGAAAGCCCCAGCCTGCGCCGAGCACGCAGCAGAACCAGCCGGCCTGGTAGATAGAGACATTGAGGAGTTTGGTTGCAAGGGGTTGCAGGGACATCAGTCGGTCCTTGAGGAGTGCTCCGGTTTGCTCAAAACCATTTGTGCCAGGTCGATGATGTTGGCGGCGAAGCCAGCCTGGCAGTAGGCGAAATAGTAGTCCCACTTACGCAGAAAGGCCTCGTCATAGCCAATCTCAAGGATTTCCTGCCGCCGGGCAAGCATGGTCTGGCGCCAGCGATCAAGGGTCTCCGCGTAATCCTGTCCATGTTGTTCGAGGTTGTCCAGATGCAGAGTCGATCCACTCGCCATGGCTTTAGTGAGTGCCCCGACAGAGGGGACATGCCCACCGGGGAAGATATGTTTGCGGATCCAGTCGGAACTGTAGCGATACGCGTTATATTTGCGATCCGGTATGGTAATGACCTGGATCATGGCACGACCGCCGGTTTGCAGGGCTTTATCACAGGCCGCAAAAAAAGGTTTTAACCCGGCATGGCCGACAGCTTCGAGCATCTCGATCGAGACGATTTTTGAATACTGCCCTTCTATATGCCGGTAGTCGCAGAATTTGAGTTCAATCCGCTCCTCAAGGCCCGCGTCCAAAACGCGCTGGCGGGCAAACTCGAGCTGCTCCCTGGATACGGTGATCCCCGTGACACGGCAGCCGGTCTGTTGCACGGCTTCGATGGCAAAACTGCCCCAGCCGCAGCCGATTTCGAGGACATGGTCGTCTGCTCCGATCCCGGTCTTGGCAATGATTGACTGAAGTTTGTTCCGCTGTGCCTGTTCCAAAGTTTCGTCCCCGTTTATAAACCGCGCGCACGAATAGGTCATGGTCTGGTCGAGGAAGGTGGCGAAGAACGCATTGCTCAGGTCGTAATGTTCCTTGATGTTGCGGGCGCTGCCCCTGATGGTGTTGGGTCGTTGCAGGTGCCGGAAGTAGTTGACCAGTCGACCCATGAGGGACGACATGATACTGCGGTCATCCATGACATCTTCGTTTTCGGCGAGCAGCGTCAACAGGCCCGGCAGGTCAGACGTGGTCCAGTCGCCATCGGTGTAGGCTTCACCGAAACCGATGTCGCCGGAGAGCATGACGCGGCGGAAGAACTGGAACTCCTTGACGGCCAGCTTTATCGACGGAGAGGCCCCTGCCTCACCGAAGGAATAATGCAAATCGTCGGGAGTCTTCAATTTAATTTCGCCCTGCGGTAGGCGTGACAAAAAGCCCGTGACCATTTTAAACCCGATCCGATCAATCAAGGTCGCTGGTACGGGTCGTATGGTCATGACGCTATCGGGAACCGGTTTCTGATACACGGGGAGCCTCCTCTGCCAATGAAGTTTGGCCGCCTGCCAGAGAATCCTGGGCATGGTCAGGCTGGCGCCGATGGGGTGGGCGATAATGGTTCTTGCCAGGCTGTCTCTGGTCAAGGGCTTGGCCTGGCCATGAATCCGGGCAACCAGGGCCAGCTGGTCATTGACGTGATAGTTGAGCGTATTATCGATGGCTTGATCTGGCTCGGTCAGCCGAAATTCATAATGCCCCCGGACTGGGAAAAAGGGTGAGACGTGGAACTGCTTGTCAGCACGGAAGCGCAATCGGCCATCAACTTTTTCTGTTCCTTTCGCATCGAGCAGATACAGGTGCATCTCACCGAAGGTGTTACGCACCTGGGCAATTATGCAGACCAGAAGGCCATCCTTGTCGTGGCAGTAGAAAAAGCTGATCGGATTGAAGATGTAATTGAAAAATCGTGCCGCTGTTACCAGGATGACTTTACCCAGGGGAAAGGTCATGCCGGCATGGGTGAGAACATCTTCAACTTTTTCGCGAATCGGAGCTTCACCAGGGGTCAGGTAGTCCTTGTCATGAACAGCAACCGGACGTCGCTGGTTATAACCAAACAACATGGTTTGCTTCGCAAGCTCGGGAAGGTCTTCCAGCTGGAAGGCGTAAAAATAAACCGGATAGCGGAAGCTGTGCTTGACCGGCGAAAGCCGAGCGTGCGTGACTTCGCCGAGATAAATTTTCGAATTCATAACTCAAGTCCGAATGCTTTGGCCACGTCGACACCCGACCTGACGGCATCTTCATGAAAACCGTAGCCGAAATAACTGCCGCAGAAATAGGTGTTCTTACAACCATTGAGCTGCGGCAACTTCGCTTGTGTCGCCATCGAAGCGAAGCTGTAAAGCGGGTGATGGTAAGCCATCTCGGCAATCACGGTGTCCGGTTTGAAAGCTTCGCCGCGATTGAGGGTGACGCAATAATCTTTCTGCGCCCTTAATCCCTGCAGGCGGTTCATGTAGTAGGTCACATAAACGGGGCGGTCCTCTTCTTCTCTCGCCTCGCGGGTAAAATTCCAGGCAGCCCAGGCGTGTTTGCGGATAGGCAAGATCGATGAGTCCGTGTGCAAAACAGTTTGGTTGAGCTGGTATTGCCAGGGTGAAAGCAACTCTTGCTCGAGTTCAGTCGTATCTTGCAATAGGCGAAAGGCCTGATCGGCGTGGGTGGCGATCACAACTTGATCAAAGGTTTGTGCCTCGTCATCTGAGAAAGTGAGCCGAACGTGCCCTTCTTCACGATGGACACCCCGCACCGCTGAATCGAGATGCAACCTCCCCTTGAAACCCTTGGCAAAAGCTTTAACGTAGGCATGGCTTCCGCCAACCACTGTTCGCCACAGGGGGCGATTGCGAAAAGAGAGCAAGCCATGGTTGCGGAAAAAGTGTAGAAACGGGCCCGCCGGGAATGCATGGATCTGCATCGTTGGTGTGGACCAGATTGCTGCGGCCATTGGCATCAGGTAGTTATCGATCATAAAGGGTGAGTAACACCCTTTCTCCAGATAATCGCCGAGAGTGACCTGGGAAATGTCACCCTTGTCGAGATCTTCCTGAGCCTGTTTGTTGAATCGCACAATCTCCAGCAGGAAGCGGTAAAATTCTGGACTGACCAGGTTGCGCCGCTGGGCGAACAGGCCGTTGAAGTCCGTGCCGGCATAAACCAGGCCGGTTTGTTGACATTGGAAACCAAAGGACATCTCCGAAACCCGTGCTTCGACTCCCATTTGGGCGAGGAATTTGCGAAACAGGGGGTAGGTGGCATCGTTGAGGACGATGAAACCGGTATCAACTGCCAGTCCGGCATCGGGGCCTTCTTTGATTTCGATGGTGTGCGTGTGCCCGCCAAGATAATCATTCTGTTCGAAGAGCGTCACGTCATGGCGCTTTTGCAACAGATGAGCCGCGACGATGCCGGCAACCCCACCACCGATCACGGCAATCTTTTGGCCTTGGGTCGGCTTATCGCGCGCTTCAGTCATTCAAACCTCCGGGCTTTGGAAACCAGGGAAAGAAAGCATTGGTTCGCTCTTTGTAAGCAGAAAATTCCGGATTGTTCTGATACTTGGCTTCAAGCATGGGGATTCCGGAAACTTTCAACAATAAAAAGTCGATGAGTAGCGGGCTGAGCACCGCCACCGCCCCATATGGAACCTTGAGGGCGATCAGGAGCAAACCCCACCAGAGCACGGCTTCACCAAAATAGTTCGGATGTCGCGTGTAGCGCCAGAGTCCGCTCTGGATGATTTTGCCGCGGTTCTCAGGCTTGCGCTTGAAACCCAAAAGCTGCCAATCGCCGATTGCCTCGAAGCCGAAGCCGAACAACCAGACCAGCAGTCCTGCACCATCGAAGGCCCCGAGCTTTTCCCCCGGGCTGTTGATGACCAGCAAGGCCGGCAGGGCGACCAGAAAGATCACCGTCCCCTGCAGCATGAAAATTTGCAGAAAGCTGCGCCAGATGAAGGTGTCGCCCCACTCTTCGCGCCATTGGCGATAACGGAAATCCTCGCCCTCGCCCTGTTTGCGCAGAAAGATGTGACACGCGAGACGCAGCCCCCAGATTGTGATGAGGGAGACCACCAGCCACTGTCGGGCGTGACCATCGCCATAAACCAGAAAAGCCGAGCTGCAGATCAGAACGAAGGCAAGGCCGTAGGCCACATCGACAATGCTGTTGTCCTTGAGCCAGAGGGCGAGCCCAAAAATCGTGGTCATATAGATCAGCAGCACAATAAGGCTGAAGAAGAAAACGTTCATCCGCGATCCCGCTTTGCTGTTTGAAGGCTTTGTCTTGACGTCAAATAGGAAACCTTAAAAAGTTTAGCCGATTTTTGATAAAGTGCAATGTTTCCAAACGTTTAACAGGAGAGATTAGCCGTCTGCGTGCAGTGGTGGGCAAGCATCTGTTATGATGGGTAGAACTGTAACAACAGGAGTGAAGGAGCGAGTCGTGCGGAAAATTGCCTTATTTAAGAAACTTTGTCTGGTCGTGGTCATGCTTGTCGCGATGACCGATCTTGCTCAAGCGCTTGAGATCAAGGGTGTTCGTTTCAGTGACACTCTGCTCGTCGATCAGACTGAGTTTAAGCTTAATGGAGCCGCGGTTTTGAAATGGGCGATGTTGTTCGATGTCTACGCCGGGGCCCTCTACCTTCCCAAGGGTGTTCCCGGGCAGAGTTGGTCGAACGACATCCCGAAAAGACTCGAGCTCTCCTATTTTCGTGAGATTGAGGGCAAAGGTTTTGCGGAGGCTTCAGACAAGCTCCTGCAAGACAATCTCTTGCCAGCAGAGTATCAAGCACTGGAAAAACGGTTACAGACGTTTTATGGGTTCTTTCGGGATGTAAAACCTGGCGATCGCTACAGCATCAATTACCTTCCTGAAAAGGGCACAGAACTAAGGTTCAACGAAAACCCTTTGGGACATGTTCCGGGTGCCGATTTTGCGGCGGCATATTTCGGAATCTGGCTGGGTGACGAGCCGATCAGCAAAGAGTTCAGAGACCGTTTGCTGGATACGGATTAAGCGAAAAAAGATTTAGCCTTTACCTCGGTCAATCGTGACAATGCCGAGATAACCGTCGACGGTAAGTTGGTCTCCTGACTTGATGACTTTGGTTGCCTCCGGAATGCCTGTGACACAGGGGATTCCGTATTCACGGGCAATGATCGCACCGTGGACCAGCATGCCGCCGCGGCGTTCGATGATCGCTGCGGCCAGCGGCGCCAGGAAGGTCATGTTTGGCTCGATGGCGTCGCAGACCAACACCTCCCCCGCTTTAAAATCAGTCAGGACGCTTGCATTATCCAGAACCCTTGCCGGACCTGAGTTGACCCCGGGCCCTGCGGGTTGACCAACTAGTTGACGGGCGAGTTGCCAGGTGTCAGGGCTTTCGACGGGCTCTCGCTGCGATTCATACCTTGAAAAGACTTTTTTTTCTGTTGTCTCGGGCAAAATTTTATCAAGGCCTTCTGATACCCCGGAACCAATCCGTTCGCGAATTTCCTGCTCGGCAGCTGAAACACCGGCCCTGACCTTACCCAGATAGAGATTGTCATTGTCTCGCAGGAGATAGCTGGCTTTGGCAACTGCCAGAATTCGGACTGCCATGCCGCGCTCTGTTTCAGGCACCTGGTCGAAAAAGGCTTGTTCCCTGTCAGCCTGCTTTAAACCCTCGCTTTTGTCGTCGCTATCCTGTTCGGCCAACTTCACCAGCCAGGAGCTCAGGTCCAGCTCTTTGGGCAAAACCCAGTTAATACCGCTGTATTCGCGGTTAAACGCTTCGAGCATCAATTTCAGACGGCTCCCGTCCGGAAGACCACGGCCGTCTTTAAGCTCCTGCAACAGGCGATGGTCGTTTCGCAGCAGTTCTGCCATCTCGCGCAGCTGCTGGTTGCGTTTTACAGCGAGCAAATCATCTGAATGCAGCAGGTTGATGAACTCATGCGGGTCTTCAGGCTTAAGCAAATCATTGTAAAACTCACCAAACAGTCGTAAGCCGTGAGCCATCGGAATGCACTTCTCTTTATAGACACTCAGCCATTTGTCCAGAATTCGCCTGCGGTGGAGATACTCCCCGGCAAGTGTCCGGTTGCTAAGGTGAGACAGTTCGACAGCACTCATCTTCTCTGCGTCATGGTCCATTCCCGGCAAGACCTGCTGCTCAAGTTCCATGCGCAATGCTTCAAGGTTGTTGAGGCTGCGATGGAGGCTCAGGTACCAGGGCCGTTCATCACCCTCTTCAGTCTGCAAAGACGTTGTGATCGGGCGAGCCTGGAGAATATGCAGGTTTTTGTCAGAATAGGTCCATTCGATATCGAGGGCCAGGCCGAGGCTGGCTTCCAATTGACACCCTGCCTGGAACAGCTCCCGACAAAGGACGGGATCAAAGGGTGATTGCCCTCTTTGTGCCTCCCCGAGGGAAGACAACTCGGTGCCGTGTGTCGTAGGTCGCAGTGCGACGGTGTGAACAACTTCATGCTTTTCGGTCACGGCACCAGTGGCACGATTGAATTGCCAGCGGTCAGGCTCAATGGAGCCATCAACGAGAGCCTGGTTCAAACCCCAGACCGCCTCGGCCATCATGACGCTGCCGTCCTGGGGTGCTCGGGTGAAGAGGATCCCAGACACCTCTCCGACGACCATCTCCTGGAGGATTACGGCCATACCACTCTTGCCAGAATCCAATCCAAGTTCGTGCCTATAGAGCAATGCGCCATCCGACCAGAGTGATGCCCAGACAATACGAATCGCTTCCAGAATGGCCTCTGCGCCCTGCAGCATAACGCGGCTTTCGTGCAGCCCCGCAAAAGACTGGCTTGCAGAATCTTCTCCGGGAGCCGTGGAGCGAACGGCCACCGCGGACCAGTTGGCCGGACCTTCGCTCAAGTCCTTGAGCAGTTTCTCTTTCATCGCCTTAGGCCACGCGCGCGAGAGGAAGTGGTTGCGAATCCGCAGGGAGACATCCCAAAGCTCCTCCCAGCGCATCGCGCGAAAATCCTTGCGCTGCAACTCCATGGCAATGAACGTGTCGAGACCGGTTTCAACTAGGAAATCATGATAGACACTCACCGGCAGGCAATATCCGGCCGGAACCATAAAGCCCTCTTGCTGCAAACGAGCCAGCATCATGGCTTTGCCACCAAAGGATTTGACGGCCTCCCGGCTGAGGTCTGTAAAGGGAATCAGCAAGTTCATCGATTCATCCGGAATTCTGTGACGTTCTGGAAGCGCTGAACCAGGTGATAGCACTCGACTTCGATGCGGAATATGGCAGTGGTTGGTGACGAAACAAAGGTTTTCAGTTGGGGGTGTCTTGCCAGGTAGCTCTGCAAAACTTCAGCGTGCTCCGCAGCCGCGACTTCTTTCGCTGTGCCATAGGCTGTGACTGCCGCCGCCTCATAAAGGGCCGGAGCTTGATCGGCACGATTATCGACCAATAGGGCAACCTGGTCGTCGGCGGCAAGGTTGAGGTATTTGCGGGTTGCGCGCGTTGTGGCGAAGTAGATGAAGCATACGTCAGCCGTGGCCGCGAAAGCAACCAGGCTGGCATACGCGTGCCCCTTGTGGTTGGTGCCCAAAACGCCAAAGGCCTGTTCTTTGAGCAGCTTGATAACCAGACGCCATTCCTCTGTATCCGTCATTATGAGGGTCCCCCGGGTTTGTGGTTGCTGAACATTTCATTCCCTGGTTACAAAGGCAGGGAGTTTTGGTGCGGTTCTAATAACTCTGTAAATTGATGACTTCCTGCAACAACTTTTCGTTGTCCGGCATGCCTTTGTGGACATAACGCACAATACCCTGCTGGTCAATCAGCGTGGTCACCCGACCGCTGCCGTAGATCTTGCTTATGCTGCCGTCATCAGGGATGAGGGGAAAGCTGAGACCGAGTTGATCAGAAAAGGCCTGGTGGGATTTCAGTGAGTCGGAACTGACGCCCAGAACCTGGACATTCAACTCTTCAAAACGCGCAATGTCGTTTTGAAAAGCGTTCATTTCACTCGTTCAGCCCGAGCTGAAATCGGCATAGTAATATGCCAAAATCACCGGTCCTTTGACCAATAGGTCACTCAGGGTAACTTCTCCCTGGGTGGACGATGCCGTAAAATCTGGTGCCGGAGAGTTGACCTCGAGGGCCGTCGCTTTTGATGCCAGCAAGGTTACTGCGATGACGATTACTGCACAAAGCATACGCTTCATGGTTATCTCCTTTCCCAGCAACTATAGCGTAAAAACATACGATGCAAAGGGCGCCCTCCAATAAGGTGTGACTGAAATTCCTGACGGCTCTGGAAACTCGACGCAAACAGGGTAGTATTAAGGAGGGTCATCATCATAATCAAAACATCAGGAGGAATTATGGGAAGCAAGGGTCGAGAAATAGTCGGGTTGGATGTTGACGAACTGATCTCTGTGCTGCGTAAGGCCTACGCCGATGAATGGTTGGCTTATTATCAGTATTGGGCCGGTGCAAAAGTGGCTAAAGGGCCGATGAAGGAAGCGGTGATTGCCGAACTTGAACTACACGCGACGGAGGAGCTGAATCATGCTCTGCTGGTGACCAACCGCATCATCCAGTTGGGCGGTGATCCTGTGACCGATCCGCGCGACTGGTTCAAGCTCACAAACTGTGCTTACGAACCGCCAGATGATCCCTTCGTGAAAACACTTCTGGTGCAGAATATCGCTGGTGAGCAGTGTGCCATCAGCGTTTACAAAGAACTGATGGACATGACCAAAGACAAGGATCCTGTCACTTACAACATTGCCCTGCAGATTATAGAACAGGAGATAGAGCATGAAGAGGATTTGCAGGCGCTCCTTGAAGATTTTGAGTTGATGCTTTCGGCTTTCAAAGCTTAGTCGATCACTATCATTCCCCCACCTGGCTTCTGGGGTCGGGCTGTCGGAATTGTGGGTTCTTAAATGTTTACTCGCTGGGCCGGCAGAGTGGTCATCGTGTTTTCAAAGGTTCCCTGGCGGTTCCGGAGACTATTCTGGTTTTTTGTCTTAGTGAGACCGAGAGGCCAAAAATCGCTTGAAGCATTTAACGCTCCCGCAAATAGGCGTGTTAGACATCCTTAGGAAGTTCAAGAATGAGTTGCAGAGAATTTTAAATAATGTAGAAGGAAAGATGCAATAAGTTTACTGGATATCGTGACTTATGAGAAATGATTACCGCTCCAGTGATTCACCAAATGTGACAATATAATCTCTGTTGCACTTTTGGCACGTAGCTAGAACGGACTTATTGAAGCGACCATCGATTTCCAAGAAATATTTTAAGGAAACATCATTGAGCTGTTGGCAATTATTACACAATGAAGTGATTGATCCGATCTCTGTCGTACTCCCCACTCCACGCTAACCCTACAGGTATGCTACTAAGCAGCTTTGACCTTTATGAACCCCACTATTGAGCAGATATCTTCCGGTGTTATGTCGACAAATTGCAAACCGACACCGGCTGGATACTCTGGCTTAGGGGGGTTGTTCTCATGATTAATCCATGCAACGCGTGCAACGCAAGAGACTATTATCTCCTCTTGTAGAGGTATAAATAGTTTCAGTTTCACATTATCATCAACATCAAATGGACAGGTTGTAACGAGGAAAACCCCGTTGGTGTTCAAGTCTATGCTATAGCCTGTAAGTAGCTTACTGGTGCAAGCACCATAGTAAACTCTTATTTCCGCATTAATCGGAACGCTGGAACGCCTTTCAGGTTTATATCCATCATTAGATTGCATTGTAGCCTTCATCATATTTATTACGCCTTAGGAATGTCCTTGGGTTCTCAGGACAGAGCCAAAAAAACTTTTGAGGCATGAGACCCAGAAGGCAGGAGCGTTGCCGGAAGGTCTTTTGTCCCCTCAACTTCATAGGTCCTATGTCGCACACACTCACACCCATCGTCACAATAGTTCTTGACCATTGCTTTCCAGACGAAACTTTCTCTGCTTGCGAACTCTTGATAAAAGCTACAACTATTTACATATTTACACATAACCCCCTCCAAGAGATTTAGTGATGACATCGGTCGTCGAAGTCGATTTGAAGAACGTTTTCTTATCTTTTCTTTCAATCTTTGGACAGCTCAATCCACGCCAACATGTGCTTAGTGTGCTGGCTGTTTTTACCTTTTGTGAGAAAAAGGCCCTTGTCTAAGTGTTTGCTGGCTTGTTCCTTGATGAGGGATGGATTTTTTTAAATATCATTCCTGTACAGCCTGTCAATTGGATGAGAAGGCCCAGACAAAGAAGAGCTTTAATTTTCATTTCCTCAAGACTTCCAATTGAATGGCAACACCTTGGACAAAAAGCTAGCAAGGCATCAAATGATGTGACATGAGGTTGATCTATAGCACAAGCCTCTCAAATATCTCTCACAAGGAGAAGCCCATCAATGATTGATGGGCGCTTCTACGTGTCTTAT
>Ga0224499_10000113_pt1 | contig 19947 bp, 18 predicted proteins | sample SF_Jul11_sed_USG_3_FD_168125 | JGI IMG/M metagenome (GOLD analysis project Ga0224499, IMG submission 168125) | Sediment microbial communities from San Francisco Bay, California, United States - SF_Jul11_sed_USGS_24 | ecosystem: Environmental > Aquatic > Marine > Sediment | place: USA... | reverse complement strand
ATGGGTTCATATAAGTAAGTGTACTTATATGTACCGAGTAAGTTACCGTAAGTTACCGTACACTTACTTATCTTACAGTAATTTTTACTTTTAAATTTTTTACAAGGGCCTACTCGCCCAGGTCAAAGTTTTTACTTTTAAATTTTTTACAAGGGCCTACTCGCCCAGGTCAAAGTTTTTACTTTTAAATTTTTTACAAGGGCCTACTCGCCCAGGTAAAAGGTTCGAATCAACCTTCAGTAGAGTTGGATGTTGTGGTCCTTGATGATCTTTTTACAAGTGGCAATCGGTAAAGTCGTCATCCTCCACCACATCATATAAGCGCTGTACTGCTCAACTTTGTTTGCCTCGTAGATTACTCGGTGGTCAACGAGCTGCCAGATACTTTTGTCTTTGTGCTTCTCAATTAGGTCAATGGTTAGACGCTTGGAGGCACTCTTTCGGAAGACACTCCAGGGTGTCTCAAGATTATCTTGGACAAACCGCAGAAAGTCATCCAATGGCTCTTCTACAAGAAGAGATTTGCAGATCCTCTCGGAGGTCTTGTACTCCTCCCGATTAGAAAGAGAAAAGTAGTTTGGCTTCTCAGGTAGCAAGTAACCTAATCCCTTAAGTCGCAGCATCTCCGTTAGGCTCTTGCTATACGGGTGCGTGAGGAAGTACTCTGACCTGCACGGTATGGCAGGGTAACTTCTTCTCAGCCTGATCTCTGTTTCAATGGGAAGACTTGACCAACATTTGTAATGTTCAAGCATCTTGTGGGCATGGTTCCTTCTCGTCATAATTTTTTCAACGAGCTGACCATCTGTGGTCGTATTGACCCTTGTCCAGTCAAATGTTTCGAACACCCACTCATAACACCCACTCCATGGAAGATCATCGAGGGGGATCTGATTTATGATTTGAGTTATCATATCAAGGGTAGAGTCAGCCTTTCTCACTTTTGGAATATTGTGAACTTTTATCGTCGACTGGCGTTGGATGTTGTTAATGTTGTCGAATTCTAGAGAGTAGAAGAACTTTGACCATTGAACCTTTGCAAGGTCAAGGTCATCAATGTATTCCCAGTACCGAAACAGTTCTTTACATGAAACAAGTACATTGAACACGTCAGACTTGACCTTCTGTACTTGAGAAAGGAGAACTGGAAGCTTTCTTTTTCTAACCGCACAGTACGCTTGTTCAAGGGGTCCATAGTGCTCTTTGATTACCTCATGCTTTGCTATGCAGATTAGCTCTTGTATGACTTCTGATGGGCACCTTCTAAAGGAGCTTGGCAGCGCAGACAAGGCAAGTGCTTGCAAAGAAAGCATGGTTAAGTCTCTCTAGATTAATCCACCAAATATTCAAAAAACTGGTCGGAAAAGGGTCATTGAGGTCTTATAAGTAACTTTACTTATAAAGGTTACGTAAGCTCTCCCAGTACCTCATTTTAAGAGCAAAATTTACTTTACTTTGTGTCATGGTTCTGGAAGCTAATAAAGGCCTGATAAAATAATGCTAAGTACTTTGATAAATAAAATTCTTTTAAGAAAGTTTCAGTTCGAACTTATAAGTTCATAAGTTCTTTGTCGGAAGCTTCGAAGTAAGTGTACTTATGAGGCCATATAAGTAAGTGTACTTATATGTACCGAGTAAGTTACCGTAAGTTACCGTACACTTACTTATCTTACAGTAATTTTTACTTTTAAATTTTTTACAAGGGCCTACTCGCCCAGGTCAAATTTTTTAACAAGGACCTAAGGCCCAAGTCAAATTTTTTACATCCGTGCCCACTCAAAGACTTTATTCTTTAATTATTATTCTTAACGGCTTTACAGAAAGCTTAGTCAGCTTGGCAAAGTTTGTTAAGGTTTGGTTGGCATACTCAACCAGGCTATCAAAGGCGATTGTAGTCTCCTGCTCCACTTTTGGGGTCTGATTATAATAAAGGTTCCGAATGATATCTACCAAGGCTAACTGAACGGTCTCATAGATCTGGAAGAGCTCTGCGTTCTTAAATTTAATGGTGTCAATCCTTATAAGCTGAGTGCCAAGCTTGGCTTCAGCATTCTTGTTCGCACTCTTAAAGTAAGCCTTAGCAACGTTTGTATTACTAATAGGTCTCTGAACCGTATCTATACGCTCGCACAGTTCATAGTACAAAGTTTGAACCTTACGAATATAAGTAAAGGTTTCCTCAAGCGCAAAGAGCATCCGAGTAGGTCGAATGTCATCGCAAAGGGGCGCCCTATCTATGTGTTGCCCTGTGGTTCTCATCATGTACTCAAAGTAGTGTGGGTTGTGGATGTAACCACCTGTCCTCCAGCTAAAGGCTACCTTACAGGTTGGACACCACATCTGATCACATCCAGAGTCTTTCTGTATACACTTACTACACTTGGGACACTTCTTTGAGGTTGATTTGATGACCGCAAAGGTGTCGACTAGATCTTCAAACTCAAGCTGCATCTCACATCTCGTAAGGTGATGAAGGGTGCTAATTGACCCTCCGGTTGGTTCAGTGTGTTGCTGCAAGTCTTCTTTAACCTTTACAAAGACCTTTTCAGATTCACTTGGGTCTATTTTAAGTATCTGATTAAGATCATTATCATTGTATGGACCAAAGACTAACCTTCTAATTTCTTCCTTATCTGAGCGAGGAAGCCGTCTACGCAGATACCTTCCAAGGGCACCTTTGAACCTGTTGATATCAGATAGGGCTTGAAATGTATTGTCCTCTGCAATCAGGTGCAGATAGCTGGCTTTGTCGCTCTTAACCTCCGCGATTAAGTCAGCCTTTCTTTTAGCCTTGTAGATAGTTTTCACCCATGTGTTACCAAGATGTGTAATTAGAAAGGTCATCGGAAGGTTAATTTTACAGTTGCAACAACACGGTTCTAATTGACCATCTAAGATAGTCTGCTTAAGACAAGCAGAACAAATCTGAAGATCACACTTTAAGCATGGGATTAAAGATGAGACTAGACCACAACAGGTCTGGCACTCCATCTTTTTTAAGACTGGCTTGGCCTTGGTCTGGAACATTGTCTGGAACATTGTCTGGAGCATTGTCTTGATGGTCTTACGAGCAGATTGAGTTTGATTAATCAAAGGATGATCAGCCTTAGAGGTAGCAGCAATAGATTGAGCCATTAACTCAGCTAGAACTGTATAGTCAAAGTTTCTTTAAATAAACCAAGGTTGATTCAAATTAAGCTTCAAAGGTCAAATCAAAGGTCAAATCAAACAAGCATGAGATGAAAGATCTCTTCCATGTTCAAAATAAAAAATATTCGCCGCGTCTCTAAGCGTCTACTGACCCATCCGGATCCGGGCTGCGTATGGGCGTTGAAGGTTACAATAAGATTACAAAAGGACATATAAGTAAGTGTACTTATATGTGTTGACCTGCGGTCCAGAGTAACTCAAGAAGGGTGCTGATTGACCCTTCGGTTGGTTCAGTGTGTTGTTGCAAGTCTTCTTTTAACCTTATTTTAAGTATCTGATTAAGAGCATTATAATGATATCAGATAGGGATTGACATGCATCGTCCTCTGCAATCAGGTGCAGATATGTGGCACTATCACTTTTAACCCCCGCGATTAAGTCAGCCTTTCTTTTAGCCGGAAGGTTAATTTTACAGTTGCAACAACAAGGTTCTAATTGACCATCTAAGATAGTTTGCTTAAGACAAGCAGAACAAATCTGAAGGTCACACTTTAAGCATGGGATTAAAGATGAGACTAGAGCACAGCAGATCTGGCACTCCATCTTTTTTACGACTGGCTTGACCTTGTCTTGAGCCTTGTCTTGAGCCTTGTTTTGAGCCTTGGTCTGGAACATTGTCTTGAACATTGTCTTGATGGTCTTACGAGGCTTGCGTGCGGGTTTAGGTTTGTCTTGAGGCTGATCAGCCTTAGAGGTAGCAGCAATAGGTTGAGACATTTCAAAGGTTCTTTAAATAAACCAAGGTTGATTCAAAATCAAGCTTCAAAGGACAACCCAAAGGACAACCCAAAGGACCATTCTGAACCTTGGAAAAAAAGTTTCAGTTCATAAAAGCATGCAAGAAACTTTACTGATTCTCTTGTTGTTTGTTGTCATAGGTATCCTAGGGAGCCTTATCTACCTTAGAAAGAATGAAGGTTACGGGTTGACCTCTTCTGTTCGTAACTATAAGAAGGCTGGATCTAAACCTAATTCATTGTTCACTCCAACTAGATGTAAGTGTGGTGAGGTCCCTCAACAAGGTCCATCAAGACCCTTTGTTGGGTGCTCGGCTAAGAATGTCATAGACCCTATGAAGAACTTTGAACCTTCATTAGCCTCTCGATGTGAAGGCGGTGCTTACATGTACTCATCTGATCCTGCCTTATCACAAGCATGTAAGGATGCTCCCTACCTGTATACCTTTAGCAACTGCAAGCAACCTGGATTCCAAGGCCGACCAATAACCTTTGAGTACTTAAACTTATCTGACAGCCAATGGAAGAATCCATTGGCTTGTGGTCCATATGGACCTGTTAACGATCCTAAGAACATTCACGAGCTACCAGCTGCAGCGCGAGGGGTGGTTGGACCTTCTTTAAGACCCTTGGAGCAAGAAACTTTGGTCCAAGGAGATCAAATTTGTATCCTGTGAAAAAAATCTTCTCTGGTTAAAAATGTTTATCAATGATGAGTCCAATCAATCAGCCCGGCAACGTCATGTCAAAGGGTACTCTCAAGTTCAATCTCTAGGTCATCCTATGCAAGGTCATCCTATGCAAGGTCATCCTATGCAAGGTCAAATGCAACCACAAGAATATCCTAACCATCCTAATTACGCAGCGATGGACGATGAACCTGAGTATGACAACTATGACCCTGACCTATCTGATGACGAGTTGTATGCTGATAGTACCCCAGCAGAAAAATCAGTCTGGGAAAAGATTACAGACTTCTTCAAGAGTACAGCTGGTATTGTAACCTTAGTTGTTACCCTGGCTATAATAATAGCCTTGTTGGTGTGGTACTTTAACCGAGCTCAAGGTTATAAATTCTTGTACTACTAAAAGGTTACATGAATTCATAAAGGTTACTTAACCTTTATTAATTAACAGACCTTTAAGATACTATTTGTATCTTCTCACCGGTGATGGGTACTTGGTTGACAAAAATATTTTTAAACACTCCTCTAAAGGGTCTCTTTGGACCTGGTTTAGTTGAGTTAGCTAGATAGATATACTTCGGGACCTTAAATATATTAGACACAACAACTTCTTGACCCTTGTCATTAGCGTGAAGGTTAATCAGAACCTGATTACTGTCGTCATCAGTATCTGGGTGGTACAGAAGGCGTATGGAGACGTTTATAAACTTCTGAACCTGAAGGTTATCCAGGGTGATAATGGTACTTGCTGGTCCGAAAGGTTGTTTGACGACTAGTGTTAAAGTATTTTGCTGATCAAGCTCAATGGTATAAAAGTTACCACCTATCTTAATAGAAGCTAAGGTCCCTGTCAAGAGTGAGTTCTTCACCGAGAAGGAAAGTAAGAGCTCATCTGCGTCCTGAAGCTTCCTTGGGACCTTAATCTTACCCATCTGAGATCCATTAAAGTAATAAGAGGTGTTGTCATAAGGAATGAGTTGTCTTTCCAAGTTCGAACTGCGGCTTGATAAGTAAAATAACATAACAAGCCATGCGCAACCGCTTACAATTATAAGTGTAGTCACATTACTTAGCATTATTTTTTGTTAAAGGAAAATCTTTATCAGGCCTTTATTAACTTCCAGAACCTTATTCATAACACAAAGTAAAGTAAATTTTGCTCAGATGAATTGTTCCCGGTACTTAAGGTTCCAAAAGTAACCTTTGATTTACATAAGGTTACTTTTATATCTAAGGTAACTTCGTCTTAAATATTTTATCCCATCTTAAAATGAACTACCCAGTACCTTATCTTGAGAACCACGACTTCGATGTGCGAGGTAACCTGATTCAGACCTCACTCAAGGACAAGCCTCTTATGGTTATGGTTCAAGCTAGTTGGTGTGGAGCTTGTCAGATGACCAAACCAACCTTTGAACAGTTTGCTAAGATGGGATTACTTAATACAGCTTACATCCAGGTGGATGGAGGGCGACCTTCTCAACAGAGCCTTGCTGCGCGAGTGGATGCCATCGCACCTGAGCGTGTAGAGTACTATCCAACCTTCTTTATTATTACTCCCTCAGGTCAGAAGTTTATGTTCAAGGAAGGTCACTCTATCCAAGACTTCGTTAAGGCTGCTAAGATGTATCAAGACTACCATTAAGGGTCATCTGACCCTTAAGTTTAATCTACGACAACACCTTCGACATCTCAAACAGGGCGCTCACCTGTATGAGCGAGTCGGAAGGTGAAGGTGATGTAGTATCCTTTCTCACTGGGTTAAACACCTGTCCGTTCGGAAGGGTAACTTTGAGCCTGTAATTTATGTTGGTGTTGAACCTTATAACCTGGACCATGTCATTACTCGTGCAATTGATAAAGGTTGTGTTATTAAGCTCAACGATGTTATCCATGGCAACCTTAAACATGACCCTGTTAGCGGTTGGGTTGTTGGTCATGATCAGGTACTGGTTAGTAAGGTCAACAGAAGATAGTTCTACGTTCAAGTAAGGGTACAAAGAAGCCTTACCTCCAATTGAACCTTGGATTACTTGGTTGGGGATAACCAGGTGGAGTAACTTTATAGCGTAAGGTGTACTGTCCACCGTGAGAGGTCCGGTATAGATGTAACCTTGTGCGTTGTCATAGCTAAAGTTAAGGACCTCAACTGTTAAGCCTGAAGGGTCCTGAGAGAAGGCGGGTTCAACTGTGGCAAGCTTTGTGACAGAGTCATACGCTACGATCCTTCTGATCTCAGTCTCAGCCGCGTTAGAGAACGTAGGCTGGTATAAGGTTGCCAAGACCCTTATAAAGGATCCTGTATAGTCATCCTTAATACTAGAACCTCCCGTTAAGTTAATTATCTTATCGGTAGTACCTGCGCCAGGTATCCTTGAGTAACTTGGTAACTCAGCTCGAATGGAAAAGTTATGTGAGGTTAACCAGACTGGAGACAAAGGTATAGAATCAACCTCAATGTTAATCGTGCTAGTCTCGGTATCATAGTTGGAAACCTTTCTAGAGCTACTAAGGCTCTCGTTACAGATATAGTAATCAACGAAGTCATCATCTAGAAAGGTTCCCGTAGGTATAAAGAGTACCCCGTTCAAGGGTACCTCAAAGGATGATGCCTCCATGATCTCAATCATGTCACCATTAACAAGGTCAATGTTATCCTCAGTCTTAAGAAGTCCATACTCTAAGGTCGTCCCAATGCCTAGATAAGTAAATTCCTTTATCCGGGCTTGTTTGGTCTTGGCATGGTTCTTTAACAGGGCTCTGTTGTAATAATTATACCGTTGTTGTAAGGTTCCAATTGGAGCTTGTATAGGAATAACTGTCAAGGTTAACAATGACCCTAGTTCAGTTCCCGTGGCAACATTACAAGGTACAAAAGTTTGTCCTGGGTTTGTTACGTCGAACAGGTTACCTGTCCAGGATATCCGAGGTGTCGCAAGGCTAACTGGGTCCTTTGTATTTAGAACCTCAAACTGAGTTCCAGGTTGAGTTACAAGGATCTCAAACTCACCTGGGAAAGGCCAGAGATTCCTGTTCCTAAACTGGGACTCAAAGCTAAGGTAGTACCTCTTGTCACTAGACATTTATTTAAGGTTTGAAAATTATGGAGCGCGCATCGTCAGTATCATCCGAAGAGCTACTGGATATGACCCTAACCGACCTTAAAAGAGAGCTAATGTTACAAAGAACAAGGTTACTTAACGACCTGTTACTCGAGAGTGCCAAAGGTCACTCTAATGTAACCTTACGTCTTATACAAGAGGGCGCAACAAACCTTAACGAATGTCTACTCATGACGAATGACCAAACTCGTGATGCGTTTATGGATGTGGCATGGGCCTTGTGAGGTCCTTTAAAACTTTACTTTACCCCCTGATAAGTTTTTTTCTCTAACAGAAAAACTATGTTATGCAAATGCTTATTTAAAAAAAGGTCCACCTCGACCCTTTGTTCACGTTGTGGAAAGCAATGCCTATCAGCGCAGGAGTATCAATTCGTAACCTCTGATGCGGATGAGATACCTCCTTCAATTGACGTGGACAAGGTTCTAAAGTACCTTGTACGTAAGCTTCAACGTCGTCTTCATAAAGATGCTTCATCAAAGGTTAACTCCTTGATCAAGCAATATAAGAGGTTACTCCTGTTGGGTTCAAGCTTCTCACAACACGTCATCTACCTAGTTAAGACAAAGTCTTTATCAGTCCTTAAATTAGCTATGGAGGTCTTTTCTAACCTGTCTGAAAAGATTAGATTAGACATCTTATTGCGAACCTTATTTAGTATCAGCTTGGAGGTAAGCCTTATCTTACTACTCGTAGATGGATTGGTTATAGGGACAAGATCCATATGGTACCTTATTAAAACTGCTGACCCTGAGTCTAACCTTTACAAAGCCTTACTTCACAGAGTTAACAAGAGTACCTTGGCGGAACAGCTTGTCAAGTCTGATTCTAAAGATCATTTTAAGGTTCTCCTATCTGAAAGTTCAACCTTAGAGAAGAAGCTTATCTATCAGCACCTTGAAAAGGTTGCTTCATAACATTATATTATGGTGACCTTTAAAAGATGAACCAATGGCTTATCATAAGCTTTCTTTTAACGACCTTAGGAGGACAAATCTTCTCGCGAGGTGTACCAACATCAGATTTATTCCTGTCTTTGAAAAATATTTTTTTCAGCCAAGAGCTAGCGTTAGATCTAAAGTCTTATCAAAGGTCTTCTGACCAGACCCAACTAAGGTTGAACCCTTTAAAGTACAAGAGTGAATACTTAGGGTACTTAAATAATTTCCTTTATCAAGACCATGTACCACCTCAAATAAAGAAACGTGGCCTGGAAGTTAAGAAACTCTTATCTCAGATGGTTCAAGAGATACCTTATCGTGGGCAGGTTACTCAACCAGCCATGTTAAACATGAGCTTAGACTTTGATACACGGTTCTTATATTCCTTAAGCTAAGGTCCAATTGGACCTTAGCTTACTCTTTAGTACTATGACAACTACTACGACGGCTGCTATGATGGCTGCTATGGTGGCTGGTGACACTTTCAGATGACGAAGACAACCAAGGGTCTTTCTTAAGACCCTTAGGTTTAGGTACCGCCGAAAGGTCAGGTGATTCCTCTTCAGTTATGTCACAGAATAAAGGTTCTTCTTGAGGTGGTACCTGTGGCCATTGAGGGGCCATGTTAAAAGGTTTAGGTTGATGTGAAAGGTTAAACATAGGAGCAAGGTCTTCAATAGGAGGCTTAGCAAAGATAGATTCCATACCTTGAAGTTTAACCTTGAGCTGGCTAATTTCTTGGTCACAGGTATCAACCCTTGCATTGAGAGTTTGAGAAGAGGTGTAGGTGTAATAAGCTACCCCAACTATACCTGCAACCACAACTCCCAACAAGATCAGAATATAAGATTGCATTTTGTGATAAGAAATTTATCTTAACAGGAACCAAAGTAGACCTGCGAGCGCTAAAATAATAACCCACCAGTAAGTTCGAGCCCAGTTAAGGACCACAGTGTTCCTGTTAAGGGCGGTGTACACAAAGACTTTTCCAGCATGCTTAAGGTCCTTGTCAAAGACTTCTTGACCAGGTAAAGATTTAATCTCGTCGCTGGTTAAGATCTGTTGACCTATAGAGTTGTACTTAAGGTTATTAAGGTACTCCAGAGAGTACAGGAACATCTTAAGGTTAATATCTTCCTGAGGGAAAGACTTCATAAGGTCAAGGTTGTACCTGTACTCAATAGGGTAACCTTTGTAAGCTATAGGTACCCCGAACTTATCCTGACGTAACCTTAGTGAGCTTAGGAAGGTGTCAGCGAACTGTTCGTTGAATCGGTCATTCATAAGGTTCATTGTGGAACCATCCATCTGCCGAGAGTATCCCATGTAGTCTATCATGTCTAGTACCCCACCTACTACCTGGACTACAGCAAAGGCTGTACCTACGACGCTACTAACAACAGAGATAGCCCTCGCTGCGGCGTTAGCCACAGTGGCCACCGTGGCACTTTGGACTGCGCTGTTAACAGCTGACACGACGATTGCACGTGACATATGAATTGAAGCTTGACTAGCAGCCTTGGCGACAGCAGCCTTATAAAGCTGCGCGGAGACCCCTCTGGTTAGACCTCTGTACAAGGCTTGAACAAAAGCCTTGCCAGCATAGTCCACTGCAAGGTCAGCCATGATAAGGGCTAGACCCTCAGGTGAGATGAGACCGTCCACTATCCCAGCTATGTATTCTGGTCCTGTTCTAACCTCTTCGTTAAGAAGCTTAGCCTTGTAGTCCCTGTTGGCCTTGTTAATGACGTCACACAAGTCGTTATACTTATCAAGCTTAAGAGTTTTCCTTTCTGAGGGGGTTAGCTGTAATAAGGTTCTCTGGGGGTCCTTACAATACTGAAACACATTCATTTTTTTAGTAGGTAGTAAAGATTCTGAGAAGGTTCCTGTGAAGGTTACTTTTTTAGTTTGTAAGGTCTTATTCACTTGGAGCTGCATCTGAACAGCCAGCTTTGACCTTTCCAACATAATAAAAGTCAGCAAAGGTTCTAATGGTACCTTTGTAATCTATCACCTGCTTAATACAACCTGAGAAAGGTTTCTTAACATCCTCAGGCATTGAAGAAATTAACCCTGCCCTTATATTACCAAGGACCAATTTAAAGTTACGAAAGTCAAAGGAACCTTTGTAAGGTTTAGTAACTAAAGGTTCATTATTTAACCTTAACTCTAACTTGTTTGTAGCCTTGTTAGCTGACAAGGTTACAGTTTGGTCTTTGTTATTACTAACAGGAACAGAAGACAACTCCTGTTGTATAAAGTTCTGACCTGAGCTTAGGTAGAGGTTCAACTTACCAGCCTTTAAAAACAGGGCGCAGTAAACATTGTTAGGTGACCCATCCTGCTGAGGCCAACTGTAACCACAGTACAAAAGACCTTCCTGCACGTAGGTGTTAAAGATGACCTTGTAATAAAAGGTTCCGTCAGAAGGTTGCGCGAAAGGAAATTTAGGTTGAGCTTCACCACCTGGTTGAAACATCAGCTCAGCCATAGGTGGGTAGGCACCGCGAGTACAGTCAGGGCATGGAGGCTTGGGAGGAGGACACTTGGGGCAGTTGCATTCTTCACAGTCAGGACACGTCAGCTGCCTTTGGTCTAGGAAGATACTGTAGGCACCAAAGATAATGACTACTGCTAAGGTTACAATGTATAGGATCATTTTATATAACTCAGTTTAACTTCCAAGCTCGCTTCTTAAAATAAAGTTACTTAATTAAGTCTTTGACCGGTTAATTTTACAACCGTTGTCCCAGGTAGTACCCTGGGCAACGGATAGTTTTCTTGCTCCGCGAGAGTTTGACCTTTGTTTTGAACCTTATAAAACTTCTGTCTCCAGAGCAAAGGTTCAAAACAAAGGTTGATTTATTTGGGAGCAACTTTGTAAAGTTCTTTAACAAAGCTTTATCGTTACACCTTCAGGTACAAACATATCTTCAAACTTTAGTTGAGTAGCTCCTGGATGTATCTCTAGGAGACAACCTTTAAACCCGGCTCCAAGGTTAACATCAGTATATTGAGTATCCTTTCTTACCTTAGTTACTACAGGAGCTTTGTTGAGCATGGATACAGTTGTTGTTATGAGGTTAGGTGATTGATTTAAGGATAAGGTCACTGACCAACCTGATGTTACAGATAAAGGAAATAACTTAACAGGCTCAGAGTTGGTCGTAGTCATAAATAAAAAGCCTTGCTCGATATAAAGGCTAGCATATTGACCTTGATCTGTAGATTGCAAAGTTAATAAGGCACTATCGACCTTTGTTCTAAAGACAATCTTAAAGGTGGAGGATATACCTTTAGGTATATGTAAACTAGGAGACGTAGACGAGTTAGGCTCACCTTGAAAGGTTAAACCGTACTTAGGCTTAGGCTTAGGTTGGAGAATCACAGCACATACTATGACAGTAAGGCTAAACAATAATAACATAGAGAGCAGGAACATTTTATTCATAGGTTAAAACCACTTAGGTTAATCAAGTGATCTTTAAAATGCAATCTCAACTAGATAAACTTCCAACCTTGTTCTACGCGGAGACAAGGCAATCTATGAAGGTCAAAGCCATCCTTGAGATCCTTAACAACAACCTTAAGACCATCTGTTTCACCATCAACAAGGAAGGTATGTTTCTAAGGACCAGGACCAATGCTAACCAGTACCTTGAAATGAACCTTCTCGCTGGCAAGTTTGATGTCTTCACCTTTAACTTCCCAGCTCCCATTCACATTGGGGTTGAAAGTCACTTTTGTTCCTTCAGTAAGGCCTTAGTGAACAAAAGCTCAGCCATCTTTAGTATCACCACGCCTAATATACTTAAGGCTGCGGTGATGTACGGGGACTCCTTTTCTTTCTCCATGGAGGTCATTACAGAGGTCATACAGAACGTGTCGTGTGAACCTTTGCAGACCTATACGCAACCTGGTATCCCAATTAAGATACCGCTCTTCACCCACACATGTAAGCTCTTCAAGGGACCTTCACAAGACTTTGTTGTGGTCAAGGAGAAAGGTCTCCTTAAGATGATCATCAAGAACATTGACCTGATCACCAAGACGGCCATCTTTGGATCTGAAGACAAGAACGATAACAGCCTTATCACCCAGCAGTACAAACTTGACCAGTTCATAAGGATAGTAAAGGTTACTGACTTTGCAAAGGATAGCATAAAGATCTATCTAGAAGATGCTAAGCCTATGATGATACAGGCTGAATGTGACCTTGGAGTATTCTGCGTGTACTTTCTAAAGGACGATGAAGGTGCAGAGGAAGACACTAGGGTTGAAACATACAAGAAAGGATAATAAGGTTTTGCAGCGCAGCGCACGAAAGGATATATAAGTAACTTTACCTATATAACCTTTTTAGTTTCTATTGACCTTGAATGATTGCTCGCTGATGCATCAAATGAGGGCTGTGATCACAGTTTTCGTATGGGTAAAAGGTTCCTGGGGAGGTTGCAAAACAAAGGTTACCTGAGTAGATATCGTCATACCAAGGGTGCCTCTGGGACCTTATACAATCTCCGCCGTACAAGCTTGTGAATGAAGGTTGATATGTATCAAAGGGTAGCTTGTAAGTTATCTGGTCCTCTCGTGGTCTGAAACCTGCTCGCCTATCATACACTATAGGAGCGTTAGATAAGTAATCACCCTGGAAGAACCTTGTGTACGGAAAGAAGGCTCTCCACGGGTCTAAAAGCACGGGAGTTCTCCATGGTTGAAGCATCTTTTAGGGCAGGAAAAAATAAGTCCCTTTAAAATAAATCATGTTCATATATTCAGAACAAGCTCGTCCGTATGGCCTGTTAAGTAATTTTGCTTATACCCCAACCTACTACGAAGGTCAAACTTGGTCCAGAGCATCAGACTTGATCTACGGTCAGTTTTTCCAACCAGGTCCCTATCGAGACCAGATAGTAGCTTACCAAGGCATTAACCCCAGTGAGTTATTTTACCAGCTGGTAGATAAGCTTCTCCAGACCACCTTTGAAGGAGCATTAGCTGAAGGGGTGCTTGAAAGGTTAAACTCCAACCTCAAGATGCGACAAGAACTACTAAGGTACTCAGAGGTTGTCTTACCTGACTATCCTAACCTTGAAGAGATATACAACAACTGGTTGTCAGGAGGTGACCAAAACCTTTCAGACAAAAGGTTAGTGTCAGGCTTACTCAAGGCTATCAAGGCTGGTTCGAACATACCAGATGATACCCCGCTTGAAGACGTACAACATTACAAAGCTCAAACTTCGAACCTTAAGGACAATGACCCAGCTCTAAAGTATGGATCTGACCTTATTCCATATCTTAAGCATCGAGCAAGGTACGAAGAGCAACTAAGGTTATTTAAAAAGAAAATCTTAACACAGCTGTTGAACTTTGTTATAAAGCAAGAGCAACCTGATGTAAAGGACCTTAATAAGGTCAGACAAGAGCGCCTGTCTAAGATGACACCAGATCAAGTTGGGACCTTAACTGATACCGCTTATCAAAAGTACCTACAAGGTCACTTAAGTCACTTAAGTTTAGAAAGGGAACCACAAGAGCAACCTTTCAAAAGGACCTCAGTATTGAACCTTTCAGTCAACTGGGAACACCCTTTGTATATCTACGCTGAGATACCTCTGAACATATCAGTCGAGAATGAAAATAGAACATTTAGGAGCATCATTCATTATGGGTACTATAAAATGTTTCAGGTCCTTGGAGTGAACCTTAACGTGTCAAGATTCAATCTACATGACCTTGAAAACATTTTCCAACGTGAGCGACACAACAGCCTTAGAGATCTCCTTATCAGAAACACAGAGGTTGCTTTGCGGGTCAAGTTTGGTCAACATCCTTCGCTGGCAGCTCTGCTGAAGCTGACAGTTGATGAACCTTTGTACTGGGCTGACAGGAATGATTTCATCCTTGGGAACGCAGATGGGCAAGGTGAAAACGTGGTTGGTCAGGTGCTCATGCAACTTCGAAGTGAAGACCAGATACCGACCCTTGCTGAGCCAACAGATGATGACCCTATCTTGAGTGACATCTATCTAAGTACCTGGATTGTGGACAGGTTTAAAGACGTCTTCAATACCTTGACTTTGTTTAAGGTTCCCTCTACAAGCATGTTACCTATCCTTAGACAACTCTATGGTATCCCTAAGCTGGAGGGTGCGCAACCTGTAAACTGTCCTTCAGAGCTTCAGTCTGAGCTTGCAAACCCTCTACCTAATTACTCAAGAGTCAAGTTTGCCCTTGTCTGGGAGTTACTATCAGACCTTATCTATGTCCTGCTACAACTGGACCCAGAGTACCGTGTCCAGCTTATTGTCAAGGCTCAGGAGAAGCTTATGGATCCTAAGGCTAAGGTTGAAGACTCAGCCTTGAAGTTCCTGAAAGACTTTTACACTGAGCATCGACAACTCATTAAGGTCAACTCAGTGTACACCTTTGCAGCTGACCTTACTGGCATGTGGCAGACTCACGCAAAGGGACCTTACAACGTCTTCTCAGATGCTAGACCAGCCAGGATTAAATACTTTGCTGAGCTGGGAGAGAATAAGATTGAGGTTGCGATGGACCTTGTACAGGAGGTTAAGAGGGCTGTTAGAATAGATAATCCCAAGGCCGTGTTAAGCTTACTCAAGGCTGGCGCAAACCTTTCAGATGTTGTAAAAAGTGCTGTCATCTGGGCAGCTTTAGACGTACTTAATAAATTAATAGAGGAAGATTTTCTAGACCCTAACGAAGCTTTACGGCAAGCTCAAGCTCTTAAATCTGGGGGTCCTAAAGTTATCGACATGCTTGTACGGGAGTATCCAGAAGCTCTTGATGCGAACCTTGTTGCTCAAGTAGCGTGAGGTATAGGGTTTAAACTTCTCTAACACTCCTAATAAGTAAATGTCTCCAAACCTTATAAGGTCTAATTAGACCTTATAAGTTAATTCTTAACAAGCTTTTCTTTAACGCTCCATTCATTGGATTCGAACTTTGATCCCCATGCCCATCAAAAATTGGAAGAGAACCTTTGCTGCATAGGGTAAATTTTTCTCTTCTATTACCGCGTTGCCTCGACAAACGTGACACGTCCTAAGGTTCAAAGGTATGGTACCACAAGTAGTACAAACAGGAACACTATACTCATCTGAGTTTCTGAATAGGACCTCGTTAAGATACTTTGAAGCACCGTGCGAAATTAACGCGTCGCGTTCCATTTCCCCGCACCTCAATCCGCCACCTAAGCTTCGCCCACTCACAGGTTGTCGAGTCAAAGGCTCGTAAGGACCTGTGGAGCGAACATGTATCTTACAGTCGACCAGATGTTTGAGTCGTTGAAAGAATGCAGGCCCCATAAAGACCTTTGTGTTCAGACGTCTACCAGTGAGACCACAGTACATGGTGGTGTCCATGAAGTCTTCATCTTGGTCAGCAAACTCTTCAAGGAACTTTTTCAGGTCACCTTGTATGTCCTTGTTCTTATAAGGGGTGGCATCGTACCTGATACCTTTGGTCACGTAAAGCTTGTTGAAGAAAATCTCCAGCAGGTTGTTGATGGTCATCCGAGAAGGTATACAGTGAGGATTGATGAGCAGGTCAGGTTGCATACCATGCTTATCAAAGGGTAAGTCTTCAGGTGGAACAATAAGGCCCACGGTTCCCTTCTGAGCGCAACACGAAGCAAACTTATCTCCAACCTTTGGTATCCTTGGGATCCTTATTCGAACCTTAATGACTCGAACGCCATCATGGTTCATGCAGTCCGTGACCTGATCAAGCCAACCTTGTTCGTTCTCCTTTGTTGCCACGCTGATGTCAACTGTGACGACCTCGCGCTTGTTGTCAGCCTTGACAACCTTATTGATGGTCTGACCTACTACCACGGTGTCTTTGTTGATCCAAAGGGAACCTGAAGAAGGCTTCTGAATGACCCCTTCAAAGTTAAGGTGCTCATAGTTGTAAAGCTTCTTACGACAGCTGGCCTTTGGTATACAGATGGTCATGTCTGAGCTTTCAATCTTCTTCATGACCACGATGGTCTTGTAGGTTGTGGAGGTGGCCAGACCTCTATCTAAGGATGCCTTGTTGATCATGAAGGAGTCTTCCTGGTTGTACTCACCTGAAAGGAAGGCTAAGATGAAGTTGGTGCCGTGGCTCATGATATCAAAGTTAAGGAGGTTGGTAAACTCTGTGGTGACCAAAGGCTTCTGAGGAGTCTGAAGGACCTCAAGTGTGGTGTCGTGACGATGTTGAAGGTTAAGGAAAGGTATGCCAATGTCCTGCTTGTGCATCGAAGCTTGGTATGAGATCCGAGGTGACTGGGAGTTGTTGATAAAGGGTATCACAGAGACCATGACTCCAAACAAGGCTGCCGGGTCAAGCTCCATAAGGTCACACTTGTACCGTGTAAGCTTATCCTTGGTCATGGCGATGGTGCTCTCCTCGATCTCCCAAGCATCTCTATAGACCACATTGTTAAGCTTAACATTCAAGGGCCAAGATGAACCTTCTTGTGACACATACTGAGGAGGGTTCCCTGACCCTGATCGAACCTTAAAGAAGGGTCTAACCAACCTTCCACCATCGCAGTAGATGTGAACCTCCTTCTCATCCTTAAGCTTGATAAGACTGGTGGTTGACTCTACAAGGTCAGTTTCTCGTAGGTCATAAAACTCCTTGTGGAAGGCGTAAAGGTTATGAGTTGACCCTATGATCTCACCGTTCAACAAGACCAAATTGTCACCACTCTGGTCTGATAAGTAATTTTTCATAAGCTTGATGACAAGCATCATCTCTTGGAAGGGAGTCTTGTGACCAAGCTTCACTAGCAAGGAAAGGTTGTTCACGATACCTACTTGTTGCCCTTCGGGGGTCTCGAAAGGACACTTGAACCCAATGTCAGACTGGTGGACACCTCTCATCTTACTCTTCTTACCTTTGTTTCCAATAGGTAACATGCACCTTCTCAGATGGCTAATCTTGGCACCATAGTTCTGAACTGAAAGGATTTGAGAGACCCCTGTTCGACAGAAGCTAAAGTTCTTGTTGATCTCCCAGATGCCTGTGGTGAAGCACGAGATAATCTTGTTTGTAAAGTTGACAGAGGACTTGATAAGGTTCTGATAATCCAGCGTGGAACTCTTACGGGACGCTATGACCGTCTGGATACTCTTGTGGAACTGTTTGTACAAGGACCTGAACAGGAACAGGATAAGGCTGTCTGTGGCATCTAGACGCTTGTTCTTAAGGCTCTCCTTGTCATCCAAAGGTCGAACCTTTAGATGGGTCTCTATAAGCTTCTTAGCCATGTAACCAAAGTGAAGACACAGGTTCAAGGGTGACCTTTCGTGCACGTTGAAGAATATCTCTTGATGAAGGATGTACTCAAGGTTGGAAAGCTTTGGGTCGCTCATGGCAACCAGAATTTCATTCCTGGCATCCTCAGATGAACTTATCTGATGGTACTGATTCTTTAAGTAACCTAGATAAGGTTCAGGAAGTTTAAGGTTCGCTTCAAGGTCCTCCCACGAGACTCCATAAGCTCGGAAGACATACCCGGCTGGAATGAAACCTTTGATGTGTGGAAGAGAAATACTGAGCTGGTCGTCTACAAGCTTAACCTTGATCATTAAGGTTAAGCCATTAGGGTTCACAGTTCGAATTTCAGCCACGAGTTCAGATGGGCCTGTGGAGATAACATAAGGTCGATCATAGGCTGGTCGCAGCTGAGATACAAGGACCCTTTCCTTACCATTGATAATAAAGTACCCTCCAGGGTCCATCTCACACTCTCTATTCTCCACTGCGTTATTCTTATTCAGGAAGCAAAGGCTAGATCGAACCATGATGGGTAACTTACCTATGGGTGTCCTAACAAGGGCTACGGGTTGACCTTTGTGAGGATGGATCATGATGTTGAGAAGTATCTGACCTTCATAGGTTACCATTTGATCACGACACTCCTGAGGGAACAAAGGTTGCATGGAGTCTTCTTGGTTGGGTTTGTAACAAGGTGTCACTTCGATCTCATTGAAGAACATCTTATCACCGTTGGAGCACTCTAGATAAGGATCCGCCAGGACCACCTCTTGGAGACCCTTTGCTATAAGGTAATCATACGAGTCAATTTGGTACTGGGCTATACTTTCATGGGTGAAATAATCCTTTACAAGGTCCATTAAGTAATTTTATTTATCAGAGTAGTATACTACTTGTTTCAAATTACAACCGGCTAGAAAATGTGGTCTACCAAACGAATATTTGACTTAGTAATGTTCCTTGTCCTGCTCGTGGTTTTAATTTATTATTTGAGCCAACCAGTTGAGCTTGTTAAAGAAGGTGACCTTTACAAGGTTAAGGATGACAACAGGGTACCTATTGCAATCACAACTGTGGCGGCTACGTTCTTCTTAGTCAGTCCTGATTATATCGGTCTCATGAGTGAAAGTAACCTTGAAGGTTACCAGTTTGATCAAGGTCTTGGCAGCCTTAGCAGCCTACCTGAAAATTTTCTCCCTTCAGTACCTCCTGCGAAGGTTCCAGACCAACCTTTACCACCAGCTTATATTCCACCTTCAAGTATCCCTCTGTTTAATAATAAACCTGTGGATAAAAACACCTTAGATGGTCTTGTTAAGGTCAATGAAGAGCTCACTAAGTTAATAGGTCAGTACGAAGCTGGAAAGGTTACCGAAGCTGAGGTCCAACGTAAGATTGCTGCTATCGCATTAGAACAGTTTGAGGCAATGGAGGAGGGTAATAGGATAGCTGAATTGTTCCAAAGGATACTTAATAAGACACTTAATAAGATCAGGGGAAGGAAGCCTCAACCGGCTGAACAGCTCTTAGCTGAAGAGGATTATGAATTGCAAACCCTTAAGAACCCTTATGCTTCTGATGAGCCTTTGACCACCATTGACCAAGCTGAAGAGGCCTTTGAGACGACAGACCTAAGCGAGAACTTAGGTAGCTCAGCTGAATCTTTAGCTGAAAGGTTCATCTCGGGTGAAAGGAGTCCGGAGGTTGATCAGTACTTAACCAACCTTGACGATGAGCTGTCCTCCTCCTTAGATGCAGAGTTAAAATCTACCCTGAGAAAACTAAGAGGTGAGCCTGAAGTGGAACCTGAAATGGAACCTGAAGTTGAAGGCGGTCTTGAAGGTCCAGAGGTATCCCTATCTGACATGTCATCCCTGTGGAATGACATTGCTACCCATGGTTGGTCCCAAGATAACCTTTCTCCAATTGAATTCTTTGACTCACCGGATCC
>Ga0224499_10000090_pt1 | contig 22547 bp, 12 predicted proteins | sample SF_Jul11_sed_USG_3_FD_168125 | JGI IMG/M metagenome (GOLD analysis project Ga0224499, IMG submission 168125) | Sediment microbial communities from San Francisco Bay, California, United States - SF_Jul11_sed_USGS_24 | ecosystem: Environmental > Aquatic > Marine > Sediment | place: USA... | reverse complement strand
CGTCGTAAACGTCGTGCGACACACTGATGCCGTCGTTGTGTCCGGTCGGATGATTGTGATTGGGTCCAAGAACGCGACTGGGCGGAAAAATCAGGGAGGTCTCGGCGGCGTCTTTGTCGGGATCGGATAATCCGGCCATGTAACCGATCTCGTCGACCCCGGCCATGGTGGTGAAATGACCGCCGATACGTTCCCAGTGTATTTCAAAACAGCCTTGCTGCGGCATATCCGGAATGATCTGTTGCACCTCCCAGAACCCGAGCAGCAGAATCACATCATGACAGTCCATCAACTCATCACGACAGAACTCGTAGGTCGGCATGTAGTAGGTGCTTTCGGCCAGTTCACCGTGACAGTTTTGCAGGTATAGCCACTTTCGTATACCGCTTTGCATACTGTCGACATGAGTGCCCGACGATGGAGCGACATTGGTGCTCATCAGTTCGGCCAGTTGCTCCACAAAGTCCGGTGCCGTCACACCGGCCGGTACCAGGTTCCATTCCGGGTGTAGAAGATGGAACCACCAAAGGCAGTCCGCCGCGGCTGTAGGTCCGCAGAAATTCTGCCAACCGCTCTGGTTCTGGTCAAAGTCCGGCATGTAGATACCGTTAGGTTCCTTCCACCAGATTTCCTGCTGCCCGTGGACAATATCAAAACAGACCTCCGGGGCGTCCGGATCGTTCTCGCTCGAATTAGGATGACCCTGAAAGTCCGGAGCATAGCTGCCGGCATCATCGTTGAACGACCAAGGGACGCTCGGCTGCATGAAGATGTTGTCAACACAGAAACCGTTGACCAGTTCATCCTGTCCGGGATCTATATAAACGGCCATCGTATAACAGAGAGCCTGCGGCATGTGAACAGGCAGCCCGGAGCCCGGCACAAACACTACACCCCCGATTCCGATGGAGTCCGATGACAGGTTATCGATCGAAACAACCTCCAAAAGTCCTGAATCCCACGCGCCGACAGCGTCCCCCTTTTCCTGGACATATTTCGAAGCACCGCCGTGGTTGGGATCAAATTGATAGGTACGTCCGATTGAAAATTCGAGGCCGAGGCTCATCGCGGTAAGTACAGCGTCGTTCATAATCCAGAATTCGACGATATTGGTGTCGCCGATGTAGGCAACGTCGTCGCCTCCGTTCAAACGAACTTCCACATCACCGAGTCCGGATTTTGCGTAATTGCCGCCGGACGCCGCCGACCGATCAGATGCGCCGCGCCGATTCATCCGTATCTCAGGGTCGATGATCAGAGGCTGCGTCGGATCATAACGGCCGAGGCTGAAACCGTACTCAAAACCGTTTTCGGTAGAATTCCGAATAGGATTGTAACAGGACGGCACTTCCACCAACTGGCCTTCAATCTGTTGATAGGCGAACGGGGTACCATCGACAATGCTGCCGAGCGGTGTGCTTACAACCAGTTGTCCTGCTTTATCAATCGTCACGCCGGTGGCTCCACGGTAGACCAGCCTGATCAGGTTGGGATCAGCCCCAGGTTTCACCACGAAGTCGTATTTCAGCCGGTTGGTCAATCCCGTATAAACGAGGTCGATACCCGGCCACAGATCACGGTGAATCAGTTTCCGAAAACTTGTAAGATCGATCATCCAATCTTCCGGCTGCCCCTTGAAGTAGCTGATGTTCGCCCCTGTTGGCTCCTGCCCTGTCGGGCGACTCGGCTCGGCACCGACATAGTCTTGTTTCACCACCCACCTTTGGTTGTACCCGGCTTGTTCTTTGGCGGCCGTCAGAGCAAAGGTAACACCATAGGGCGTAAAGTAGGCCGTCTTGTCGGTTCCTTCCAGGCAATAGCTGACATCCTGGTGCAGTTGACCTCGGTTCTCAACAAAACAGAGCGGTGCGTTACCGAACAAGCCGCCGATGGTGATTCCCCCTACCACTGGGTCTGCTGAAAAGGGTCTCATTCGCGGCTGGTGTTGGACGACCCCGCCCGAGACAGGCAAGCCCCTTCCTTGTGCTTCGTGCGCCGGTGTCTCCTCCGGATGAGGCGCCTGGAAGGCAGCGGCTATGCCGACAACGGCAACCGCGGCTAACACGATGGTGAAAATGTACGAGTGTCTCATGTCTTATCTCCCGTTTTTGATTGTGGTTCTCACTCTCGCCTGTTCATCTGATAGGTTCTTTTGATCAAGTGCCGATGTCTTGCAACAAACCCACGCTTTTGTTGGATTAACCGACGGTATGGGGGACTGTTGAACCCCATGCAATTCTCGTCATTGCGAGACCACGCGCTTCGCGTGGACGCGGCAATCTCATCACTCCGACATGCCGGACTTGATCCGGCATCCGTCTTCTCTTGTAGGTCAGTTCTCTCTTCTCTTGGAGACCTGACACGGTCAAGCCGTGTTCCTCCGAACTCGGCGGGTCCACGACGCGGCGCGCAGGCGAAGACGGACCCAGCCTACTAAGAACCGCGACGTGCATGTTACCGTTGGTCTTGTCTCCCGTCATTGGAGGTGTATGTGACCCGGCGCCGGGCTCCACCGAACCGGACTGCCCCTTGACAATCATCGCCAGGTGTCGCTAATTGAGATAGATACATCCAGTATTGACGGAGAGAAGTGAATCGATATCTGACTAAGGCCCTATCCGGTGATCGCAAGGCCGAGGAACAGTTATTTCGAATTCTGCGTGCGAGATTTTTGACCGTGGCCAAAAGAAGAGTTCGAGAGCCCGATGAGACCGAGGACGTTGTCCAGCGGGCCTGCGCAACGGTACTGGAGAAATACAAAAGCGCCGAATTCCATCAGGGTTTTGAGGCGTGGGTCTATACGGTGCTGCGAATGAAGATAGGCAACTACCTTCAGTCCAAGAAAACCAGAGCTGAAAGACAGGTCGACGATCCGAACAATGAACGCATGGCGACCAAGGCAAGCGTTCAGCCCGACTGGAATCTGGAGTCGGCATTGGTGGAGTGTTTGAAGAAGATGGTTATGATTCGCCGACAATACGCCCGCGCCCTGAGTTTAACTTACCAGGGATACGGTGCAGGCGAGATTTGTAGTCGTTTGAAAGTGTCGCGCAATAATATGTACTCGATTCTCAACCGAGGACGTTCCATGCTGAGCGAATGCCTCGAAACCGGCAAGGTGTGAGCTATGTCAACGTGTACCGACCATAACAAAGGAGCCCTCCTGCACGCATTTGAACTGGGCTTACTGGACGATACGGAACGTGAGCGGTTCGAGATGCATTTGCTTGAGTGCGAACACTGCCACACCCTGGTGGACAGCTTTGAATCGGAGGCTGCTATCCTCAGTAACAGCAATCGGGTGAAGGCAGCAGTGGATCAGTCCCTGTCCACAGGTGAGACCGGGGAGTCGTTATGGCAGATAATTTGGAGACATCTCTGGCCGAGTACGCCGTTTATGCTGAGACCGCTGGTGGCTTACCTGCTGGTGCTGGTCTTGCTGATCCCGGCCTATCGGGGATTTAGAAGCACCGATCAGGCATCCGTCAGTGAGTATGGACAGTCTCTCCACCTCAGCCCGATTCGTTCAGTTATGACAAGCCTGAGCAAGCAGAACGGCAGACATGCTCTTTTAACCTTCGAGTTCGACAGTTACCGCCTTGGCATAGACTACCGGGTTGTGATTGAATCGGAGGACGGCTTGATAGTCTATGCCAACCCGGAATTCGACAACTTTGACCAGCGAGAGGTAGCCAGCCTGGATCTGGATCTTACCCGTTTGGAACCAGGGCGATACCGACTGAGTATCTTCGAGGCGCAAACTGAAAGGGCGGAAGCCAAGCAGGTATACTTGTTCAAAATAACAGAGTAGTCTGTTTCCATGCAGGCTCCACCCGGGCCGCTGCGCCCCGCCGTCTGCGGCCCCGGAACGCTGAACGCGAAAGGTAGGCTATCATAGTGACCGTAAAGCCTCTGGTTGTTGGACTTGTCATCACCATAGGTTTAGGAGCTTCTGGTGGTTCTGCCCAGAGTTTTAGCGAATTGCTCACCATCGCCGACTCGCTGTCCAAGGCGCAACAACAGGACTCAGCAACGGTCATCGCAAGACTTGCTCTGGACATGGCCGAGAGTGAACTCGGCCCGGAGGACACGGCTGTCGCCACGGTTCTGCACCGGCTCGGCGTGTACCGCTACTACCTTGCCGATTACGAACAAACCGCAACATTGTGGGAACGAGCTCTGGCCATCAGGGAGAAAGTACTCGATCCGGCCCATCTGGACATCGCCAAAACGCTGAACAACCTGACCGCGCTGTACAAACATCAGGGCAGGTATGATGAGGCCGAAGTGGTCGGTACGCGTGCCCTCGCCGTATATGAGGAATCCTTCGGCTGGGACCACAAGCAGGTAACCGGTCCCTTGAACAACCTGGCCTCTCTGTATGTTGCCCAGGGCGAATACAGCTTGGCCGAGCCTCTCTACAAACGTGCTCTGGCTATCGGCGAAACTGCCCTGGGGTCGGATCACCCCAACGTCGCGCGCTATGCGCAAAACCTGGCCAATCTCTATGTGCGGCAGGGTAGGTACACAGAGGCAGAACCGTTGTATCAACTGGCCCTGACCATAAGAGAGAAGAAGCTGGGTCCGAACCACCCACGCCTGGCCACCACCTTGAACAACCTGGCCGTGCTGCACCAGAAACAGGGCAAGTACTCAGAGGCTGAAGCACTCTGCCAGCACGCACTGGAAATCACAAGGGAAGCTCTTGGGCCGAATCATCCCGACGTGGCCATTCGGCTGAACGACCTGGCCGTACTCCACAAGATTCAGGGCAGGTACACAGAAGCCGAAGCACTCTACCGGCAATCGTTGAATATCCGCGAGACCTCTCTGGGTTCCGATCATCCGCATGTGGCTACCAGTCTGAGCAATCTTGCCGTTGTCTAAACTCCAGGGCAGGTACACGGAATCCGAGACTCTTCACAAACGGTCCCTGGCCATCAGAGAATCAGTGCTTGATTCGGAGCATCCGGACGTGGCGACCAGTCTGGGCAACCTTGGGGGACTCTATCTCGAGTTGGGGAAATACACGGAAGCTGAATCGCTGTACCGACGAGCACTGGCAATCAGAGAAAAAGCACTCGGCCCGGACCACCCTGAGTTCGCCTCAAATCTAAACAGCCTGGCTCTCATCTGCGCCGACCTTGGACGACTGGCCGACGCCGAGATTCTCTATCGAAGGTCACTGGCCATCAGTGAAAGAACGCTGGGCGTCGACCATCCCGACAACGCCAACATGTTGAACAATCTGGCCCTTGTCTATGCGACCCAGGGAAAATTGAGTAAGGCCAAAAAAGCCCACCAACGATCGTTGGCCATTAGAGAAAAATCGCACGGCTGGGACCACCCGATCCTGGCCACGACCCTAAACAACCTTGGCAATATCTTCCTGATAGAAGGCGACTATACCCAAGCTGAGAGGCTGTGCCTAAGGTCCCTGCGTCTCAAAGAAACGAGCCTGGGTGGTCATCACCAGTCACTTGCCACAAGCTTGAACAACCTGGGGAATATCTGCCGAGCACGAGCCGACCATGCCGGAGCGGTGTCATACTACCTCAGGTCACAGACGGTACTGGAGAACGCTCTTGGCCCGGATCATCCCCAGTTGGGATTGAGCCTCAAGAACCTGGGCGTTGCATACGCCGCGCAGGGGATGTTCACTCAAGCCGAGTCGTGCTATACGCGATCGCTGGCCGTTAGGGAACAGGCCTTGGGTCCCAACCACCCTCAGGTGGCGAATGTTTTGGATAACCTGAGCCGGTTGTATCACCTTCGCGGTCAGCCCGAGCAGGCTTGTCGCTTGGCCGAGCGTGCTTGTATTATCAACCGAAACAGCTTCATCGACAACGCCGTGGTGCTTACCGAGCAGGATGCACTTGGCTATTCGCAATCGATGCGCAGGTCGGTTGACAACTTCTTCACTTGTTATTCCAAGCATGAGGCCGCCGACAGATCCGAAGCCAGGAAGGCGGCCGACATTGCAATGACCACCAAGGGACTGGTGACCGACGAAATGTTCGGTCGACAACGAACCCTGGTGTCGGAGTCCGATTCATTGATCCTTATTCTGGCCGAGTCCTTACGACGGGCCAAGTATCGACTTTCTCGTTTGTACGTCAGTGGACCCGGCGACGATGTCGGAGAATATCGAACAGTAGTCGACACGCTCCGGACAACCATTGCCGGACTGGAAGAGGACCTATCCCGCAGCAGCATCAGCTACCGAAGGCGCCTGGACCGGGTCAACGTTGATACCGAGCGGATCCGAACCAATCTCCCCGGGAACTCTGTTTTGGTCGAGTATGTGAAGTACGATCAGGCTCAACCAGGCCGGGACAGTTCCATATCCCACTACCTGGCCGTCGTCGTTTCCGGAGAGGCCGAACCGGTTGTGAAAGCTCTTGGTCGGGCATCGACCATCGACTCTCTGGTGGAAGCCTATCGCCGACACATCTCTCGGACGGCTGCTTACCGCAAACTGCTACCGGAAGATCGTGAAAGCTACTTGACCATCGCCAGACAACTTTACCTCAGCGTGTGGCAACCAGTCCAATCGGAGGTTGCTGATCAACAGTTGATGATAATTGCCCCCGATGGCGCTTTGAACATGATATCTTTTGCCGGATTGGTTGACGATACCGACCGCTACCTGGTGGAAGGACACGCTATCCACTACTTGTCGTGCGGACGTGATCTGATCCGTTTGGATCATGAATCGCCATCCGGCAGCGGTCTGTTCGCAATGGCCGACCCCGACTTCGATGCCTCGGTCGCCCAACGAACTGTGAGTCCGGAGACCCAAAAACAACAGCCGACCGAGCCGGTACCAGGCCACAATTGGAACCTGCGATCCGGTAACGGAAAGTTCAGGGATGTCCTGCTGGCACCACTGCCGGCGACGCGAACCGAAATCGAACAAGTCGTTTCCGTATGGCGAGATTTTACGGAAGAGCCCTTCGAGACATTCCTCGGTCCCGAGGCCAGTGAGCGACGATTCAAGGCTGGGGCGCCGGGCCACAGGGTGATTCACATTGCCACCCATGGTTACTTCGTCCCCAGCCGGATTGGGCGACTCCCAACTGTTGACCATGATGATGCCACCATCGGATTGACCGACTTCAATCCACTGTTACGGTCTGGTCTTTTTCTGGCCGGGGCCAATCTTCTCGGTGCCGGTATCGACAGCACCGGCGCGGAGGATGGTGTGCTGACCGCTTATGAGGTCTCTTCGATGAACCTGGTTGGCACCGATATGGTCGTATTGTCGGCCTGCGAAACAGGATTGGGGAAAGTCTTGCAGGGTGAAGGGGTGTACGGTTTGCGACGAGTCTTTCAACTGGCCGGAGCCCGTACCGTTATCAGTGCACTTTGGCCACTTTCGGACAAGGTCACGGCCGAGATTGCCGGTGGTCTGTATGATCGACAAGATCAGTCCCTTCCGGAGAAACTCCGCTCGCTTCAATTGAAGAGAATCCAGCAGTTGCGAGAGCGGGGTCTACCGGATCATCCTGTTAGTTGGGCCGGGCTGATTGCGGTGGGAGACTGGCGTTGAAGGTATGACGGCCGGGCGTGAGTCATCACACGCCGAGCAGCCATCGACCATGTCTTTGCGATAGTCGAACTGATGGATATCGAAACAGAGCCCTGCATTACGTGTTCGGCTCGAATATTCTCGGACACAAATAAGCGGGCCATCGCAGACTATCTTGGAACTGCCGCATGAACCTATAGAGGAGATTGCTATCGAAGCGCCAGGGAAAAACATATTTATATGGCGGGCCATCGTGGACTATCTTAGAACTGCGGCATAGGAGTTTTACGGTGTCCCCGTTCTGAACTACAACCGAAAAAGGGGTCTGCGGAACGAGTTCCGCAACTGGGTGATCGAGGATGCGGCTTAAGAACCTACTTTGATTATCAGAATCTATGAGTGCAAGCGAATTTCTAACTTACTAATCGTCAATTACTTGGTGCAGCTATGGCAGTCCACTAACGGCGGTCCCAGTCGAAACATATGGTCTATCAGGTAAGTCAAATCGGAGATATCGACAGCACAATTGCCATCTACATCGGCTTCTCCGAAGCAAACAGATGGCGGTCCTGCCCTGAACAAATAATCTATGATGAAGATTAGGTCGCTTATATCTGCTGTTCCAGCATTATCACCATCGGCATCGCCTGTCACTCCATCACAACAATGGCCAATTGTAAAGCAGTAAGGCCCATCCCACTCCGGATATTCAACAAGCCCTCCAGGCGCTGCCCATTTCCAATATCCACCTGTTCGGAAAAAACTTGTATCAATACAAATGTGTTTCCCAATGTCTGCACCTACGAATTGTCCGATTGCTATACTATATGGCACGCCATCAAAACCTGGTGGTAATCCCTCTCCGGTTATAAAGGCACCTGCAATTCCTATCGTGTCACGACGAGGGATTGCAGTACCTATAAAGCTGTTCATTACAAATATGGCATCAAAATTAGAGGATGGAATCAGTCCACTAATCGTGTCTCCAAATACTGGTCCACTCCAGTCAGCGCCGTCGGGAGAATTAATAACAAAGCCATTACTGATATTCCAGCTGTTTTCAAAAGCATTAGTGTATCGCAGGGAAAAGACGACATTAACACCTATCTGGATCGAATCCCCTCCAAATTCTCCGGCCACGCTTTCCAGCGAAATCGTCCCAGCTGGTTGTCCATATGCTTTCAATGGGGCGAAGCTCAATGCAAATACGACTTGCATCAAAAACTTGACACTTGTCACAGAATTTGTTCTCTTCGACTTTATTAAATCCACTGCCAGACTCACTTCAGCAAGAGCATTTTCTTAGTTGCGAGATAATCACCTGCAACGATTCGATATAAGTATACTCCGCTTGCAACCTCATTGCCGGCATCGTTGCGACTATCCCATTCTATTTCGTAATCACCCGGAGGATGGTTCCGATTAGTTAGTGTTTTGACCTCCTGTCCTAACACATTGTAAATCACTAATTCAACATTAGATGCTTTTGGAAGACTAAAGTAGATAACTGTTTTAGGGTTAAACGGATTCGGAAAATTCTGGCTCAATGAAAACTCTTTGGGAAGCGTTGGCTCGGTCGTTGAGTTAATGTCTGCAAGAATGCTGTTGAATGCAATATCAGCAGCTCTTGCTGATTCAAGCCGGAACTTTCCCGGTATTCGAACAGCTTCGGTTTTTCCAGCTTTAATCGTGTTGGGGCCATTCTTGTCAAAAATCCCAATCCTGACCACAGACTCAACCTGACCAAAGATCATATCCAGACTATCATTCACAAGTTTCATCGGTTTGGCAAGATCCGTCCCAACAAGGGTCAACTCCAGCCCTCGCAATGAAGCCGAAGCATCGACAGAAACAGTCGTGTATAAACTATCGACGGTCGCATTGACAGCCACTGACACACTGGAAGTTTGATTCGTTTTAGCTGCAGGTGGGTCGCAGGTAATTGGAGACAACGAAACGTACAAGTAGTCGATCAGGCGAGTCAAGTCTGCAATGTCCACTTGATTGTCATGGGTGAGTTCTGCGGCATAGAGTGGATTTAATGGAACCAAGTTTATGAAGAGATGATCTATTAACATTGTCACATCTGAGATATCGATTAATTCATTCCCATCCAGATCACCTCTATCTCGAACAATGAATACTGAGGCATCTGCTGTTCCAGCATATTCTCCATCCATTCCATAAGCTACGAAAATGACACGACCTGTGTCATAGCAATTAATGATTTCTGGGTGGGAAATAATGCCGAAAATTGTGTCTGGCACCGCGTAAAAAGAGGATGAGTCTTCCAATTCAACGCTCCAACCCGCTGGGAAAAACTCAAACATTGTGATTAATAGGGAGTCACCAAAAGCATCACCCAATGGGATAAAAAATGGATATATATCTCCGTCATCCTGATCACGAAACGGAACAGCATCATGTTCACCAGGATCATCACCATGAGGACATCCAAAGGACGATCCAGGGGCACATCCTCCAAACACATGTGCCATTGCTCGGCAACCTGGAGCAGTCTGAGGACACGGGTCATTTGCGTCAGGTATTCCGTCCCCGTCTGAATCTCCTCCAGGCCTTGGACGAGCATCGGTATTTAGTTGTCGTCCCGCACTTGGTGCAGGAGGTGGCGGTTCATCATAACAATAGAACCCATCACCCAGGCCACCAACTGCAGCTCCGTATATTGGTCCAAGGTAGAGCCCCAACATGTCGCAGCCCATCATACAAGCAGCTAGCCGACTGTCAGCAATTAGCCGATCAGTTTCTGTACCACCACCACCGGCACAATAAGCAATATCATGAGTGTTACAGCATTGAGTGTGACAATCTGTAAAATCTGGCACGAGTACATTGAGTACTCCTTCTGGGCCGCAACCGTTGGGTGAAGGATCGCAATCACATGGTTCCGAGTGACTGTATTTCAGGACTGCTTGTGAGTCTGAGTTCAGTCTGAACATATCTCTGAGTATCACAAGCGTGGCAGATAAGCGACGAAGTACGGTATCCTGTTTTGTCCCTAGGTATTCAGTAAATCCTGTCTCCCACCTGTTCGCGGCCATGTCTGCAACTGGCGATGAAAGAAGTTGTATTAAGCCACTTGCCTCATAAGAAGCTAGTGTTGAATACTGTTCTTTTGTTAGTCCCATAAGCCGCAATGTCGAATAATCCTGTTCACCGGTCACTGAATCAACGCGAACCTCATTTAAGATTTGGCCCTCCGAACTTTTTAACCAAGCCCAGGTTTCTCCCATCTCCATACTAAATCCATAAAGCAGAGTATCACTCGATACACTGCGAACTGAGGATTTACTCAGTGAAAATCGTGGGAAAGCCCGGATTTGAAAGCAGCCGTGTCCGCTAGCTGGAACAGTGAAAGGGAATGAAGCGATGGCCGTATCAAGGGCAAAGAGAGGAAATGCTGAAGCTGTCCCAATTTGATTCCAAGTTGAGGCTATTCCAAAACCCGCATTAAGAAACACGACGCTGTCTATAACCATATCCTCTGAAGAACTACTGGTAAAGGATGCGATGATTGACAAAGTATCTCCAGAATAGATGTAGCCAGATCCAGGTGCTGTTGTCAACGTCACACGTAAATAGTTTGAAGGACCTTCGAGACAGTTTTGTCCAAGGTGATTACTAAATACTGCCCAATCTGCTCCATCGACTATTCCATCGAGATTGTAATCACTGCAAAAGGTTCCGTTGAAGTCTTGAGAGTTAATTGAGAGGCTTCCGTTGGGATCGAGTGATCTGATGGCAACCTTTGCAATCATCCCGTGTGACGTCACCACCTTGACTGAGTCCTGAGTGCAACCGCCGGCATTGACCCAGAAGCGAATGTTTCCGTCAAGACCCGACACACCCGTTGCTGGCACAATCGGCCACGCCGCTTCGGAGGGACACCCGACAACTCCATTGCATTCAGTAAAGTCCAGCCAGACATCGTTTGAGCCCGCGACTGGTTGGCCAGATTGATCGCTGAGATTTACCACAAATGGGATATTCCCAGCAGGTGATAGAATGATGTGAGTTTGTGTTGACACTATGTCCGATGAATCGGCTAACAAAACAACTCCAGAATCTCTATAATTGACTCCAATCAGTGTCGTATCCAAGCCCTGAAAATCAGAAAACGTCCCTACGTGAGAATTGTAGTCAATAACTTGGAAACTGTCTCCGACAATTGGTTCAAATAGATTGAAATAACTTACGCTTAGGGTTCCGTTAAGTGTTGCTTCACCGTTTACATCCAAAACGGCATAGTCTGTCGTTGGGACAGTGCCTCCAATTTCAATCTCAATAGTGCCACTGGCGGTTTGCACAAAGTCACCATTAACTGTCATTTCTCCGGCAGACGCACCAGGTGAAAAAACCCCAGCATTTTGTATAAAACCATTAATAGTACCCCCTCCCAAGCATTGAGCACCTGCACTTACAAAAAGCGACTCTGCACTAAGCACTCCACCAGATTCAACCGTGACAAGTCCTTGATCATGAAAGTAAAGACTGTCGAAAGTTGTTTGGCCCCCTGAACGAATGAGCAAGTCATTGCATCTAAAATCTGCACCACCGTTGACCCAAAATACTGTACCGCTTCTAATAGTTGTCGTAGTTAGCACTCTCAAAAATGGTTGAGTTGTGCCGTGTTGTTCGGCCCGTGCAGTGCTGTACAAGTCGAGTGCCGATATTGTGTCTAGGTTAGTAAAAAGTGGGGTATATTTGGACGAACCATAATTCTCGTTGTCAATTTCCACTCTTCCATAAGTTTCGGTACTGTCCTTGAAGTAGATGGTTCCCGCTGATCCCGGTCGAGTTGCACCACCACGAACATAGATATGTGTCTGGTCAAACCCGGAGATGTCTGAGTAGTACACGGCCACTCGACCACCGCCACCAGCTGTTGGATACTGGTTCCGGCCATTTCCACCTCGAGCATAAATACTCCCCGGTCCGGTCAGTGTACCACAAGCAATGCGAACTCCGCCACCACTGCCACCACCGGCTCCTCCACCACCGGCACAGGCATCGCCCTGAGTAGTGCCATCGGCCTGGATAGTACCAACCAAAACCATTGTCCCTGCCGAAATTGTGGCCAGCCCACCACCGTTACCGCCGTTTCTACATCCTGATCCGCCACTACCAAAATGAGAGGGATTCTCGATAACACCATACGACGCATTACTGCCACCCTGAGCTATGCCACCATAACTGCCACCAGCATCACCAGTGCTACCGGCTACTACAGAGGTTCCAGTAGCGTCATACGCCTCACCGCGAGAACCATGCGCACTGCCCGAACCATTAGCCCCTCGAAGACCATAACCTGACACGTATATGTCTCCGTCAACAATTAAGGAATCGGTCACGTTGATTTGAAGACCTGAACCACTATTAGTAGGATAACTAGAATGACTGACGACCCCCCCTGAAATAATATGCATTTTCCCTAATGATGTAATTTCGCCGTTGGCAATAAGAGTGCCATCGTTGTTCACAACGATGTTGTCGTAAGTCACAGCGGTGTCAATTTGAACTGTACCAGAGACTATTAGGTCTATGGCAATGCCCTTTGAACTGATTAGCAGAATTAATGCTAATACTTGGACAGCCCTGAAGCATGCATTAGTGAGTTGTCTCATAAACAGAAAACCTCTCGTGAGTCTGCATACACGTTCAAACCTATACCCTCTATATCAGGAACTACATAGTCGAAGAAGAGTCGCGGTGGTTACAGGGTGATCAGAGTGTAAAGTCTTCCGCACTCGAATCATCCTTTTCGAGATTCTCGCAGTTCCACCGTTATTCGCCCAATATAACCTTCCGGAATATCGTGTCAAGAGCATTATATGAACCGGCCCGCAGGCATTCTGTCAAGCGTATTGTGTAAATTCTGTATTTGGCATATCCATTGGGTTGTTCAGAACATAAGTTATTACTCCGTATATAATTCTCTCGGCGCTGCCAGCGTTGTTGAACGATCGCATCGGAATGGTTCGTCGTCGGATCTCCTCGATGTATCGCTCAATCGGGTTGTTGGTCTTCAAGGACGTCCGCAACGGTTCCGGATAGCCCAAGTAGACAAAGCAGGCGTCGATACCTCGAAAGAAGTTGCGAACCGCCTTTGGTTCTTTATCACGCCACTTGGCCTTGAAGAGGTGAAGCCGCTTGCGCGCCTCGGTTTCATGAGCAGCTGCGAAGACATAGTTGGCATCGCCGATGATTTGCCTTCGGTGCCGCTTCTCAAGCAGATGATCAGCCAGGTCCACAGCCTTGTGGTAGGTACAGAGTTGATGGTCGGCACGGGGATACAAGGCGCGAATCGACTTGACCAACCCAGCTGCGCCATCGGATACGATTACTTCCATCCCGGCCAAGCCACGATGCTTCAAGTCCGAGATAAAACCATACCAGCAAGCCTCAGACTCGTTGGTCGCCAGATGAAAGCCTAAAAGTTCCTTACTCCCATCAGGTTTCATACCCAGAGCCACCAGCAATACCTTCTTCATCTTGACCGGACTACGCAAAGTCACCCATAAACCGTCCAGGTACACCACCTGGTAATCGCGCTCGAAACGCCTGAGATGAAAGGCCGAAACCTCCTCGTCAAGCTCATGAACAACATTCGAAACCGCTTGCGGACTGATTTCGGCGCCAAACAAACTCTTGATCAAACGGCGCACCTTGCGGGTAGCATGACCTAACAAAAACGCCTCCAAAAGAACTCGATCCACGGCCCGCTGGCGACGTCGATAACGTTCGAACACCTGTGAATCATAACTACCCTCTCGCAATCGAGGGACCTTCAAACCATCGATCCAGCCGTAAGTCGTCAACAGGTTACGAGCGTAAACACCGTTGCGATAACCACAGCGACCATCACTCCGTTCATAACGACGGCAACCGACACGAGCCGTCACCTCAGCATCCATCGCTCGTTCCAAACGACGTTTGACAAAACGCTTAACCTCATCGTGAAGCGGGTAGTAAACACTGTTGACACCCAACCAACGATTTCGTAGGTTCTTCTCTGAGAAATCCATTTCTCGCATGGGCATATCCTCCTTGGAAAGCTGTTAAGTGGATATGCCCTATTTCTTTGTCAAAAATCCAACAATTTACACAGAAGAATTTACGCTAACCCCGCAGCGAATTGCCTCACAATTAATGTTACCGAAGTGCCGGGAATTGTCAGGGTCGAATGATACGTTGACTCATAATTGATGTTACCGAAAGGAGACGCAATTGTGGGTGGAGATTCCAAGCAAGATTACCTGGACGCGATACTACCACGCTATATGACGGCCTCGAAAAGAGAAAAGGGGATTATCCTCAGGGAGTTCTGTGCTGTCTGTGAGTATCATCGCAAACACGCTATTCGGCTTCTGAATCAACGCAAAAGGGGTCCGACAAAACGACCGGGCCGAAAAGCTCTCTACCACTCACCTGAGTTTCTGAGAGCTCTCAAACGAATCTGGCTAGCCACTGATCAGATGTGCTCAAAAAAGCTGGTGGCGGCAATACCACTCTGGCTGCCGTTTTACGAACGCACCTATGGAAAACTGTCGAACAAAACGACAAGACAACTCTTATCAGTCAGTGCCGCCACTATTGACCGACTGCTGGCTAAGACACGAACCAAGATTCGCCCCAGAGGTTGGTGTGCCACCAAACCGGGAAGCCTGCTTAGAAACCAGATCCCCATCCGCACTCACAATTGGGATATATCACAGCCCGGTTTCATGGAGGCTGACACCGTTGCTCACTGTGGTAACTCCCTGGCCGGCGATTTCATCTGGAGTCTCACCCTGACCGATATCCACACCGGTTGGACCGAAGCCAGAGCTACCCGGAACAACGGAGCCTCAGGCGTCATCGAACAAATCAAAAACATCCAGAGCAACCTACCATTTGAACTAAAAGGCTTCGATTGCGACAACGGCGGTGAGTTCCTCAACCACCATCTGCTCAGATACTTCACCGACCACAAACCACGAATCAAGTTCACTCGGTCGCGACCATACAAGAAGAACGACAACGCCCATGTCGAACAGAAAAATTGGTCCTTCGTCAGACAATTACTCGGATACGACCGACTCAACAACCCCAAACTGGTCGAACTCATCAATAACCTCTACACCGAACAATGGAGCCTCCTGCAAAACCACTTCTGCCCAACGCTCAAACTCCTTCAAAAGACACGGATCAACAGCAGATACTACAAAAAGTACGGTACGCCCAAAACACCATTCCAAAGACTGATGGAATCAGGCCACATCTCCAAAGGAGAAAAAGACAATCTGAAAAAAACGCACCGATCACTTGACCCCTTCCTTCTCAAACGACAAATTGACAGACAACTGAAGGCTATCTTCAGAATGGTCATAGTAACCTCTAATGTGAGGCAACGTATCTGACCACCAAAATGCCTTCGGTAACATCCTGCAATGAGGCAACGCGGTTGGTAACCGGTTCAGGACTGTCGGATCATCCCACATGACTCCTTTTGAAGCGACAGTTAGGCAGTTTACCTTGACTCTGTGTGTGGGCTGCTGCTATATTGATCGCGTCACTTATGCCGAGACAGAGCGGATGGCTGGTTTGCCGCTGCCAAAGGGATGTTTGCAAGTGAGAGGCTACCTTGCGCCAAGTTGTAATTGAAAACCCCATCCTTAACTCCCCTTATGTCGAACCGACGCGGCATTTCAAATTCACCGATGAGGGTATCACCAACGACATTGTCGAAGGTCGGCGGATCAGTTCGTACTTCGTGCCGATTGCCCGACCAAAGAAAAAGGGCAAACAGCTCCAGTTCGATACTGAGTGGACGCAAGATCGCATCGAAGAGAATAAGCACGTCAACCGAATCCGACAGCGCGTCTATCAGTGGAGGCAAGGCGGTTATCTTGGTGTCACATCCACTACCGGCAAACTCCTGCAATACTGGACCGATCCCGACCGTGAGAAAAAGCTCTTCTTCTGCCAGAATGAAGCCCTCGAAACGCTAATCTACATCACGGAAGTCGCGCACAAGTACGGCGACGCCTGGATTGAGAATCAACTCATTGAAGCCAACAATATGTCCAATCCCGGTCTCCCTCGCATGGCGTTCAAGATGGCTACCGGGTCGGGGAAAACCGTTGTCATGGCGATGATGATTGCATGGCACACCCTGAACAAGCAGGCCAATCCTCAAGACGCACGATTCTCCGACACTTTTCTGTTGGTGACCCCCGGCATCACCATCCGGGATCGGCTGCGAGTGCTTCTGCCGAACGACCCAAACAACTACTATCGTCAGCGCGATGTGCTTCCGAGCCACCTGTTGGAGAAGCTCTCACAAGCGAAGATCGTCATCACCAATTTCCACGCCTTCAAGCAGCGAGAGAAAACCAAAGCTACGAAGCTCACTAAGGCGCTTCTCAACAAGGGCAATGCGAGCGCGTTCACCGAGACGCCTGACCAGATGGTCCGTCGAGTCTGCCGGGAACTCGGCAACAAGAAGAACATCGTGGTGCTAAACGATGAGGCTCACCACTGCTACCGGCGCAAGCCGGACGGTGACGATGTGAAGCTCACAGGAGATGATCGCAAGGAAGCTGAGAAGCGAGAAGAGGAAGCCCGCATCTGGATCTCCGGTCTTGAGGCGGTCAAGAAGAAGATCGGTGTCAAGACCATCTATGACTTGTCCGCAACACCCTTCTTCTTAAGAGGATCGGGCTACTCAGAAGGTACTTTATTCCCGTGGGTGGTGTCGGATTTCTCTCTCATAGATGCTATCGAATGCGGCATTGTCAAGGTGCCACGAGTCCCGGTCGCCGACGATTCTGTCTCCGGAGATCAACCGACCTACCGCGACCTTTGGATACGCATACGCGATGACCTGCCCAAGAAAGGCCGAAAGACTCAAGCGCTGACCGGCCCTCCGAATCTCCCCGCTGAGTTGCAGGGCGCACTGCACAGCCTATATAGCAACTATGAGAAATACTACCGCCTCTGGGAAAAGAACGAAGACGCCCAGACAAAAGGTCAGACTCCTCCGGTGTTCATCGTCGTCTGCAATAATACAAACGTCTCAAAGCTCGTCATCGACTATGTGGCCGGATGGGAAAAGCAGCTTTCGGACACAGAATCGGTAGTGGTGCCGGGGCAGCTTCCGATATTCTCCAACGAGTTGAACGGGAACTGGAACCCTCGTCCCAACAGTATCCTGGTGGATAGCACAGAACTCGAATCCGGGGATTCGATGAGCAAGGGATTCAAAGAGATTGCGGCTCGTGAGATTGAAGAGTTCAAAGCGGAGTACCGGGCACGTTTCCCCGGTCGCGGTACTGAGAAGCTGACCGACGAAGACCTCCTCCGCGAAGTAATGAACACTGTTGGCAAGCCAGGGAAGTTGGGCGAGAATGTCAAATGCGTAGTAAGCGTCTCCATGCTCACGGAGGGCTGGGACGCCAACACTGTGACGCACGTTCTCGGGATCAGAGCGTTCGGCACCCAGCTTCTGTGCGAGCAGGTAGTCGGCAGGGCACTCCGACGAATGAGCTACGCTGCCAACGAGCAAGGTCACTTCGAGCCGGAGTATGCCGAGGTCTACGGTGTCCCGTTCTCGTTCATTCCCTGTTCCGGTTCTACTAAGGAAGTGACGCCGGGTGCGATTCCGACGAGAGTCAGGGCGCTTGAAGATCGCGCCGCCTGTGAGATCACATTCCCCCGCGTTCTCGGCTATCGATACGAGCTACCGAGCGAGCGGCTCACAGCCACATTCACGGACGAATCCCGACTGGAGCTTTCCACCCAGGCGATTCCGACAAAGACCGAGAATGCACCTATCGTTGGAGAGAGCAGTGTCCACCACCTGGACGATCTCAAGAAAAGGCGTGAGAACGAAGTGGCCTTTCTCTTGGCGAAACTCACACTCGAAAAATACTTCCGGCAGGACGGCGAAAAGAGAGAGGATCGCTCGAATGAACATCAATTCGACGGTGAAGTACAGTCCTGGCTGTTCCCGCAGATGCTATCCATTGTCAAAGACTGGATGGCCGAGTGCGTCACTTGCAAAGATAACACCTTCATTCAACTTCTTCTGCTGATTGAATTCGCCCATGACGCCGCCGACCGAATCTACCGGGCTATAGCGGCCTCGCCAGATGGTGAGGCCCCTCTCAAACCGATTATGAGACCCTACGACACTGTCGGCTCTACGAAGCACGTGGACTTCGACACCACGCGGCCCGTGTACCGTGCCGACCCGGACAAATGCCATGTCTCCCATGTTGTGGCGGATACTGAGTCCTGGGAACAGAAATTGGCGCAGACTCTGGAAGATATGAAAGAGGTCAGGACCTACGTCAAGAACCACAATCTTGGCTTCACGATTCCCTACACCCTAAACGGCGAAGAAAAGCAGTACGTGCCTGATTTCCTGATTCGAGTGGACGACGGCAACGGAGATGAGAACTTGCTCAACCTGATTGTCGAGGTCACTGGGGAAAAGAGAAAAGAGAAGATCGCCAAAGTCTCGACAGCCAAGACGCTTTGGATACCAGCCGTGAATAACCAGGGTAGCTTCGGACGCTGGGCATTTCTGGAAATAACCGACCCGTGGAATGCGCAGAACAGTATCCGAGAGTCCATTTCGGGGAAAGCCTAAAGATAGGGGAGATTTCATGCCATACACATCGGACAAAATCGCTACAGTGGTTCAGAACAGATTGAATACACAGTATTTCCTTCCTGCTATTCAACGTGAGTTTGTCTGGAGTCCCGACCGGATCATGAAGCTGTTCGACTCAATAATGCGCGGCTATCCTATTAGTTCCTTCTTGTTTTGGGAACTTCAGGACGCTAACCGCGACAATTGGGATATCTACAGATTCATACAGAACTTCAAACAGAATGGGACTCACAACGAACAGGTTCCCACCGATGGTATACCACAACTCACGTTGGTCCTGGATGGACAGCAGCGCCTCACCTCACTCTTGATAGGTCTGAAGGGGACCTATACTGTCAAGAAGAAGCACAAGCGAAAGGACAGTCCTGACGCCTGGATGAAGCAGAGTTTGTACCTAGACTTAATCAAGGACCCACGAGCAAGCGAGGAGGACGCGGAAACCGGCCTTCACTACGGGTTCAAGTTTTTTGAGAACCCTCCAGACAATGGTGCGGACCATCATTGGTTCAAAGTCGGCCGCATCCTCGATTTTGACAGCGAAGACAGATTCTATGAGTTTAGGAATGAGTTGCGAGACAGTCTCTCTGATGACACCACCAAGGGTCAAATGTCTGTATTCGAGCGCTGTCTGGAGCGCCTCTACAGGGCGGTATGGAAAGACGATGCCATATCTTTCTATACCGAATCGGACCAGGATTACGACCGGGTGCTTGACATATTTGTTCGTGCCAACGAGGGCGGAATCAAGCTGAGCAAGTCCGACCTCTTGCTCTCAATGGTAACATTCAACTGGGGAGGCGTAAACGCTCGTGAAGAGATACATGGATTCGTCGACCGCCTAAACAAGGGTCTGGACAAGAAGAACGACTTCGACAAGGACTTCATAATGAAGACCTGCCTGGTCCTGAGCGACCTGCCGGTGCAGTACAAAGTTGACAACTTCACGCCAAAGAACCTGTCGCTCATCCGCGACAATTGGGATGGCATTAAGTCGGCTATAGAACGTGCGGTGAGACTGATCAACACTTTCGGAGTGTACGAGAGCACCCTAACCAGTGCCAATGCTCTTATACCAATCGCTTACTATTTCTATGGTCGTCCGAATGTCAGCTTGATGGAATCAGCAGCTACGGATGTGCAGAATCGGTCAAGGATACAGCAGTACCTCCTGATGTCGCTGCTCAACGGTGTGTTCGGCGGCACTTCTGATAATCTCCTTAGGGATCTCCGTGAGGTTCTTGGAAAACACGACGGCAAGAACGACTTCCCCTTCGAAGATATCAGCGCAGTGATCTCCAAGTCAGGTCGTAACTCCCGGTTTGATGAAGAATCCCTGGCACGGTTCCTGTCTATCAAATACGGACTCCGCACGTCATTTCTGGCATTGTCACTTCTGTACGATAATACAAGTTGGGGCTCGATGACTTTTCACAAGGATCACATCTTTCCCAAGTCATGGTTTACTACAAAGCAGATGACAGCCAAAGGCATTGATAATGCTGCACACAAAGGCTACCTTGAATTGAGGGACAAAATAGGCAACCTACAACTCTTGATAGACACCGAAAACATCGCCAAAAAAGACAAGGACTTTGCTACCTGGATTAAGTCAAGAGATGTCTCATTCAAGAGACGCCATCTCATACCGGTAGACGAGTCGCTCTACAGTTTTGAGAGATTCCCAGAGTTCGTAGAGGAGCGCGAGAAGCTGATCAAGGCGCGACTCGAATCACTCTTTCCGGCTCCAAGGAAGGCCCAGGAGGTTTCATAGTGGCCAAGAAGAAGACCACTAAGAAGAAGATCGAGTCCATCCGTCACAAGGACAAGCGGACGAATATACCGACCGAAGAGTTGCGCGACTTCGTAGCCGAAGACGAGAAAGCCCCTGAGACCGTTCTCTATCCGCGCGACTCATCGCTGGACCCGCAGCTTGTCTGGAAAGGCAAGGACGAGCAGGACCGTGAGGACTTGGCCGTGCCTGCCGTGCCGGTGTATATTCAGGAGAAAATTCACCCGCAAGCGATCATGGAAGATATCAAGTCGCGTAGCGGTACAAACGATGACGACCAACTCGGCTTCTGGGGTGACTTCAACGGTATCGACGCCTTTGACAGGAAGGTCGATTTCTACAATCATGGTTTCAACTGGTCAAACCGCATGATCCTCGGTGACTCACTGCTTGTCATGACCAGCCTGGCTGAGAAAGAGGGACTGAAGGGGAAGGTCCAGACCATCTACATCGACCCGCCTTATGGCATCAAGTTTGGCTCCAACTGGCAGGTATCGACGCGCAAGCGCGACGTGAAAGATGGCAAAGCAGCGGACACCACGCGCCAACCGGAGCAGGTTCATGCCTACAGAGATACCTGGAAACTCGGCATCCATTCCTACCTCGCTTATCTGCGCGACCGACTGGTAGTCTCTCGTGAACTTCTGACCGAGACGGGTAGCATCTTCGTGCAGATCGGTGATGAGAACGTGCATTTGGTGCGGTCCGTTATGGATGAGGTATTTGGGGCAGAGAATTTTGTGGCTCTGATATTCGTTGCGAAAACCAGCGGGTTTGGCGATACGACTTCGCTCGCCTCTGTCGGTGACTATTTGATATGGTACGCCAAATCACGAGAAGTTCACAAGTACCGGCAGTTGTTCATTGAGAAGACAAGTGGTTCTCATTTCGCAAGGGAATACCGGACTCTTGAGAGCCCTGATGGTCTATCGCATCGAACCCTAACCAGGCAGGAGATTGAAGACCCAAGACTCATTCCGCCAAACTGGAGACGTTTTCGACCAAGTGCAACAACCAGTCAAGGTGCTACGCCATCCGGTGGGTTCGATTTTGATTACGACGGGGTAACATTCCATATACCATCTGGTCAGCACTGGAAGACGACCCAGGAAGGTATGTTTCGCCTCGGTGCAGCAGCCAGGCTTATGAAGCGAGACAAGTCCATATCGTACATCCGTTATTTTGATGACTTCCCCGTCGTTCCTCGCAATAACAACTGGATTGACGTTCGGTGGGGCTTTGATGCTGCGGATAAACGCTATGTGGTTGAGACTAACCCTGGCATCGTCGCGCGCTGCCTTCTTATGACCAGTGACCCTGGCGACCTCGTGCTTGATCCGACCTGCGGCAGTGGCACCACCGCCTTTGTCGCCGAACAGTGGGGAAGGCGCTGGATCACCTGCGACACCAGCCGAGTCGCTTTGGCATTGGCGCGCACACGTTTGATGGCGGCCAAGTATCCCTATTATCTTTTGGCCGACACGCCCGAAGGGATCAAGAAAGAAGCGGAGTTGACCGGCCAGATGCCGTCGTCCTGACGCGGAAAG
>Ga0224499_10000067_pt1 | contig 26557 bp, 45 predicted proteins | sample SF_Jul11_sed_USG_3_FD_168125 | JGI IMG/M metagenome (GOLD analysis project Ga0224499, IMG submission 168125) | Sediment microbial communities from San Francisco Bay, California, United States - SF_Jul11_sed_USGS_24 | ecosystem: Environmental > Aquatic > Marine > Sediment | place: USA... | reverse complement strand
GGCGTCGTCGGACGACCGACGCCTCGTAACTGCGTGGCTATCGCAGGTCGAAGACGCGGATGGCAATCTCGTCGTCGACGACGAGGGCGACGCCATCACGATCGACGCTCTCGAGGACGCGATGTGTGAGGCGTTCGCCGCGGGTGGCGCTGGACGAGTTGAGCGCCAGCACACCCAGTTTGGCCTCGGCGACGTTGTACAGTGCTTGACGGTGTCGCGCGAAGAGCGAGAGGCGCTAGGGTTCGGCCGTGGTCCAGCTGGCGCGGTTGTCAAGTGCCGCGTGCACGACGACGCGCTCTGGCAAGCCATCAAGAGCGGCGAGTGCACTGACCTGAGCTTCCTCGGCTTGTCCACTGAGGCATCATCGTGATCAAACCCAAACGCATCATCACCGGTCTACGAATCCTGACCGTCTCGATCGTGAAGGCGGGGACCGGAAAGAACCCAACGGCGGGCGTGGTGCTCGCTAAAGCAGGAGTAGATATGACGCCCGAAGAGACGCAAGCTGCGCTCGACGCGCTCAAGGCAAAGCTCGGCGATGAGGAGATGGCGCTCGTCATGGCCCTCATCGAGGCCGGCAAGCAGGCTGCGCCCGCCGCCAAGGCGGATGAGCCCAAGGAGCCAGAGGCCAAGGCCGGCGAAGAGCCTCTCAAGGACGACAGCCCCGAGATGGCCAAGGCCAACGCTGTCATGGCCAAGGCCGAGACGCTGCTTGCCAAGGCACACGCTGAGCGCGATGCGCTCCAGGCGGAGATCGCCAAGCGCGATGACGCTGAGGTGCTCGCGGGCTTTGTCGCCAAGGCCAAGTCGGATCTCGTCGCTCTCCCTGGAGCCAAGCCCGAGGACATCGGCGGGCTACTCAAGGCCGTGAGCGACAAGGCCGGGCCGGACACCGCCGCTCAGCTCGTCGGCATCCTGGCCACCGCGAGCGGCGCCATTGCTAAGAGCGGACTGCTCAAGGCCGTGGGGTCGAGTGAGGACTCCGTGGGCACCGCGAGCGGCGATCTCCAGCGCGAGATTGCCGTGCTGTGCAAGGCGCATCCGGGGATGACTCCTTCGCAGGCGCATTACCAAGTGATGTCCACCAACCCGCGGCTAGCCGCTGCGGCATGCAAGGAGGGTTGACCCATGTCCACCTCTCGAAACCTGTTCGAGGTCGCCGCCTCCGCCGCGGCCGACTACTCGACCACCGGCCAGTACCGGTGCGTCGCCTTCACGACCGGCACCCCGCCCGTAGCTACCTTGGTGGCCACCGCAGGAGCGTATGCGTTCGGCGTGCTGCAAAGCGCACCGGACGCCGCGGGTGTTGGCTGCACGGTCCGACGACTCGGCACGTCCAAGGTCGAGGCTGGAGCGGCGATCGCGTTCGGTGCGCAACTCACTACGGACTCGGTTGGCCGCGTCGTGACGCGGACCAAAAACACCGAGGCCTTCGTAGGGGAGGCTCTGGCCGCCGCATCTGCGGCTGGCGAGTTCCTCGAGGTTGACCTGCGTCCGGCGATTGGCGACGCGGCGACGCGCAAGGGCACGATCCAGCTACCCCTCGCTGCGGCCCGGGAGTTGTCGTCGAACGACACTCAGAACCTGGCGGCGCACGGCGGCATCCTCGCCAGCGACTCGACCCCGGTCCTCGATGCAGTCAACGCGGGCACCGATCAGCAGATGCAGCTCACGTGGGCTGCGAGCAACAACGACAAGATCGCGTGGGACTTCGCGTGGCCAGAGGATCTCGACCCGGCCGAGGACGTGACCTTCCACTGCAAGGCTCTGAGTGGCGGCGCGACCGACACCCCGACTCTCACGATCGAAGCCTTCGAGGGCGTGGGAGACACCGACTTCGGTGGAGCCACCGGCGCTCTCGGCGCCGCGCTCGCGGAGGTCACGCGCACTTTGGCCGCGGCTGATGTTGGCGGCGGCCCGAACAGCGTCGCGCTCACCCTCACCCCTGGCGCTCACACGACTGACACGGTCGTGATCCAAGGGAGCTGCTGGCTCGAGTACACCCGTAAGTAAGCGGGAGAGAGGACACGCGAGATGACGACGCCAACGCGCAACGACACCCGCATCGACCGACTCATGACCGAGTTCGGGATCGGGTATTCTCAAAACGTCAAGGACCGGTTCATCGCGACGAAGGTCGGATACACCGCTCCGGTCGACGCGGAGACCGACTACTATCCGATTTGGACCAAGGCTGACTGGTTCCGATCCGAGATGATCAAGCTCCATCGTGACACCCCGTCGCCAGCCGCTCACCCGAGGCTGAGCAAAGAGCGCTACAGCTGCCACAACTTTCGGCTGCACACGACCATCAATATCAAGGACGAAGCAGAGGCTCAGATCAAGCTGCGGCAAGGCAAGACCAAGTGGCTCATCGAGCAGGCCCTCATGGCTCGCGACATCGAGGTGGCAGCACAGATCTTCGCGACCGGCAAGTGGACGAGCAACACCGAGCAGACCGGCGTTGCGGCTAGCCCGACTGGCGCTCAATTCCTTCAGTGGAACGACGCCTCCTCGACGCCGATCGCCGACTGCAACACGGCCAGAGAGACCGTGCGGCAGGGTTGCGGGTTCGAGGCCAACACGTTGGTCATCGGGCCGATCGTCAAGAACAAGCTACTCGAGCACCCCGACATCCTCGACCTGTACAAGTACACGGTAGGCGGTGTCCCGACGCTGGATCAACTCCGCCAGGCTTTGCAGATGGACAACCTCATCGTCGGTGCGGCGATGCAGAATACCGCAGCCGAAGGCGCAACGGCAGTCATGGGCGACATTTGGGGCAAGCATGCGCTGTTCATGTACGTGCCACCGAGCATGACGGAGGACACTCCGCGCCCGGTCTCCAACTTCGCGTGGTCGCAGTTCGACAACGTGACGGAGAACATGGCGTCCATCCGGCGATGGGAGATCAACAACCCGCGGAAAGAGGCGCTCGAAGTCGAGATGTATTTCGGCTGCGAGATCAGCGCCAACGACGCGGGCGTCTTCTACAAGACCGCCGTAGCCTAGCCTCCGCCAATCCGAGCGAGGCGTGTGCCATCGGGGCGCACGCCTCCGAGGCACGCATGTCCTGGACCTACGACCCTACCGATCTCACGACCGACTTGGCCAAGGTACGGCTCGCCATCGGCGACACGTTGGAGGTTGTGGCTCTCCTGTCGGACGAGGAGATCGCGCACCTCATCACCGTCGCCGGCAACTGGCGTTCGGCAGCCGTCCTCGCCTGCGACGCCGTGGCCGCCAAGCTCGCCCGAGATCCCAACTCGCGCAGCGCGCTCGGGCTCTCGTCAAGCCAGGATGCGTTCGACCGATACCAGCGTCTGCGTGAGACGCTGTCCAAGGCGAGCAATTCACTCGCTACTCCGACGCTTACGGGTGCGTCCGTCTCCGGCAAGGAGACGCTTACCAGCGACTCCGACGCGGTGCAGCCGCGGTCCTCCAGGGAGCGGTTCGGCAACAATGACTAAGCCACTCGAGACTCAGGTGTCCAGCATCCTCAAGGGGTGGACCGACGCATCCAAGCGAGCGCTCACCCGAGGTGTCATCAAGGGCGCGGCGTACACGGCGGCCGAGATCGCCGAGCATCTGATCAACTCTGGAGCTGGACCGGGCGCCCTCTCGCGGTCGTTTCGTGCTGAGCCGATTGAGGTTCGCGAGGGCACGTACTCCGCGTGGGCGCGGTCGATCGGCTCCGCTGAGATCTACGCCGGGATCCAAAACTACGGCGGCATCATACGGCCACGCACCCGCAAGGCTCTCGCCATACCAATCAAGGGCGCCGGCATCGCCAAGGGCAAGTGGCCCAGACATTTCGGGCGCGGCGAACTCAAGCTCGTGCCCCGAAGGGGTCGCCCGGCACTCCTTGTCAAGGAGCTCGAAGCCCGCAAGATCGTGGCGCGACGTGGGAAGAACCGCATCTACCGCACTTGGGTCAAGAGCATCAAGCCGATGTACGTGCTGCTGCGCTCGGTCCGCATCAAGCCGAAGCACTACTTGGAGGCCGTGGCCGCCAAGGTCGCCGAGCCGGTCGACCGCATCATTGCCAAGGCCTGGCGCGAGGAGACGAGTAAGTAATGGGCACCCCTCGCATCAACACAATCCTCGACGCGTTCTACGCGCGACTCGGCACGATCTCGATTGCCAACGGGTACAAGACCGACGTGGCCGAGACGACGTACCACTCGCGTGTGTCTCAGGAGGTCACGCAGCGCCCAACCATTGGCTTGCACAAGGGGGCGGTGACCTACAAGCATGAGCACGGCGACGAGGTGTACTGCGAGTGCCTCGTTTACATTGTGGGGCATATCGAGGCCGACACGCCGGCGGCCAGAGTAGCCGCCGTCGAGGCGCTCATTGACGACGTGATCGCAGCGGTATACACGGACTACACGTGGAACGCCGAGGGCATCGACGTCAAGCTGAGGCAATCGGCGGACTCTCTCGGAGAGCCAGAGGCATCCGCGAACCATGCTCTAATCGCGGAGTTCACAGTCGAATTCGCGGTGCACTGGCAGCGCACGACAGAGGCGAGCTGATGGCACGGTACAAATACATAGGAGACGATAGGGCGCAGCTAGAGCTGCTTGGTAGGCTGCTCCATCTGCGCCCTGGAGACGTCGTCAGGGACGATTCGGACGATCTCTGCACACACCCTGACTTCGTCCGCGCGCATGACTCGGGCACGGACGATGAGGAGACGAGACCATGGGAGTAGCACAACCGCACGCGCTGTCACGCTTACTCAAGTTCTTCGCGACCACCGAGGACACGGCGGGCACTTGGAAGAAAATCACCGGCGCCGACGCCGCCAAGGTGCTCAAAGTCGACATGGGGGCCGAGCGGGAGCGCCACGACCGCGAGGACAGCAGGCAGACCCGGTCTCTCCTGGAGCGCATCCAGGGGCGAGCTACGGTGCCGTGGTCGGTCGAGTCGTATGTCATCCCGTCCGGCGCGGCGGGGACGCCACCGGACGTGCACGCGCTACTCAAGGCCGCGATGGGAGCGTACGCCAACACGCCGTCGACGAGCGACGTGTACTCGCTCGCCAACGTGCAGACGATCGACACGCTGACTCTGCTTCGCCACCTCAATGACGTGTACTCGGAAAGCGTGTGGGGTGCCTGGGTCGATGAACTGACGCTCTCGATCCAGGGCGGCGACCGGCCAAAGTTCAAATTCGCCGGCCAGGCCATGGGCTTTGTTTCGACCGGGACGTCGACGCTCAACGGCGACATGGTCGCGTCGACGACGATGGTAGCCGAGACCGTCGACGAGAATGCATTCTCAGTGAATTCACTCGTGCAAATCGGGTCGACCGCCAACGTCGCGGTCACTGTCGACACGAGCCGTCCGAGCTTCACGGTCGACGCATCGGTCACCGAGAGCGATGAGGACCCTGTCATCCCGTACTCGCCAGCCGAGACCACGGCAGGCTCACCGGTCGCCGGCATCTCCGGAACAATCACGTACGACAGCGACTCGGTCAAGATGACGGGGATGGAGTTGTCGGTCAAGAACAACTTCCGCGGGCACGAAGATGAGGCGCTCGAAGAGTACCCGAGCGACGTCGTGCCAGGGTATCGCGAGGTCGGCGGACAGATCACGGTGCGGATGCGCAAGGACTTCGTGCAGCACCTCGTCAATCGCCGGTCCTACGACACGGTGGCTGTCACCGTCGTACTCGGCTCCATCGCTGGGCGCATCTGCACGGTGAGCCTGCCTCAGATCGAGATCGATTACTCGGGGGTTGAGGTGCCAGCGGGCGACGGCGACGTGGTATTCACCCTGCCGTTCCGCGCGCTCTCCTCCGCCGAGGCTGCCGAGGACGAGCTCACTATCACCTTCACCTGAGAGAGGTTGCCGTGGGAATCCATTTCGACCACGACGAGTGGGAGCGCTACGTGCCCAAGGCGCACGACAACCGGGCCAATCGCCCGGGAGAGATGTGCGTCTGCGAGATTCGGCCGATGACCGTCGCCGAGCTGCGGAAGTTCCAGACCGCCAACGCGCGGGTGTTGATGCGAAAGAAGCACAACGACGAGGACGTGCGGGAGGTCATGGCCGGGGTGCTGACGCAGCGCGTGCGCAAGATCGAGCAGTGCTACATCGAGCGCGCTATCGAGACCGGGGCGGAGCTGGCGGAGCACGGCACCGAGGACTTGATCCTCGACGTGTTCAACGCCATCGCGCACAAGTCCGTGCTCGAGGAGGGGCTCGAAAAAAAGTTCGCTGGGCCATCCGGTTCCTGACGTCGGGTGACCCATCCTTGGCGTGGGGTAACTCTCGCTGCGGCCAGCGGACAGGAGGACGGCTACCGTGTCCGAAGGACCTACGGAGGATACGCAACTGTCGCCGCGTGACCAACCAGTGCATCGGCTATGCGTGGGCTCCGGAGCTGCTGAGATGCCCGTGGTCGCAAATGACGCCGGACGTCCACGAGGTGCTGACGCAGTGGGAGGACTGGCGAGTGCTGCGGTCGGTCCCTCCTTTTGGCTCGGAGGTCGACGCGTGGCCCGCCTACGTGGCGCAGGGCATCAAGCTCTGCGAGAGCGAGCACCGGCAAGCGATGGCTGAGAGAGATGTCAAGGAGGCCGAACGATGGCAGAAAAAGTAGGCATCTGGCTTGTCGCCAAGGACATGACGGGCAAGGCGTTTTCCTCCGTCGCCAAGGGGGCGCTGGGTGCGAGCAAGGCGATCGCCGGCGTAGGTCGGAAGGTATCGAACACCGCCCTTAGTCTCGAGTCGATGGCTGCCAGGTGGGGCCAAATCACCGGGATAATCAGCGCGGCCTCTGATGCCATGCGCCGCCTATCCGTGGCGCACGTCGAGACGGCCCTGGAATTTCGCAGAGCCACCGACCCGATGACGGAGTGGTACAAAGAGCAAGGCAAGTCCATCAAGCTGATCTCAGCGCGCATCGGCGACATCTGGCTGCCGGTGCTCAAGGGGTTGTCGGACGCCATCGACGAGACTACTGGGTCTACCGACGGCTGGATTGCAGCCAATCGCGAGCTGATCGCAATGGGCATCATCGATCAGATACAGCCACTCGCCACGATGCTAGGGTACGTCGTGCGGGGCATTGGTTTGATCCGGCAAGGTATCGTCGGGATCCAAATGTCATGGCTGGCCCTGCGCCAGATCTGGTCCGGTGTCGTCAAAGCCGCAATCCTCGGACTACACAGCCTGCTCGGCAGCATCGCCAAGGTGTCCGATGCAATCGGGATAGGCGGCCTGACGACCAAGATCTACGACGCCCAAGGAGCCCTCGTGGTCATGGGTCGGTCAGCCCAGCAGAGCGGAGACGATGCAGTCGATGCGATGTTTGAGCTGCAGGGTGCGATTGATGGCATCAAGGCGTCGACCGAGACTGCCGTCGCCGGCCTGCATGACGTGGCCCATACCGCCACGAGGCTCGCCCGCGCCGCCGTCGAGGCCGACACTGAAGCCGGCAGGACGCTACTCCAGGGTGAGGTGAGCAGAGCCGAGGCGATAGACAGACTACGCGCGGCAAGCTATCTCAAGCGTCGGCAGGATGCCCTAGCACTGGCTGCCGAGGAGGAGGCGCTCGCAAAGAAGACCGCGGAGTCTTACGCGTCCACAGCAGTCAGCATCTCCGAGTCGTTCGGCGCGGCATTCGGCGCCGCGATAGCCGAGTCGAAGAGCTTTGACGACGTGAACAAGGCGGTGCTCAAATCCATCCTCGGATCGACCATCGCGGTCGTGCGCCAGATCATCATGGCCTACGCGGCAGAGGCCGCTGCCGCGGCGTTCAAAGGCCCTGCCGGGATCCCTATTGTTGGCGTGGCGCTAGGCGTTGCGGCAGCATCTGCCGCACTCGGCATCGGACAGAGCTTCCTGCAGAAGATGGCTCTCGGTGGCGAGGTCAAAGGCGGTGTGCCTGGACGTGATACAGTGCCGATCATCGCAATGCCAGGTGAGACAGTGCGCACTCCGACGCAGTCGCGACGGGACGCCGCGCGCGATAGGCGAGGAGAGGCGGCCGCTCCGATGACGCTCAACGTCAGCGTGACGCAGCAAGCGCTCGTGCCCGACGCCGAGATGGGACAACGTGCGGCGCTGCAGATCGCGCCGTACCTCGAGGCAGCAATCCGTGACGGTCAGCTCAGGCTGGGGGTGTAGCCGTGGCATGGTCGAGCGCAGCGTTGTCGGCTGACGAGATTGCATGGATGGCCGCGGATAAGCCGTTGGTGATGGGGCAGAATCTGCTACGCGACGCGTCGTCTATCGTGTGGATAGACGGGGTGACCGGCGGGTCGCCACGTGTCGATGCCAGCTATCCACTGTCTCGACTGCACGACAGCTACACAGATCTCCTCACCAAGGCAAGCGGCAGCTACAATGTGCTGAGAGTAGCGATCGACTTCGGCGCCGCTGGCGTCGAGTTCGATTCGGTAGCAGTGATCGCCCACGATGCATTTTCCGTGGGCGGGTATGCGATGCGCGTGTTCGTGGCGGACGATCTCAACAATACTGTTAATTCATCGGAGATTGCGTACCATGGCCTTTCGGCCGACACGCGTCAAGCCTGGACGATCCTCAAGCATACCGGCTCCACTCCACTCCGCTACTCGTCGGTGAGGTATGCGTTTGTAGTGTTCTACGCTGTCGCGCCCAAGCTTTACAGTGTCGGCGAGATAATCTTCGCCCGCCGTCGCCAACTCAAAACCAACCCGTTCGGGGCGTGGGACACGAACCACCTGCGCACTCGAGCCGCCGTCACCGCATCACCGAGCGGGATCAAGACAGTGCACGTGCGAAGTAAGGGCGAGCGCATCCTCCGTGCCACCATGAGGCCGCACGAGACGGACCGTGTCGACGACCTGCTGGCTCTCTGGGAGGCCGACACCGACTACGGCACGTACCCGTTTGTTTGGATCGACCAACCCACGACCGCGCCCGAGCGCGCGGCTCTCATGCGCTGGGACATGCTCGAGCGCACGAGCATGTACCTCGGGCCGTACCAAAGAGAGATCCCGATCCAAGCCTCTGAGCAAGGCCCGCACTACGTGGAGCTCGACCCGTGACGATGACCCTCAACGCCAACTGGCTCGCCGCTGCGGCCGCCGGGACAAACGCCCCGCGTCTGCTCGTGCGCATCTGGACGGCGACCGGGGTATCGAGTCGATACCTGGACGGACTATGCCAGACTGACTACCCGGTCAGCGTGCTCAGCGTCTCGCAGGCCGGTCGCTCGGTGGACCCGTGGACTCGTGAGACGTCGATTGACAACGTCAGCGTGACGCTGCGGTCGGACGACAGCACGGACGATCTCGTAAGCAACAACCCGCTCAAGGGTACGCGCGTCGAGGTCAGGCTTGGCTTCGACGTCCTTGGCGAGGGCGACTTCGAGCCGCTGTTTATCGGCACGATCACCGATGTGATCTCGACAGAGAACCAATACCGGCTACCGTGCAAGTCGATCACGCAGTACCTGGACAGCGACATTACCGGCTCATGGGGCAACATCCATCCGCTCGAGATGGCCGAGGCCGTGGCCTTGCAGGTCGGCGTCCCCTCGGACCTGATCAACGCGACGTCGATGGACCCGACGACGCACGTCGGTATCGAACACTGGGTGGTTGACCGCGAGTCGACAGCGCTGGAGGCTGGCGAAGATCACTCCATCACATCGCCCGTCAAAGCCAAGGCAATCCTGGACTCCATGGCTCGTCACCTCGGCGGCATGTTCGCCGTCCAGGAGGACGGCACGATCGAGTACGTGCACTACCCGGAGGCCGGGCCAGGGTCTCCGGTTGATGTGTGGACCGAGGACGACATGGCCGGCGAGAGGCCAATCACGCCCAAGACAGCCCTGGGTGATGTGGTCAACAGCGTACTCGCGCGCGGTCACTTCGTCCGAAACAAGATCGTAGGCCGGCAGTCGGCGGATGACGAGGAGGCGCAGGTCTCGTTTGTCGTCGACGAGACGGCCAGCCAAGCGGCGTTCGTTCACGCAAGCGGGACGGCGTCCCCCGGCCTAACGTTCGCCAAGGAGACCAAGAGCGAATGGTCGACCGGGTACGCATGGTTGTCTGATTTCAATGCGGCCCCCGCCGCCACGCATCCACTCAATGGACCCGGCGTGGCCTACCTCTCTGGCGCACGGTGGCCCGGATACCCTGCCGGGTCACATCCTGCCGCTACGCAAGTGTCTGCCTCTCGACCATTGTACCTGTTGATCGATCAAGAGATCGTGGCGTGCGACCAACTCAACCTGAGTACTTCGACGAGGACGTACGTCCACAGCTACGACCCGACGTCAGGCTGGGGTGGCACGTCAAAGCAGGATCGGCCAGCAGGCTACGGCGCCGCAACCATCCGGGTGCTGTCGCGCGGAGCGTTCGGTACGAGCAGCGTCAATCATCCAGGGTACAAGCAGGCCTACGACGTCACTCCTCTCATCTCCGCTGCGCTCATGCGGGCTCGTCGGTGGCGTTACGGGGTGACCATCCTCGAGGTCAAGACCAAACTCCACAAGTACGCGTATCAGTACGGTGATATCGTCGGGCTCGAGATGGACGCTGGGTACTACACCGGGTACAAGATCTCGTCGTTGACGAGCGCCATCAAATGGGAGGTGGTAGGCAAGCACCCTGATATCAGCGGGCCAGAGCCTCACATCCGGTGGACGCTGGCGCTCGCCGCCAACGCGGCACACACCGCGTTCGCGGCCACGTACGCGGTTGAGGGCCGTCGCTCCCTCGCCCAGCAGATACGACGGATGTTGGCCATCGACCTGGACGTGTTTGCCGTCTCGACCATCTACTCGGGTTTCGGTCTGTCCGACTCCGGCCTGGATGTGACCGTCGGGTCCGGGTTCGCGGTCAACGGCGAAAGTATTGCGGAGCTGCCGATCGATGCTACGCTGACTATGACTGCGAGTGTCACGAGCTGGATCACGTTTGACGTAGGGGCTCAGCAGCTCGTGGTCAGGGAGTCAGGGTCGCAGCCAAGCCCCGAGGGTCGCGAGGCGTGGCTGTGGAAAGTCATCACAGACGGCTCAGGAGTGACGAGTACTGTGGACCTCAGAGTGTACCGACAAGGGATCGTGCCTGCTATCGTGGCCGCAAGCTGCATCTCGCCTGCGAAGGTCTCGACGATCAGCGAGATGTCAAGCATCGTGCCGAACGGGGAGTTCACCTCGTGGTCGCCCCCTCTCGATGATCAGACAGTGTACCCACCGGACAAGTGGCTAGTGGGTACCATCACGCGCAACGCGTCTCCACCGTTCGAGCTGCAGCATACAGAGACCGACAACTGGGAGGCCGACGACAGCACCAACAACGGCACCTACTACGACACCACCCCGGCGAATCTCCTCACCGGAGACGTGGCTCTGGAGATGTGGGTCAACGACGGCATCGCGGCAATCCCAGGGATAGTCTCAGCCGACCTGTTCCCTGTGACGGAGGATCATCTGTACGTCGTGCAGGCTGCCGCATATCGCGCGATCGCGAACTGTCAGGTGAGTGTAGAGGTGCAATTCTACGCCGAGGACAAGTCTACGTTGATCGGGTTCATTAGTGACGGGAAGGGCGCCGCCTCGCCCGCCGGCTTCGAGTACATGCAAAGAATCGGCAAAGCTCCATCCGGTTCACGCTGGGCACGAGTGTTCGCCTTGACAACCAAGAGCGCGTCGGGCGCGACAAATGCATACTGGGACTACATCCGCATGCAGCGCACGGCAGATGCATTCTACGCATATGGACAGGCCACGTCGACCATGGCGTCCGCGGCGTGGACGGCGCCGGCGTTCACCCTGGCTCCCGTCGATGCATACGGATCGTCGATCAACTACGGCTCGAGTTACGACTACTCGGTCAACCGCTACTTCACCGCGTGGCGCAACGGGCTCTGGGATTTCAGATTCAAGATCACGTTCTCGGGCCTGGCCACTGGCCAGCAGATCCAGCTCGGTCTCTGGCGCAACGGTACCCCGGCAACAGGTACGTTGGTGGCCAGCGAGACGCTGCGGAACGACTCTGCTGGCACGATCTCCGGGGAGGTGAGTCTCGGTTATGCCAATATCGGTCTCGCTACAGGTGACAATATCAGACCATACGTGTATGTTTCCGGTGGCGGTGCCGTGACCCTGACGGGTGGTGCCGGCGCTCAGTACCTCAACTACTTCTCCGGCCAGGAGAAAAAGGAGCTCTGATCATGCCTCGTCTCGTCGCCATCGTCCTCTTGGCCACGCTGTGGGCAAGCCTTGCCACCGCTACGGTCAAGCCACCTCACCGCATCAACCGGCTCGGCACGCGACTCGCCGCGACAACTCTGTCCGGAGCGGCGTCGACCCTGACCTTTAGCTTGCCGCTCGAGGACAAGGGCACTCTCGGCTACGAGATTGCCGTGGTCTCGCTGGCGCACGTCAATACCAGCGGCGCGCTCACGATCACGATGGTCTGCTACCACGACCCCGATGCCGGAGGCGCCACAGACAGCGTGATCCAATCGTGCACGACCGTGTCAGGCACGTGCACTAGCGACGATGCCACGTGGAGCAAGGCCGTCACCGGGGCCAAGCAGTGGCCTTGGCGAGTCGACGTGACCGGGCTACACGGTCAAGTCAATTGCGTGCTGGCCGCGGCGGGTGCTGCGGCCGGTGACACTATCGCGGCGACCGCCGCTCTCGTGGCCAAGTAGGAGCTACCATGATCCACGCAGCATTGATTCTCTCGCTACTCGGTTCGCCATTCTACGACAACGGGACCGGCGCCGTCGTGACCTTCCCACTCGTCTGCACTGGCGACGTCGACCTGGACGGGAACGACATCCTCGACGTGGGAACCATGGACTTCGACGGCACGGCGGCGAAACTGTCGAGTCCTGCAGACGGTCAAGTCACGGGTACCAACGATGCAGGCACGACCGGGGGGACACTGGACTTCACCGTCGCGGATATGGTCGGCGTCGCTGATCAAGCCGGCACGGGGGTTGGTGACTTTTTTGTAGAACAGGGCGGTGCTGTGTGTCTAAACGGCAGCGCGTGTACGAAGAGTGTCGACGCTGACGCGAGTTATGCCTACATTCGAAGCGGAACGTATTACGTTCGTGTCGCCAGCAACATGTTGTTTAACGGTACGTATTTTTACGGACAGAGTCCGTCTTCTGGGTTTATCTTTTACGCTCAGAACAGCGTTGCGGATACGGCAGGGGAAACATGCGGGCAAAACGTGTACCGTGGAGCCGGTAACGTAGACTATGGGGCCGAGTATTTTTACGTTGCTGACGGTACGGGTTCCGACGAAGACGGCGAATATTTGCTGCGTGTCAGTAATGACGGGGCTTTGGCCGATGCCGTGCGTATCGATATGGACGACGCGGTCGAAAACGTGACGTTCGGTTTTCCGATCGTCGTCCCGACGTACGAAGTGTGCTACAGCACCCTCGGCGCTGTGTCGCCAGCACCTGGCGCTGCGCCAACTACTGCCGTCAACACTCTATCTGTCGGGCTCGCTTTCTCGCACACTGCCACGCAATCGGTCTATAACGGTTTTACAATTCCGGATTGTTGGGATGGCGCGTCAGACCTGACCGTCCGCATAGAATTCATGCCCGAGGCCGGACAGGCTATAGCCAGTGGCGAGGGCGTGGAATTCGACATTGAATATCGACGAGCCATCTGGGGCACCGAGGACTTGGACAACGGGAGTTCGCAGTTGGTCACGTACACGTTCACGGGCACTGGCGGGGATAGCGCGCAGGCCACGTATGTGGGGGAGGTTACGATCGACTATGACGCTGCTGGAACGGTCCTAGCTCCCGGCGACCGGGTGTCCGCGCGGTTTGATCGTGATCACGATGATCCAGATGACGACTACCCGCATGCCATTATCGTGACTGATACCTTGGCTTGCTTTCAGCAGACGACGCCGGTTTGTGACATCAACAACTAGAGGCCACCATGAAAACAATCCGTTGGCTTACCGCCTCCGCCTTGCTTGGAGCCGCCGCCGTTGCGGCTCTGCTCTCCACCGCGTCCGCTGGCGACGTCCTCGTCCAGCTCAACGTTTCGTCATGCACTGCGGACCCGTCCGCCCCGTGCGTGCTTACCGGCCCGCAGGCCCAGGCCTACGGCCAGTGGGTGCAGACAATCAGCACGGCTGTCCCTTCGAGTCAGATCAGCGATCTCATCTGCACTGCGCAGGGGGTCTGCACCGCTCGGTGGATCGTGCCCGAGATGACTGCCGAGCAGTACTCGGAGGCGGTCGTATCGCCGCGCTTCTATCGCGACGCGCAGGCCTTCGCCTCTGACGACTCCGCCGCGTACCGAGTGGAGCTGCACGCACGCAAGCGCATCGACTGGGACCCGGACGCAGGAGAGTCGGTCGACGAGGGAGAGTGGTCGTCCTTGACCGCAATCAACGAGGCGGTCTTTGGCGTGGCCGCCGAGTCACAGATCAAGCTCCACGTCTGGACCGTCTACGACGACGACGGGGCCGTGCTCGAGCGTCGCGCTGAGCTGCAGGCGGTCGTGGCCAGGACCCCGGCCCAGCTAGTCGCTTGCCGACGCGCAGCCCTAGAGGGGCAGCCCGGGGCTTGTCACCGCGTGGTCGGCGTAGTAGTCGAAGATTGATGACGGACCTAGCCATCAAGCTCCTAGCAGGATCATACCTCGGACTCCTCGGCGTGATCATCACGCTGCAGCTCAGGCTATCGATACAATTCAGCCGCTTCGAGGGTGCCACGGGAGCGCGGCTGTCTAACCACGACGTCAGGATCGGCAAGGTAGAAGACAAGGTCGACGACACCCAAAGAGAGCTCGCGGCCACGACACGTCAGTGCTCGGGCTGCGCGTAGGAGACACAATGGAGACTCTCGATATCCAGGCGCTGATCGAGGCGTACAGCGACGGAGGCTGGCTCGCGGTGGCGGCAATGACGGTGACGGTCGCCGTGCGAGTGTGGCGCAAGCCCGCCGTGCAGGGCAGGCTGCCGGTCAAGCTCCGCTGGAAGGCCATCCCGCCACTAGCCCAGTGGGGCATCATCGGGTTCGGCGCCCTCGTCGCCTCGGTGCTCACGGGTCTCGCCGCGGGCGTGGGCTGGAGCGCCGCCCTCTCTGCCGCCGTCCCCGTGGCTCTCGCTGCCGTGTGTGGGCACAAGGCCACCAAGGCCGTTGGCCATGCACGGACCGCCAAGGTCGTCGAGGACGCTGCGCGACGCGGGCTCAAGTACGAGCCAGGCTCCATTCGCCGAGCACTCGACGTCGTCCTCCCTCTTGACCGCAAGGTAATCGATGCTGTCGATTGACCCCGGCAAGCATCGTTGCGCCATAGCCCTGCTCGCGTCCGACGGCCACCTCCTCGACCTCACCTGGCAGCCATCCCTGGCCCGCATCCCGGTCGCGCTACGCTCGTACGGTGGCCCCGTCGTCGTCGAGGGGCAGTATGCCGGGCGCGCCGGTGGCAGCATGGCAGCTGTCTCGATGGCTGCTGGCATGGTCGTCGGGCAGATGCTCAGGCGCTCTGCGCTGTACGTTGTCCCCACGTCGACGTGGACGCGCAACGTTGCCAAGACCGAGAGGCAGCAGGTGAGCCTCTCGAGGATGACCGAGCGCGAGCTGGAGATGCTTGGCGCCGCGTGCCCATCCAAGCAGCACAACCTCGTCGACGCAATCGACCTGGGCCGATGGGCTCTGCGCCAGGGCGACTTGTCGAGATGGGAGTGGAGGTGACCTCATGCACATCATCGATCGGACTGACGACCGTGGACCGCTCAAGTCCGTAGACGTCTACGCGCGTCGAATGCTGATTGTGCACCGATGCTCGGCGGGCGAAAACGTGGCTGAGATTGCCGAGTTCTTCCGCAGCAACCCGGAGGCGAGCAAGGCGACGGGCGGGCGGATGCCGTACCATTTCGCGATAGGCCGCGGTGGTCGAGTTGAGCAGGCGCATCGCATCCTGGATATCTCGCCACACGCGGCGAAGTTCAACCTCGAAGGCATCGGCGTGGCGGTGGTGGGCGACTTCCGCTTCGACAAGCCGACGCCTGCTCAGTGGACTTCGCTCGTCGACCTGTGCCACGTGCTCCGCGCTCACCTCTACGGGCCGCGCGCAATCCACGGACACACGAGCCTGGATGGTGCGTCCAGGGACGCCGACAAGGTGTGTCCTGGGCCTGGGCTGGACTTCGACGCGCTGCGTAGGGAGGCTGAGGAGATGGCTCAGAGAGAGCTCTGGGAGCACGGGATCAGAGCGTGATTAGATCGCGTAGCTTGCGCACGATTCGGTGATGCATCCTGGACCCCCACGACTTCGATATGCCGAGCGCATCGGCAGCCTCTTTCTGAGAGCGCCCCTCGACCCAGACCATCCTTGCGTATCGCCTGTCCGTCGAGGACGGCAACCGCTCAATGGCGACCCTCGCCTGACGGCGCATCTCCGCGCGCTCGTGCACTTCGTCAGGCCGTGGCGCCTTGTCCGGTACCTTATGCCCCTCCTCCTCTGGCCCCATTGATGGTCGCCCCGGGCGCTTGCCTCGCTGAGGCCGGCCGCCAGTAAGTCCTCTACGCAGCAGCAGGTGGCCATTGTCATGTAGCCTCCCTTCGATCTTGTGCCATGCGTAGGTCATGTACCCGGCCAGCTCGGGGTGATAGTCGCGCTCCGCCAGCACGAGAGCGAGGTACGCTTCGGAGCGCATGTCGTCAGCGTCGGCCGTCGAGATCCTGTGCCGCACCGCATGCGCGCGAGCCCTGCTGATAGCGAGTGGGATATACTGCTCTGCGTACGTCGTCATGACAGACCCCTTGGCGCCAACACGAGGCGCCCGTCCCGCACATCGATCTGGTACCCGGTCAGGGGGAATGCGCCGAAGTACGCGGTACTGAATTCTTCGTCGGTGGGATCGGCACCGGTCTTGCGTCGACGCACCGCCGCGACATTGATGGCACGCTGCCACAGCGTGGCCTTGCTTACTTCAGAGTGCGCCAGCGCCCTCTGGATGTAATCGATGGTCGGATTGAGCTTGACTCGCATGTCGTCCTCCTCAGCCTTCGTCGTGGGTCCCGTCCGCGCACTCGTGGCAGACGTACTTGGTGGCTCGTGCTGGGCTCGTCCTGTGCGGCACGATCCCGGGGCCTTTGTGTAGGTGGTAGCGATCGACGCACGTTTCACAGACGCCGTAGATCTTGGTGAGCTGCTCGATGCGCTCGTCGATCGCGACGCACGCGTCCGTGTGGGTGGCGTATCTTGCGCCTCCTACCACCCAGTATGGTGGCTGTCGCACGATGTCGTAGCCTCGGTATCTCTCCACGGTCATGGTCTTTCCTTTCTGTGTCACGTGTACAACTCTGCCATTTCGGGGCGTCCCGCCGCCGTCCACTCATCCGCCGTCGCCGGGCGTCCCAACTCCTGCTCGACCTGCCGCGCGATCCAGTCGAGGTCGTCGCGAGTGAGCACGTAGTCGCGCGGGTCGAAGGACCAGCCGCGGACGATGGCTGCTCTCGCGCAGCCGTGTGCTTGGATGCGGAAGGTGAATGCGATGCGATCTGCTACGGTTCTGCTCATGGTCTCCCTCGCGCGTGTCTGTACTTATGGTGCCACACCAACGCTGGCGCGCAACGATTTTAGTCGTTGCCGTCCACCTCAGCCTGCATCAGGTCGATGGCATCTTGCGGCGCACCGATGCTGACCAAGATGGTCAGGCGGTCGTCGTCGTCGCTGGCATCGAGCAATCTTTCAATGAGCCATTCCGGATCAAAATCGTATCCGACGATCGCGAGCACGTCGACGTCGACTGCCGTCTTGTGGGCTGCTGCGATGCGGTGGCTACCGGTCAGCGCATACAGCGTGTCACCGTCTTGCACTGCGAGTACTGGTCGGCCATCCCACCCATTGTCCATGGACAGGCACAGTGCGTCGAGCTTGTCTGCATCCCGCGCGCTGTGCAGTGGCTGGATATTGTAGAGTGCTCTGGCGGTGGTCTCGATGGTTGTTAGCTGCGTCATGTCTCGCCTCCCTCGTGTGCCTCCACTTATGGTGCAGCACGAGAGGGATCCACGCAACTATTTTCTGATGTTTCTGAGCGCGGCGGCAGCATTGTCGAGTTCCCGCAGCATGCACTCTGCCTTGTCGCAGTCTTCCCGCGCTTTGCTCCGCGCCTCCTCGCACTGACGTAGAGCTTCCTTGCCAGCCTCTTGTCGCCAGGCTAGGTCTGCCAGCACCGCCTCGATGGGGTCCGCGGCGGCGGGCGACTCTACCGTCGGGTGGATCTCGAACGCGAAGCCGTCCTCGAGGTCGTTGAGGCGACGCCCGAGAGCCAGCCTGCTGTTGGTGGCGAACTCGTGCACAACCTCCAGCAGACTCGGACCGGTAGCAACATAGCCCGTCAGGGGCAGCCGCACAGTCTTTGTGTACAGCGTCCCGTCGGCTGCGACTATGTGTTCGTATTCGCCATCCGAGTCTGGGCCAATGCCAACAATTTGTCTCACGGTCAACTTCATGGTCTCTCCTAGCAGCGCCGCCCCTTCCCGACGCGGGCTGCGGTGTCATGTCCTTGGTGCGCCGACGAAGCCAGCGCGGTCGTTGCGATCCCTAGTGCCACTGCGATGATGAGGATTGCCTTCTTCATGTTCCGTCCCTCCTGCCTGTACACCGGAGAGGGATGGACGGAGCGGACTACCGAACCGAGAAATCCGGTGAGATGTCTACTGACCCCCTGAGTCTGACCGGTGGCCCGATGAGCCCTCGCTCAATCACGAGCACACCGAAGCCATTCCCCATCCATTCCCACCCATCGTTTTCGTCCCATTCGGAGTACATGCGTTCCTCGAGTATCATGCCGGGACACGAGGCCATCACGGCACGATCTGTGGTGACCTCGTGGTCAGGGTCATCTCGGTCCCACCAACACGCATCATCATCCGGCACAACCCACACGTCGTACGTCACCATATCGTCCGGTCTCATCGGTCATACCTCCTCTGATGAATACCATCCGCCCAAGTCCTCTTCGATTACTCGGAGCACGGCTCCGAGCTCCTCTACCGCTGCGTGTGCTGTATTCCCATGGCACGCGACAAATTCGTACTTCGATGTCGTCGCAATCCATACACCATCTTCAGCCGAGTACTTCACTGTGATTATGTCCTGGAGCATCGGTCATACCTCCTTGCCAGTGCGCGCCTTCTGTCGCGTCTCCCTGAGATCTCGGGCGCAGTCCGCGAGGCGATCGATCACTCGCACCACATCGCTCAGGGTGAGCCCAGTACCGACGAGGCTGGGCGCTCCGACGTCGATGGTACTGATCGCGTCCTCGACCATCTCCGCCGCCAGCCCTAGTCTCTCCTCTACGGTGATCTGTGTCATCTAGCCATCTCCTCATACTCTCGCGCCCTGCGCGCGGCGATGTACGCGTACGATGCGACACGCACGGAGACGTGCGCAATCGCGGATGCCGGGTGTCCATTGAGCGCCAAGTAAACCATATACGCTGCCTCGTCCTCGGCGAGCCGCGCCGCGTATGTCGGACCTGCCGACCACGCGTACACAGCGAGGCGCTGGTGGTCATCCACGCGCTGGGCGAAGTCATGCCAGTCCGACGAGGGTGGCGCCTCGTCGATCCGGTCAGCGACGCGGCGCAGTGTCGCTGCGATCCATGCTCTCATGTCTCCTCCTTCACATCGCGCTCGATCTGCTCCGCGAGAGCGAGAAGGCCATCCCTGTCTGCTTTGCTACCCTGCGACAACAGTGGCTGGATGTAAGCCCACCACGCGACATACCCTTCGTTTGTCGTGATGGTGCGCGCCGCAGCGATGGCTTTCTCGTGGTCGGTCTGTCCATTGGAAGGGGCGGGCCCCGTGGGCTTGGGTTGCGCCTCGAGCTCCCGGAGTCTGGCCTTGTAGGCGACGCGTGCAGCATCACGCGCGTCGCCCTCGAGGTGGCCAGCCAATGCCCCGGCGCGCACCAACTCCTCGTTGCTTGCTGCAGATGCGATCTCATCGAGCACGTGCTGTGTGTGTGGGTCTGTTGCTGGCTCGGGCTTGACGGTCTCGACGTCGACCGGAGAGGGTTTGACGGGTGCCTGCTGGCGCTTGGCCCCGAGCGCAGCTTTGACCTTGGATGTCTTGGTCTGCACCGGCGCCGGCGCCGGCTTGCTCGTTGAGTCTTGCGCCTCCTCGCGGATCACGAGACCACGAAGCGCATCAGCGAACGTGCGCCTCGCAGCTCTCCCGACAGCACGCGCGATGAGCATGTCTTTCGTGAATTGCTGCCATGTCCCGGCCTTGCCTGCCAGCCCGGCTCGCTCCGCGTCCGCGAAGCTAAACGTCTGCGGGTCGCCGAACACCACGCCATCGATACCTTGTCGATGCATGGTACACGTCGCGAGACCTGCCTCTGCGTCGAAGGTGATCTCGTGGCGGACGTATCGCGGATGCGACTGGCAGATTGCCAGGATCAGATCCCCGTAGGCTGATGGCCTACCATTGATAGTGGCAATCCCCTGCATCGCCTGCATCGGCGAGACGCCGATTTCAGCACCGAGGAGGATCGCAACGAATGCATCGTCGGGATTACCCTGGTACTGCTTCGGCACCATCTTGCTCCGAGAGCACGCCTCTGCTAGCCGGTACAGCGCATTGTACTGCGCCTCCATTTCGGTCGCCGACTGCGGCGCCTGGAGGGCGGCGGCTTGCATTGTCGTCAGCGCAGTACTCATGTCCACACCCCTTTCCTCGGGCGAACCAGTAATGACCTGGAGCCCGGTGTCTCTACCGTGTGCTTGGAGAGTAGCTCGTCCGACACCTCACCGCCAGCAATTTCTGTGGCGAGCGCCTTCCAATCTACCTTCTGCTTGTCCTTGCCCTTTCGGTAGGTGGCCTTGCCCCACGAGCCCTTGACTCCGGCGGCGTCGGCGAGAGCTGCGCGGAGTCGGTTGCTCGCCGCCTCCTCAGTGGTCTCGGCAGCCTTGAGCGCCTCCTTTGCCTTGTGGCTCTCCCGCACGAGCGCCTCCCAGATCTCGTCGCTCTCGATGAGGTCCTCGTCACGATGACGCGGCCATCGTCTCTTAAGGTAGGCATCGTCCCCGGCGTCGGCAGGCGGCAGCGTGCGGCTCGGGTTGCTCGGGTCGACGTACTTGCGCCAGAATTCGTGCAGCTCCTCGAGGAGGAGCTCGTGCAACTCCTTGTCCGCGTGCACCGGGTGCAGGTCGAACGCCATGCGGTAGCCGCCCTTTAGTACCGGCACGTAACACACCTCGATGTGCGGTCGAAAGAGGAGATGCCACTGGCTCTGCACGAGACACGCCTCGGGTACCTCGTCGGTCCCAGCGTCGCCGTACTTGGCCGCGACTCCAGCGGCAGCAGTCTTCGCCTCGGCGAGCGCCTTCTCGACCCCGTCGCCATCCACGTACAGTCCGTCTGCCGAGTCGCCAGCCCACCCGTCGATCTCCATGTACGGAGCATCGACCAAGGTGAGGCCGAGCTTCTTGGCCCCCCACTGCAGCACCGTATGCTCGAGCTCGTCACCCCTCTCGCACGCATCCTCATTCACCGGCGGCAAGTACTCCGTCTCGCCTCGCGCCTTGAGTGCCGCCTGGAGCGGAGTGGTGTAGTCACAGAGACCCAGGCACGCAGCGGCGATGCTCGATGTGATCTTGTTCTTGCGGTTCTTGATCTGCTCAGGTGTCAGCATGTAGGTCCTCTCCTTGCTCGGGCTTGTGCGTCCCCTCCATCATGACGTACGTGTGCAGCTTCGCCTCGGCTCTCTCGAGGTCGAAGAGCAGCTGATGCAAGAGCGCGCCTGCTATAGGGCGGAGATCTGGCGGCATTACGAGCGCGTAGCGATGAGCCACATCGAACCGGCATCTCCGCACCGCCACTGTTGCCTCGAGTCTCGTGAGCTTCGGTGTCGTCATGAGTCCCCCTCCGCCGTAACGTACGCGCGCAGCGCCAGCTCGGCTCTACCGAGGTCGAAGTACAGCCAATGCAAGAGCGTGCCTGCTATGAGCCGGAGCTCTGACGGCATTGTAACCGCGTGGCGATGAGCCATCTGAACCCGGCATCTCCGCACCGCCACGACGGCGGCGAGTCTCGTTAGCTTCGGTGTCGTCACGTGTCCCCCCTCTCAATCAGCAAGTAGCGCACACCAATCAGTGTCGCGGCACGGAACGCTTGCTCTAGAGTCCAGACGTTGAGGCTTCGGAAATTCCGCAGCCAGCCAGGCTCCAAGCCAAGGCGCTGAGCCACCTCCTCATCTGAGATGTTGTACTTTGCTATGCGTGCCTCGAACGCAGCGCGCAGCGTGCGAATGAGCTCGAGCTCTTCGGGCGACCGTCGTCGCAACGGGTGTTCCTCGATCATGTGTCCTCCCCTCGAATCTCCACGACGGCCGACGCCCCGACGGTCACCAACGCGCGGATGGCCTTCCGAGGTGTGCACATGTACCATGAGCAGAACTTGTCGACGTCAATCGGCTCACACTCTAGCTTCTCAGCCAGCTCTTCCGTAGTCCAACCTTTCCTCCTCACGAACGCTTTGAATGCTGTGCGCAACGCGTCGACGAAGTCTCGTTCCTCTGGCACCTGCGGCAAGTAAGGAAGATTGCGTTCCGGCGGGCTGTGCAGGTTCGGAAACCTGCCCAAGTTTGGAGCCATTGTTCGGTCGTTCATGTGTCCTCTCCTTGTGGTTGTTTGTGCTTCCCGTCATATCGTGACGGGTAAGTCCTTGAACGCATCATAGGCCTCGCCATGCACGCCCACGCGCCGCCCGCACGCAACACACCTCAGCGTAATGGTGTTCCGGTCCAAGTCGATACTAACAGGCACGAGCACCCCTACAACGTTGCATTCTGAACAGCTCCATTCCAGGCACCCGCCCCAAATACTGCCACTTCGGGACCCCCCCAGGCGCCACCTCGGTGGCGGGACCTTCCTGAGCCAACAGCCCGACAGCCACTTCCGCGCCCCCGACAACATGCCCATGTCATCCCTCTCTTCGTGTGTCGTCGTGCCCTGGGGTCATCAACTTCAGAACCGGGGCGACGACGCCCCGCCTTTGATAGTGTGAGCATTTTCCATCCGTGTTGATATCCCTACAGTGCATGTGCTGCTCATCTGTCGTGTACGTCTGACCTAGACCGTTCACACCACCATACATCATCTTACCAGTCACAGGATCGCGTACCTTCTCTCGGCTGACCGCGGTGCAGTATTGGCTATACCACATGTGGTCGTTGAGCCCTTTTTCACGTTTGTGGTATTTGCAGTCCACACATGTGACGAACTTGCTCATGTCGCGTCCCTCTCTTCGTGTGTCCTCACTCAGTGGCGGGAGGCAACCCTCCCGCCACGTGAGCGCGAGCGGCCGGCAGGGTCGTAGGCCCCGCCGGCCCAGGGGACACCGCAGAATTGCGGCGTGTCGTCCCTGCACAGAAGGTAGCTCGTGCCGTGCGACGGCGCAAGGGAAAAGCGCACAGCGCGTTGACAATTGTCGCCAACAATGACAATGGTGCCGCACCATACAAAGGAGGTGCGCTTGAAACTACTAGTCGACCACGAAGCTTTCGAGTCTGTCGAGACCTACCGTCTGGCTACTCGCCTGCGGATATCTCACGAAGAGGCGGTCGGTATCGTCGCGAAGCTATGGATGTACGGGGCTAAGCACTGGGCTCTAGACGACGCCCTTTCCTACCCTACCGGGGAAGAGATCCTGGAAGCGGCTGCGCCGAGCAAGCTCGAGGAGGGCTGCTCGGTGCTCGGGGCCTTGGTGGGTTGCGGATACTTGGTAGAGAAAGCGTTCGCAAGCAGCACCTCTGCATTGTTGAGGTGGTACAGCATCTGCGGCATCGCGGAGATGACGGCCCGCGAGCGACGTCTCCGCGTCAAGCGCGAGAGAGAGGCGGCGCGGAAGGCGGCGAAGAAGGGCGGCAAGTAGGATGTGGATCACCCTTCACGATACCTTCACCGACCACCCGAAGGTCGAGAGCCTGGCAGACACATTGGGCGTCTCGCCGAACGAGGCGATCGGGATCATCGCCAGGTGTTGGAGTCTCGCGATGCGGTTCGGCGACATCAAAGGATCGATTGGCGAGCTGACTCCGGCGTCGATTGCGCGGCGTGTGCAGTGGGATGGAGACCCGCTCGTCCTCATCGATGCCCTCTTGTCGGTGCGGTTGCTCGACCGCCGCAAGGACGAGCGTCTCCAAGTGCACAACTGGGATATCTACACCGAGCAGTGGCAGCGCATGGAGGTGAAGCGGAAAAGCGAGCGTGCGCGGAAGCGTGCCAAACGTGTCCGCGGAATGTCCGCGGAATGTCCGCGGGACACGGACGGAAATGTCCGCGGAACGTCCGCGGAACTCGGCGGAAATGTCCGCGGAACGTCCGCGGAACTCGGCGGAAATGTCCGCGCAGATAGAACAGGATCGGATAGAACAGGATCGGATCGGACAGAACAGAAGAACACAGGATCGGATCTGGGCGTGTCCGCCACGGAGCCGGAGACGCACACCGAGACACTCGAGCCGCGAGCCGCTGGCGCGTCTGCGTATTCTTTTTCCCATAGCGGCGAGGTCGGCAAAGAGATCCTCACCGAGGACGACGTCGCTCGAGAGCGGGCGACGTACGAACGCGGAGAGGCGCCGGTGTACACCCCCCCTCCTAAGCCTCTGGACGCCCCTCAGCCGGCCGTAGAGCCCAAGGCCCTGGCGACGGTACCTATCGTGACGCAAGCCCGTGACGAGGCGCTGGCGTCCGTGCCCGTGGCAGAGCTCCGCAGACCCGATGGTCTCGTCGTCCCCGAGCACCACGTCGCTCACGTGGTCGAAGCATACGTCGGACGATTCCCGCGGCGAGCTCAGCACGCGGCGACGATACCAGCACAGGACTACATCCGACGTCGGCTCGCCGAGGGCTACACTCCACAGCAGCTCGAAGCAGCGGCGCACGGTGCGAGCCTCGACCCATGGGCGGTTGGTAAGGGGTTCACTTCGCTGAAGCACGTCTTTGGAAAACCGGAAAACGTGGATAGGTTCATACAGTACTCAGAGCAGGGAGGACCGCAGGAATGCCAGACGGAAAAAGAGCGCTGCCGAGCGGCAGCCCAGCGATCGATCGAGCAGAATCTCGAGGGCTCGACGCCGGAGGAGGTGGCCGCAATAATGGGCCCAGACGCGCCCTTCTGACTGGCCGCATCACTGAGCTGGCCGCCGTGTACAGAGCCAAGCTTGATGAGGTCGAGACCGGCGCCTACGTGCGCATGCTCGAGTCGCATGATGATGCGACGCTCAAGCGAGTCTTTCGCGGCGCTCACCGGCAGTGGCCAGACTGGATGCCGACCGCGCCGCAACTCGACCAATACGCTCGAGCCTGCCAACCGCGTCACCCGGTGGTAGTCAGCGATGAGCCGCTTGAGCCGCCGCCGGAGCCGGAGGTTCCCGAGGAGTGGGAGCGGCTGGCGAAGTACTTCGAGGCGCATCCGCCACGCAAGGGTCGCGAGCGCGAGACGCTCCGGGAGATGCTCGACCTCATGAGTGCGGACAAGACCGAGGTCGCACAGCGCGTGACCGAGATCGTCGCCGCGTCCTACGCTGAGAAGGAGCCACTCGAGCCGCCGCCCGCAGGCGCCAAGCTCAAGCCGTACGAACGAGGCATGGAGCTGACCGAGGAAGAGCGGGAACTCGAGCGTCGGTTGCTGCAGAAATAGCTTGCACTCACGTGTGGCACTCGCTACATTGATACATAAGGACGCAGCACACACGAGGAGTCAGCCATGAACGCAGCCCAGACACGAGTAGCGAACGCGAAAGCCGAAGCAAAAGCAGCGCTCTCAAACGCAGAGGGTTGGACACTAGAGGTGGAGAGGCTGCGTGCGCAATTGGCGGAAGCTGTAGCGGCAGAAGCGGCAACAGAAGCGTGGGCTGTGAAAGCAGAGGCGGAGGTAACTAAGGCGCAGGCCGCACTCGAAGAAGCCACTCTCTAACCACCAACAGAGGTACGACATGAACGCACTCATGCGAAGGAAAGTGGCAACAAAGTACGCAATCGAGGCACAGGCTGCAGCGGACGCGACGGAGTCGACCCAGCTTGACGCGGCCTGGCAGATGGTCGAGGAGGCGTGGATCGCTTTCCTGGTAACGGGCACACAAGAGGCATGGGAGGTGGCGTGCATCCGAGACATGATGATGAAGCGGGACGCCGGGATTCAGGTGAGCAAGGAAGCAGAAAAGCTGACATGAACGCATACAGACAATTGGGAGCCATGATGATGGCAGACAAGGCGCGAGCAGCGGCGGAAGCGACGGAGTCGGTCAAGCTCGATGCGGCCTGGCGGAGAGTCGTGGAGGCGTGGAAGGAGGCGGCCGATACGGACACACGGGAAGCATGGGAGGCGGCTGGGAGGCTAGACGGCGAGACGCAGTCATGGGCAATGGAGCTGGCGCTGGACGCTGAGGCTCAGGCAAACAAGGAAGCGGAGGTGACGACATGAGATCGATACGAGTACTGGAAGCCACCATCAGGGTGGCCAAGGAGTACGAGGCGCAGGCGGGGATAGAGTACGACGAAGCGATAAAAGCCACGGACAGGGCGGAGGT
>Ga0224499_10000066_pt1 | contig 27103 bp, 23 predicted proteins | sample SF_Jul11_sed_USG_3_FD_168125 | JGI IMG/M metagenome (GOLD analysis project Ga0224499, IMG submission 168125) | Sediment microbial communities from San Francisco Bay, California, United States - SF_Jul11_sed_USGS_24 | ecosystem: Environmental > Aquatic > Marine > Sediment | place: USA... | reverse complement strand
TCCGGGTAGGGGTTCTTGACTCCGGACAGGGCCACCCCATCGCCGCCGTTCTTCGTGGCCTGCTGCAGCACCTCGAAACCCGTGTAGTACTTGCTGCGGAACTCCCATTCCTGCGGGAACATTTCCAGATAGGCCTTACGCGGACCGATGAGATCGGTGCCGAACAGCGTCTTCACCTTGTATTTCTTGGCGTACTTGATGGAGTTTTTCATGCCTTCTTCGACGATCTTGCCCTTGGCACGCTGCGTGTCGTTGGAGTAGGAAGGGTTGGTGGCCGCGTCCGGCATGAACAGCCCGGTCTGCATTCCCCAGATGACGCCTTTCTTGCCCATTTTCTTTGCCGTCTCTTCCGACATCACCGTCGCGTGTTCGATCATCTTGAAGCCGACGTCGACGGCCCGGCTGACCGACGCGTCCATGTGCGCATGAATGGTCGCGTAGGTGCCGTAGTTCTCCGCCTCTTCAATGGCCGCCCTCAACTCTTCTGTCGAGTACTGCAGGGAACTCAGTGGATCAAATGGGCTGGCCACGCCGCCGCCGCCGAGCACCTTGACGAAATGCCCGCCGGCGGCGAGCCCCGAGCGAGCTACTCGACGGACCTCCGCGACACCATCGGCCCGGATCGCACCACCCAAAATCTGCACCAGCGAGTGATCCGGATTATCGGAAGCGGGCGAGAGGAACGTGTTGTTCTGGTAGGGCAGGCGGAAATCGCCGTGGCCGCCGGTCTGCGTGAGTGCGCCACCTGTCGAGATCATGCGGGGTCCGCGTGAGTCGCCGCGATCGATGACCCGCTTTACCCCCAGAGCCCAGCCGCCGGCGTCGCGCACGGTGGTGAAGCCCATGTCGAACAGGTCCTGCGCTCGTATCAGTCCACCAGCGCCGACTTCATCCCAGTAGGCACTCGTCAGCAGGTAATCGAACGACAGGTTTGATAGGAGATGCTCATGCATGTTGACCATGCCCGGCATCAGCGTGCGCCCGCCGCCGTCGATCACGGTGGCGCCGTCGGCTTTCAAATTCTTGCCCACCTGCTTGATCAGGTTGCCTTCGACCAGCACATCGGCGTCGATCAGCTTGTCATCGCTGCCGTTGAACACCTTGACGTTCGTGAATATCGTGACGGCGGGCTTTTCCGCGTCTGCCGCTTGGGCCGGCGCCAGCGCGAACGCACCCACGGCTACTACAAATGCAATAAAAATACTTCTAGTCAGTTTCTTCATTGTTAAAGCCTCTATGTAAATATGTAATAACGGTTCAGTTTCGGATTGCACGTCAATATATTCAGTAAAAAACCGATGCTTCAATAATAAATTTATTTACTACTCCTTGGTAACTTTCAACAGCTAACCTTCAACGACAGCGAGGCGCCGATGAGTAATGTTCCGGGAATCAGCAGTATTGCAACTCAAAAAGAAGTATTTCAACTTTTAAATCCGCTAAACCAGCGTATAATTGTTCGATTGCAATATATTTATTCGATTGCAATATATTTAATATTATGGATACCCAATTAACGCGTCTTGACATTTCGTGCCATTGGCCGCTCTGGGATCGCTCCGCTCAGCCTGCGGAGGAAGGCTGTTCCCGGCATTCGGTAATTCGCCGACAAAGGTCTATTAGGATTCTGATCGGTGCTGGATTTAAACTTGTCGGACAAGTGTCAACCTGGTTTACTCATCGATGAATTCGTTTCACATAACCAAGACTCCGACGCTGGCTTCCTATGTGTCGGTGCTAAGAACGATCGGTGCACCGGTGGACGCGGGCCTTCGGCGAGCGCGCCTGTCGACCCTGTTCGAGGAGATTCCGGATGCATGGGTCTCTTATGAACAAGTGGCGTGTTTCACTGCGGACATGGCCGTCCGCGAGGGAATCCCGGACCTCGGGCTTATCCCGGAGGCCGCCGATCTTGAGCGGAGCCTTGTCGATGACTTCCTCGATCCACTGATGAGCATCCCGACACTGTTTCAGGCAATGCAGGCAATACCGTCGCTCGCGCGCCAGCAATCCCCGACCGTCCGTTTTTGGCTCGAAACGGCGGAGGACCAGGCCCGTGCCTGCCTCCTGCTGCCGTCGACGCCTGAAGAACTCGGCCATGCGATCGGCGAGACCCGCACCTTGCGCTTAATTGAAAACATCATCCGGGCCTTTGTCGGGCATGATTTCGTACCTACGCGAGTGCTGCTCGCCTCGCGTCCAAGTAACCTGCAGTTCGATCTTGAGTCCGCCTATGGGGGTGCGCCCGTGCGGACGGGTCAACCCTATGGCGCGATCGAGTTTCCGCGCGTGCTGTTAGGCTCGAAACACATCACGGTAGGCCTCAGTTCCGCAGGCGCTGACGGACCAAACGCGACTCTCTCGGAGGCTTTGGAGCTATGCCTGCCTCCCTACCTGCTCGAAGGCTACCCTCACGCGGCGCTGGCGGCAGAGATCACGGGCTACACTATGAGAACCCTGCAAAGGAAGCTGGCCGAAGAGGGAACTACCTATAGCAATATCGTTGACCGGGCCAGATGCCGCGTCGCAATCTCGCAACTGCAGGGTAGAGACTTGAGCCTGGTCGAGCTAAGTGAGCGGCTGGGGTATTCCGAACAATCGGCCTTCTCGCGGGCCTTTCGACGCTGGACCGGGCTCTCGCCGGGCGAGTATCGAGCCCACACACGCTCCGCTTGAATAACCGGTAAATAGAGATCAACACGGCCATGGACCTCAAACTCAAAGGCAAGCGAGCGCTGGTCACCGGCGGCACGCGCGGCATGGGTCGGGCCATCGCCAAGACGCTGGCCGGCGAGGGCTGCAACCGAAATAGGAACGCAGAAACTTTCCTGGGCCTTCCAAAGTGCGGCCTGTTTACAGGCTTTAAAGAGCACCCATTCACCAATCGGTACAATGAGCCCCATTTCCTCGACGATGGGAATAAAGACCTCGGGTGAGATCCAGCCTTCTTCCGGGTCGCTCCATCTGATCAAGGCCTCAAGTCCCGAAATCTTACCCGTTTTAGCTTCGACCTGGGGCTGGTAATACAACTCCAGCATCTGCCTTTCCACGGCCTTTCTGAGTTTGTCTTCCATCTTCAACCTTTCCCTGGCCGCATCATTCATGGCTGCAGAAAAATACTGTAAGTTATTCTTGCCTTCCTGCTTGGCCTTGTACATGGCCAAATCGGCCTGCTTGATCAGATCGTCAACCACCATACTATCGTCGGGATAGATGGTAATACCGATACTCACACCCACATATCAGTCATGGCCATAGACACTGAAGGGTACACCCAAAGCCTGAATAATGCGTTCCGAAACCAGCTCAGCGGTATGTAGATCTATAAAGAAGGTCGACACCCTGCCCAAGGACAAAGCCATCGTCTTTGTCTGTAACAGCGGCGGCCTGGCCGGTGAGGCCTATGACATCGTCAAGATGCTGAGAGATGATCCTAAGATCTACTTCCTGGAGGCAGAAATTAGCCACAACAAGGATGGGAGTTATACCCTCAAGGCCATCTCAGGCTATCTTGATTCATGCTGTAATAAAGCCCGGGTAATACCCGGGCTTTATTGACTCTATTTAAACCAACCTTTGTGTTTGAAAAACCAGATAAGTGAAATTGCCAGAGTCGCCATGAATCCCAGGGCAATGGGATAGGCATAGTGAAATTTCAACTCGGGCATATACTCGAAATTCATGCCATAAATCCCTGTGAACAGGGTCATCGGTAAAAAGATCGCAGAGATCACGGTGAGCATGGCCAGCCGTCGATTGGTTCGATCCTGCTGATTCATGGCATAGCGCTGCCGAAGGGTTTCCAGGCGGGATCCCAGACGGTCAATATCCCGATCAAGATTATGGGTAATAGAGATAATATTCTTAAAATAGCCACTACCAGCAAATGTTAGCGCCGGCGTATCAATGAGACCTAGAATGTCATAACAGGCAGACTGCTCACTCACTACACCGTCTATAATACGGACCTTTTCCATTTGATCCAGAATCTCTTCTATCTCGACATCATCCATGTCCTTATCCATACGGTCTTCGATAACACGAATCCTGGAACGCAGTTCTCTATAGGATTGCATGATCTGTGACGATAACGCGACGAGCAGCGTATAGACCAGGCTCGGGATACTCGACTCTTGTACCTGTATTTCCTGGATTAGCGAGGCGCGCTCTCTCATCCTTTTGCCCATTGGTGAAGGATAAAACGTGATGCACAGATTCTTCTTACAAAGAAAGACCATCTGATGCTCGCAGGTGAGATCCCCGTGCCAGTATAAAGGGATCTGAAAGAGGACTTCGTTAGCCAGGGGTATGACTCGGGTCGCCTGTATCCGCTCACCGCTTAGCTTGATTATTGCATCACTGATCTGAAATTGTTCCAGCCAGGCGATGAGCTCATCATTCTGGTACTCCTCCACATCAACCCAGTACTGCCCTTCTCCACGCCGCCAGCCTGCTGATAGCTCATCGAAAGTAATTTCAGATAACCGGCCTTCGGCCTGTAATTGGAAACATGTAAGATTCATTAATATTCACTCCGTCATAATAAATACAGTCTGACCGCAGGTGTCCACCGGGCGAAGGACAAAATTATTGAATAAACTTAGAGGTCATTCTATAACATGGAGTCTATCGGAAGTATGCGCATCAGCTGTACGGAAAGCTTCTTCAAGAACGTGGCTTTTACCCCTGATGAGATTGAATCTAATATCTTTATTTAGTCGAGTAAACCTGCTGACAATCTGGCCGGATGACTACGGCCTGGGTTCGATTCCCTGGAGAATGAATTCAAGCAACTGCTCTGCGACTTGCTCGTCGTTCGTCTCATTGCCTTCGCGGTGCCAAAAGCACATCCAGTTGATGGCGCCGAATATCGCGAAAGTGGTCAGTTTTGGCGAGGTGCTTTCCAGGGAGCCCTCAGCGATTCCATCGCTGATAATCTGCCTGACGGCCAGGTCGATCATCTTTCGGTCGGCTCTCAGGACTTTCCGGCTTTCATCGGAAAGGGCCATTTTATTCGACGTCACGAGGCACTTTCCGAAATCGGACTGCATTAATTTGATGTACTTTTTCAGAAAGGCCAGAAGCTTGTTCCTCGCGTTCGCAGGCCCTTCCCGCGTGGCGACAAGGGCCCGCTTCAACTTTTCGAGGCTGGCCTTGCTGATGCTGAAGAGAATGTCCTCCTTACTGTCCACATAGTAGTAGAGTGCGGGCTTGGTGATACCCAACTCGTTGGCGATGTCGGTTAGTGAGGTCCGCTCGTAGCCGGCGTTCGTAAACATTCGCGCGGCTGTTTCCAACAGTTGCGTGCGTTTCCGTTTCTTCGAGGCTTTGGTTCTTGCGCCTTTGCCGCCCCAGATAACTTCACCCATTTCACACCCTCCAAGCCAGTGATTTGCAAGCGCCCGGCTGATCGGGACAGACTTTTTGATGCACACCATGCAGCCAACCACAGCCACGATATCACAAAAGTTCCGGGACAACCGTATGGCGACAGATAAGGAAGCCTGCCCGGCCGGTATCCCGCTGGTAACAATTTTCTTGCTTTTCCTGTTGTAACAGCTATGATAACATAGTAACTGACCGGTCGGTAACATTAATTTTGAATATTGTCCTGCCAAATCCGGGTTGTTGTTTAATGGCAGGGTGACGGATCAATAACCATTAGAAAGATTTCAATCTGGAGGAACTAGCCATTTCCAACCTGACTCATTTGATCGAGCGCGCCGCACAGGTTTCGGGTTCGAAGGCCGCCACGATTTGTAATGGCCGCCGCAAAACTTACGTTGAAGTTCGCGACCGCATAACTCGGTTTGCTACCGCCCTGAGGTCGCTTGGATGCAACAGTGATGCACGTGTTGCGGTGCTTGCACTGAACAGTGACCGCTACTTCGAGGCCTATTTTGCGGTTCCATGGGCCGGTTGCCAGATCGTTCCACTGAATATTCGCTGGTCGCTGGAGGAAAACCTTTACGCCGTGAATGATTCGGAGACCGAAATCCTGCTGTTTGATGACGCATTCGCAGATACAGCCCGGCAGATCCTGGGGCGTGGCGAGCGGGTCCGGCGCGCAGTTTACATTGGCGAGGCCGAGGCGCCCGACTGGGCCGAGAACTACGAGTCGCTGGTGGAAAACGCTTCGCCCGCTGCGAACGCCAACGTCCCTCCAGGTTCCCCAATGGGGGTTTTCTATACGGGCGGCACTACTGGCTTTCCGAAGGGTGTCCTTCACTCGCACCTGGCGGTCTGGAGCAGCGGCATGACCGGTGTTATCGACTTCGAAATCGGCGAGGATGCAAGGTATCTTCATGCCGCGCCGATGTTCCACATGGCCGATTACGCGCTGATGGTCATAACGACCATCGTTTCTGGAACGCATGTAATCGTACCCATGTTCGATACCGTAAAAGTCTTGAGTGCCCTGCAGGACGAGGAAGTGACCCATGTCGTGCTGGTGCCGGCCATGATCCAGATGCTGTTGGCGGATCCGTCGATCAAGAACTTCGACCTGTCAAAGCTCAGGCGCATTATTTACGGAGCGGCGCCGATTACCGCGGCGGTGCTCGAAAAAGCCATGAACACGCTGCCTGATACGCGTTTTGTCCAGGCTTTTGGACAGACAGAACTTGCCCCGCTGGCGACGATTCTTCGCCCGCGCCACCACTTCCCCGGCAGTCCCAAGTTGCGGTCGGCCGGGCGTGCAACCTACTGCGTGAATGTCAAGATTGTGGACGAGGCTGGCAACGAGGTGCCCCGTGGTGAGGTCGGCGAGGTCGTTGTACGCGGACCGAATGCCATGCTGGGTTACTGGAACCATCCGGAGCTGACCGCAGAGACCCTAAGGGATGGATGGGTACACACGGGTGACGCAGCGCGAATGGATGAAGACGGCTTTATTTACATCGCCGACCGCATCAAGGACATGATTATTACCGGTGGGGAGAACGTTTTTTCCGCCGAGGTCGAAAACGCCATTTCATCGCATGAACATGTTGCCGATGTTGCTGTCATTGGCATACCCAGCGAGGAATGGGGCGAAAGTGTCCACGCGATTGTGATTCTCAATGAAGGCGGGAAACTAACAGAAGTAGAGATCATAGCTCATTGCCGCGAACGGATCGCGGGCTACAAATGTCCGAAATCTGTCGAATTCCGGTTCGAGCCATTCCCTTTATCCGGCGCCAATAAAGTACTGAAGACTGAGCTCAGAAAACCGCACTGGCGGGGTCACACGCGCGAGGTCAACTGACCCATCGTTTATGCAAGTTAAGTTTGGAGAAAGATGATGAATAAAGTATTCGTGACGGGAGTTGGAATGATCCCTTTCGTCAAACCTGGGACCAGTGACTCATATAACGACATGGGCGCGCAGGCTGCGCGCCTTGCCCTGGACGATGCCGGTGTAGATTATTCGAAAGTGGGCCAGGCCTACGTTGGCTGGGTATATGGCGATTCCACCGCCGGCCAGGCCGCGCTGTATGATATCGGCCTGACAGGTATCCCTATCATCAACGTCAACAACAACTGCTCTACCGGGTCGTCCGCGCTGTACCTGGCGCGACAGGCAGTTGAGAGTGGCATGACCGACTGCGCGCTCGCGCTCGGCTTCGAACAAATGTCCCCGGGCGCGATCGGTACTTTGTTTAACGACCGGCCCAGTCCGCTGGGCAAGTTTCTCGATATTGCCGACGCAAGATTTAAAGACGCAGAAAAGGTGCCGATGGCCTTGCGCCTGTTCGGGGGCGCAGGTTACGAATACCAGGAAAAGTATGGCGCCCGCACCGAGACATTTGCCAAGGTTCGCTCAAAAGCGTCCCACCATGCTGAACACAACGACAAGGCCATATTCAGAAAGCCCGTCGAAGTGGAGCAGGTCATGGCAGAAGATCCCATCTTCCTCAACCTGACGCGCCTGCAGTGCTGTCCGCCGACCTGCGGCGCGGCCGCTGCAATTGTCTGTAGTGAGGCCTTTGCGCGGGCCAACGGGCTTGACACCAGCGTGCGCATCGCCGGCCAGGCCTTGACCACGGACGAACCGTCCACATTCAGCGAGAACTCGCTGATGAAGGCCATCGGTTACGACATGGCAAAACACGCCGCGGAGAGCGTCTACGCGCAGGCAGGTATCGGCCCGCAAGATGTCGACGTTGTGGAATTGCACGACTGTTTCACCACCAACGAAGTCATTTCTTACGAAGCCCTGGGGCTATGCGGGGAAGGCCAGGCGGAGCAGTGGATCTGGGACGGGCAGAATACCTATGGCGGGCAGGTCGTCACCAACCCCTCGGGCGGTCTGCTTTCGAAAGGGCACCCCCTCGGCGCCACCGGTTTGGCGCAGTGCGCGGAACTCGTCTGGCAGCTACGCGGCCAGGCAGGTGTGCGCCAGGTCGAAGGCGCGCGCATCGGCCTGCAGCATAATCTTGGCCTGGGCGGAGCCTGTGTCGTCACGCTGTATGAAAAGCAGTGAGGCGGCCGCATGATTGACAAGAAATGGATTGGTGAAGAAGTTTCGAACCTCTCAACGGATGTTGAGAAGGGGCAGTTGCGTTTTTTTGCGCGGACGGTTGGCGAGACCGACCCGATTTACACTGACGAAGACGCGGCACGTGCGGCGGGTTACCGTTCGCTACCGGCCCCGCCCACATTTCTCTTTTCCCTGAACCTGGCGCAGTCCGATCCGCTGGGAAAGTACCTCAAAATTGGGGTCGACCTGGCCCGCTTGTTGCACGGGGGGCAGGAATTCGAGTACTACAAGCCGATCTGTGCCGGGGACCGAATCACCCTGAAGTCCAGGGTCGTCGACATCGTGGAAAAGAAAGGCGGCGCGCTCGAATTGCTGTTCGAGGAGACAACGGCCACCAACCAGCACAATGAGCTGGTAGGCAGGATGAAGCAGTCGCTGGTGATAAGGCACGGATAGGAGGAGGCGAGGATGACCACGAAAATTCACGATGGAATAAAGGTGGGCGACGAGTTGCCCGCAATCACCAAGCCCCCGGTCACCCGAACCACGCTGGCGCTGTTTGCCGGCGCGTCGAATGACCACAACCCGATTCATATCGACACCGATTTCGCGCGGAAATGCGGGATGGACGATGTGTTTGCCCAGGGCATGCTCGGCATGGCCTACCTGGGGCAGGTGGTAACCCATTGGGCCTCCCAGGCGGCGCTGCGTAGCTTCGGCGTGCGCTTCGTCGCCATCACGCACCTGGGCGACGAGATTCGCTGCAGCGGTAAAGTCGGCGACATTTTCGAGCAGGACGGAGAGCGGCGGGCGCGTCTGGAGATTCAAGCGGCCAACCAGCACGGCGACGTCAAGCTCTCGGGTTTCGCCGTCGTGGCTGTTCCGTGAATAACCTTATTTGATTGATACGAAAGGGAATTGTGATGAAAGAACTGAAGAACAAAGTCGCGTTGATCACCGGATCCGGTCGCGGTATCGGCCGGGAAATCGCGATGAAACTGGCGGGCGAGGGAGCCCGTGTAGTGGTTAACGACCTGGATGCGGAACCGGCGGAAGCCGTCGTCGAAGAAATCGTCGCGGCCGGGTCCGAAGCCATTGCGTGCGTTGGCAGCGTCGCCGAGGAGGACTTCGGCGAGAGATTTGTAAATACCGCCATCGAGGCTTTTGGCGGCATCGACATCATCGTCAACAATGCCGGATACACATGGGACAACGTCATCCAGAAGATGACGGACGAACAGTGGTACGCGATGCTCGACGTCCACCTGACCGCGCCCTTCCGCATACTGCGTGCGGCCCAGCCGCACATCAAGCGCCTTGCGCTCGCCGAAAAAGAACAGGGCGTCGAGAACTTCCGCAAGGTAGTCAACATATCCTCCGTCGCAGGCACCTGCGGCAACGCGGGCCAGGTGAACTACTCCGCCGCGAAGGCTGGCCTGAGGGGGCTGACCAAGACCCTCTGCAAGGAATGGGGGCGTTACAAGGTCAATGTCAACACCGTGGCTTTCGGTTTTATCGAGACCCGGCTAACCACCGCCACTGCGGGCGATTCGACTATCAACATCGAGGGGCGGGAGATCAAGGTCGGCGTCAGTGAACAGCTCTTGCAGATGGCCAAGGCCATGATTCCCGTTGGCCGGCCCGGCACGCCAGCCGAGGCGGCCGGCGCCGTCTACCTGTTTTGCTCTCCCGAGTCCAATTACATCAGCGGCCAGACGGTGGTTTGCGGCGGAGGCTTCGAACTCTAGCAATGGGTGTTCTGGATGGCATAAAGGTCATTGAGGTCGGGGGCATCGGGCCCGCGCCCTTCTGCGGCATGATGCTCGCCGACATGGGGGCGGATGTGACGCTGGTGCAGCGCCGTACGGGCAACCCTGACCTCAGTGCGGCCGACCCGGCGACCATGGGGAAATATGCCATCTTCAACCGGGGCAAAAAGTCGCTTGCCCTTGACCTGAAGGAACAGGACGCCATCAATGCAGTACTGGACCTGGTGGAAAGTTCGGACGCCCTGATCGAGGGCTTCAGACCGGGCGTGATGGAGCGCCTGGGGCTCGGGCCGGATATCTGCCTTGAGCGAAATCCGCAGCTCGTCTACGGGCGCGTGACCGGTTGGGGTCAATTCGGGCCGCTCGCGCATGCAGCGGGTCACGATATCAATTACATCGCGCTCAGCGGGGCTTTGTATCACGCCGGCAACGGATCCGAACCTCCCTTTGCCCCTCCAACGCTAGTTGGCGATCTTGGTGGTGGGGCGATGATGCTGCTTAACGGCATCCTGGCAGGAATATTGAACGCCGGGCGCACCGGAAAAGGCCAGGTTATTGATGCGGCGATCAGCGATGGCAGCGCCCTGCTCAACACGCTCCTGATGAGTTTTCACCAGATGGGCGCCTGGAGTAATAACCGCTCGGACAACATGTTCGACGGAGGATCGCCCTGGTACAACAGCTACGAATGCGCCGACGGTAACTTCATATCTGTCGGCGCCGTCGAATCGGGATTCTACCGGCTGTTGCTGAAGAAATGCGGGCTCGACGACGACCCGGATTTCAAACAGCAATTTGACAAAGCCGCCTGGACAAGGGGGAAGCGAAAGCTGGAGATCCTTTTCAAAACCCGGATGCGCTCGGAATGGTGCGAGCTTCTCGAGGGCACAGACGCCTGCTTTGCGCCCGTATTGAACCTGGAGGAGGCTGCGGAACATCCCCACAACCGGGATCGTGGCACCTTCGTAGAAGTCGACGGCGTCCTGCAGGCGGCCCCTGCGCCGCGCTTCAGCGAGACGCATTCGACCCTTGGTCGTCCCCCGCCTGCGCCGGGCGCTGACAGCGAGGCCGTATTGCAAGAGCTCGGTTATGAAAGAGAACGAATCAAGCAGCTTTGTGGCTTGATTGACGCATAGAAAGTGAGGATGTAAATGAGCGAAGAACTCGAGTTATTCCGTGACAACATTAGGCGTTTTATCGAGTCTGAGATTCTCCCCAAGTATGAAACCTGGGAGAAAGATACGATTTTTCCAAGAGACCTGTGGAACACCCTGGGGGACCAGGGACTGCTCGCCGTTGACATTCCGGAAGCCTATGGCGGATTTGGTACGGATTTCCGCTACTCGGTAACGGTCGTGGAAGAGTTTTACCGGGCCAACTGCATATCCGTGGGAGCCAGCATGGCGGTTCACTCCGACGTCGTGTCCCATTACATTCTCAACAGCGGAACTGAAGAACAGAAACAGCGCTACCTGCCGGGCATGGTGACCGGTGAATGCGTTGGCGCGATCGCCATGACCGAACCAGGGGCGGGAAGTGACTTGCAAGCTATTCGAACGACAGCGGTGCGTGACGGCAACGAGTACGTCATTAACGGTTCCAAGACCTTCATTTCGAACGGTCAGCACTGTGATGTCATCGTAGTCGCAGCGCGCACCAACACAAAAGTGCGGGGAGCAAAGGGCACAACCCTGTTCCTGGTCGATGCGGATACCGCGGGTTTCAAGCGGGGCCGCAAGCTCGAAAAAATCGGCTTGCACAGTTCAGACACCTCGGAGATGTTCTTTGAGGACCTGCGCGTTCCCACATCGGCCGTGCTGGGCGAGGTGGACCGGGGTTTTGCTGTGCTAATGAGGGAACTGTCCCGTGAGCGACTGTTACTTGCGGCCGGCGGGGTCGCCGCGGCGGAAGGCGTGCTGGCCGAGACCATCGCCTATGTAAAAGACCGCAAAGCGTTTGGACGGGCAATCGCGGATTTCCAGAACACTAAATTCAAGCTGGCGGAAGTAGCCACGGACATCCGCGTCAACCGGGCATTTGTCGAGGAATGTAAGGATCGACTGATGCGCGGCGAACTGGACGCGGCCAGCGCCAGCATGGCCAAGTGTTCGGCGACCGAAATGCAAAACAGGGTCGCGGATAGCTGTCTGCAGCTCTTCGGCGGCTACGGATTCATGCGCGAGTACCCGATTTCACGCGCATACGTCGACGCACGCGCCCAGCGAATTTACGGTGGGGCGAACGAAATAATGAGAGAGTTGATCAGCCGCTCCTTGCTGGACTGATCTGTGTTTTTTGGTGGGGCAGGACGAATTCGCGTACTTGTCCAAAATTGGTATTGACGAAACCTGAGGGAAAGTTATGAAAAAGAAAATATTGAGTTTGATCATCATCAGCTCCGTGCTGCTGGGCTGTCTGAGCGGGGCGGCGCTCGCCGATGATTCGAAAGAAACCGACGGTCTGGAAGAAGTGATGGTCACCGCCCAGAAGCGGGAACAATCCGTCAATGAAATCGGCATGTCGATCGTCGCGTTCACGGGCGACACGCTGAAGGAACTGCGGGTCCAGGAAACATCTGATCTGGCCGCGATCACCCCGGGGCTGAGCTACTCTGACGTGGGCTCGGGTCCGCCCGTCTACACCATGCGAGGCGTTGGCTTCAACGAGGGCAGCCTGCAGGCGACCGGCACCGTGGGCGTTTACCACGATCAAATTGTGGTTCCATTTCCAATCATGACCGGCGGTCCGCTGATGGACGTGGAGCGCGTGGAAATACTGAAAGGGCCGCAGGGCACGCTTTATGGGCGCAACACGACCGGCGGCGCCATCAACTATATAGCCAACAAGCCAACCGACGATTTCGAATCCAGCGTTACACTAGGTTATGGCCGTTTTCAGACCTTCGATGCGGAAGGGTTTATCAGTGGGCCTTTGACGGATGTCATCCGTGCGCGCCTGGCGTTCAAAACAACCCAATCAAGCGATGGCTGGCAACAGAGCATCACGCGCGATGATGAACTGGGCGAACTGGACCGCACGGGTGTGCGCCTGCTGCTCGACGCGGATTTCGGTGAATCGGTGGACGCGTTGCTGGCAGTGAATTGGTGGCAAGACAATTCCGACACCCTTGCGCCTCAACTGCTTGACATCAATTACCAGAACCCGGCCAATGCACCTGTGATCAATGTACTTTCCAGGTACCAGATTATCGATGCGCGTGACGACAACCGCCTGGCTGATTGGACTGAAGGAACGTCGCCAAGCAAAGACATGAAGAACACAACCGCATCTTTTACCCTGAACTGGACGATCAGCGAGGACGTTACGATGACTTCCCTGACCAGTTACTCCAAGTTCAAGGACAAGGGCTCGGCCTATAACCGGGACGGTTTGGGAGGAGTCCCGTACTCGGACCCAGACGCCGCGGCCCTGATTCCGCTGATTTCGCTGGCGGGCGGCTACCAGCCCGGGGCTATTTTGAACAACAGTCAATACACCAACGAGGCCGATATCGATGCCTTCACACAGGAACTCAGGTTTACCGGCGCGACCGATCTGGTGAACTGGATCGTCGGTGGGTACTTCAATAAGGACACGGTCGATTCCTTCAGGCCGCAAAGATTCGAGTTCAGCACCAACTCGAACAACCTCGCCGGGTCGCCCGCGTTCGGAATTCAGGGTGCCATATACAAGGCAAAGCAGAAAACCAAAACCTGGGCCGTGTTCGCGCATACCGAGTGGAATCTTGCCGACGACTGGATGCTGACCGTGGGCGCCCGCTACACCAAGGACAAAAAGGACTTTGATGGCTGTACCCTGGATGTATTTAACGACGTGGCTCTGCTGTTTGGCACCACCCAGGGCTCATGTATCACGGTGAATACCACCACCGGGGTACCGGGATTGGTCGAGAAGTCGCTGGACGAGGATTCTACGTCGGGCAAGGTCGCATTGAATTACAGCGTGAATGATGACGCGCTGCTCTATCTCTCGTACAGCCGTGGCTACAAGTCCGGTTCATTCCCCACCCTGGCGGCGACGGTTGATGTTCAGTACCTGCCCGTTACCCAGGAAAAGCTGGATGCCTACGAACTGGGCTTCAAGTGGACGCTGGCGGAGGGCGCGGCCCAATTGAACGGCGCGGTTTTCTACTACGACTACACCGACAAGCAACTGTTGGGCAAGGTCCAGGACCCTGCCTTCGGCTCACTGTTCAGGCTGCAGAATATTCCTGAATCAAAAGTCAAGGGCGCCGAAATCGAGCTGCAATGGACACCGCTTGACGGTTTGTTCATTAGCCTGGCCGGCTCCTTTATCGATACGAAAGTGAAAGAGTTTGTCAGCTTTACCCAGGACAGCGCGGTTCCCTTCGACCTGTCGGGTTCCAAGTTCCCGTTGACGCCTGACAATGAATTCATGGCGCTGGTCAACTACGAGTGGCCGGTCGGGGAGAAGTTGATGGCCTTCGTCGGCGGTGACCTGTCCTACTCGGATGGTTTCCAGACCGACTACTCCAGCGATGAAGCGCCGTTGAAGCCGGTTTACAAGGTCGACAGCTACACGCTGCTGGGACTGCGCGCCGGTGTCCGCTCCTCCGACGGCCGCTGGAGCCTGATGGCGTGGGGCCGGAATATCACCGACGAGTTCTATGCGAGCAACGTGTACAAGAGCGTCGACAGCATCATCCGCACCAATGGGATGCCGGCAACTTACGGCTTGACCTTTTCCTACAATTGGAATTGAGCCCCGGACCCCTCCGCCATAACGGCGGGGGGATGCCGGGTGAATTTTTAGGCCACGCCGCCAATGATGAGGCAACACATGAACCATAACTCGTATCTGGATCGAGGCTTACAGTGACATTTTCCGGAACGAACCGATACTCTGCGCTCAGCCTGCTTAAGCACGGGCTGCGCTACCACGAAAACTGGCAGAGGGCCTGGCGCAGCCCGGAGCCGAAGAAAAGCTACGATGTAGTTATCGTCGGCGGCGGCGGCCATGGCCTCGCCACCGCCTACTACCTGGCCAGGGAGCACGGCATCCGCAACGTGGCCGTCATCGAGAAAGGCTACCTGGGCGGCGGTAATACGACGCGTAACACCAGCATCGTGCGCTCCAATTACCTGTGGGATGAAGCCGCCCATCTCTACGAGTTTGCACTCAAACTCTGGGAAAGCCTCAGCGAAGAATTAAATTTCAACGTGATGTTCAGCCAGAGGGGCGTGCTCAATCTCGGGCATACCCTCCAGGATATGCGCGACATCAGCCGGCGGGTCAATGCCAACCGTCTTAACGGTATCGACGGCGAGGTGCTGGACCCGCAAGAGGTCAGCGAACTCGTGCCCCTGCTCAATTGCTCGCCGGACGCGCGCTACCCGATCCTCGGCGCTTCCTGGCAGCCACGTGCCGGCACAGCCCGCCACGATGCAGTAGCCTGGGGCTACGCACGCGCGGCCGACGCCCTTGGTGTGGACCTCATGCAGAAGACTGAGGTCACGGACATCATAGTGGAAAACGGCGTTGCTACCGGTGTTCAGACCAACCGCGGCCTCATCCGCGCCGGAAAAGTGGCCTGTGCGGTAGCCGGGCATTCGAGCGTACTGGCCGGCATGGCTGGCGTGCGGTTACCGGTCGAGTCACGACCCTTGCAGGCGCTGGTCAGTGAATCCCTGAAACCGTGCCTGGATGTCGTCGTGATGTCCAATGCCGTGCACGGATACATCAGCCAGACCCAGAAAGGCGACCTCGTAATTGGCGCGGGAGTGGACAAATACAATGGCTATGGTCAGCGTGGCTCGTTCGACGTCGTGGAACACGCACTGCAAGCGATCTGCGAATTATTTCCCGCGTTCCGCCGTGTGCGCATGAACCGCTTGTGGGCCGGAACTGTGGATACCTGCCCGGACGCCTGCCCGATCATCGGGCTGTCGCCCGTGAAGAACCTTTTCTTCAATTGCGGCTGGGGCACCGGCGGTTTCAAGTCGACGCCGGGCTCGGGCTTCGTATACGCCGATACAATTGCGCATGACAGGCCTCATCCGTTAGCCGAACCGTTCACCCTTGAACGATTTTACAGCGGCGCGTTGATAGACGAGCACGGCGCCGCCGGCGTCGCACACTGAGAAATGGAGAAATCGACATGCTCTTGATAGCTTGTCCATACTGTGGCGAGAGCCGGGGGGAGGAAGAGTTCAGTTATGGGGGCGAGGCCCATATCGCGAGGCCACCGGACCCCGACTCCCTTACCGATGAAGCCTGGGGCGATTACCTGTTTTTCCGCAAGAACACTTGCGGGGTCCATCACGAGATATGGTTCCATGCCGCCGGATGCAGGCGGTATTTCAACATGAGTCGCGACACCGTGAACCAGGAAGTACTCGAGACTTACCGCATCGGTGGGCAGCCCCGATTCACAACGCAAAACTCCAAGAGGTAAACGGTTGATGGCTTCATCTTCTCAACCGCAGCGACTGCCGACCGGCGGCCGGATTAACCGGTCTGTTCCACTGCGTTTCACTTTCGACGGAAAAAGCTTTACGGGCTACGCCGGCGACACGCTCGCGGCAGCGTTACTCGCCAACGGGATAGACGTGATCGGAAGGAGTTTCAAGTACCACAGACCACGCGGAATCGTTGGTCACGGTGCCGAGGAACCCAATGCGATGGTGCAACTGGGCGAAGGCGCGGACGCGTTGCCGGCCCTGCCGGCAACACAGATCGAGCTTTTCGAGGGCCTGGTGGCATCCAGCGTGACTGGTTGGCCAAGTCCCCGCTTTGACCTGGCGGGAGCGGTCGGCGCATTCGGCCGTTTATTGCCGCCCGGCTTTTACTACAAGACTTTCATGTGGCCGCGCAAACTTTGGCGCCACTACGAGAAGCTGATTTCCCGGGGCGCGGGCATGGGCCGGGTTCATCCCGAGCCAGATCCCGGCTACTACGACAAGATGAATCAGCATTGCGACGTGTTGGTGATCGGCGCCGGTCCGGCCGGTCTCGCGGCAGCCAGGGCGGCGATGGCCTCGGGCGCCCGTGTCATCATCGCGGACGAACGCAGTGAGTTGGGTGGCAGCCTGCTGGCTGAGACCTCCCTGATTGATGGCCGACCTGCAGCAGAGTGGCTCGAAACGGCACTGGACGAGTTGGCGGTAAGCAACAACCTGCTGCTTCTGCCGCGCACCACGGTTTTTGGATACGGCGATCACAATTTCCTGACCCTGTTGGAACGCCGCAGCGACCACTTGGGTTCGGGTGGAAAAAAATACGCCGGGCGGCGGCTCCATCGCGTCCGGGCCACCCGCGTGGTGCTCGCCACCGGGGCCATCGAGCGTCCTTTGGTGTTCGCGAACAACGACCGGCCAGGCGTGATGCTGACGGCGTCGGTCTCACACTATATCAACCGATTCGGTGTCGCGCCTGGGCGGCGCATGGTGCTCGTGACGACGAATGACCACGCCTATCGTACAGCGCTCGACTGGCATCGGGCCGGCCGCAAAGTGGTTGCGGTGGTTGACACACGTGTGGAAGCCGGCGGAGCGCTGGTGGAAGAAGTCGAGCGCAAGGGCATCAAGGTACTCCGGGGACACGCGGTTATCGAGGCGCGGGGGCGTCACCGGGTCAACGGCGCACTGGTAGCACCGATCAATGCCGATGGCACTGCCGTTGCCGGCCCGGTACGCAAACTGGATTGCGATCTGATTGCGAGTTCCGGCGGCTGGAGCCCCGTGATACACCTGAGCTCCCACACCGGTGTCAGGCCCCACTGGAATGAAGAGATCGCCGGGTTCGTTCCAGGGGAAACCGGGGCAGGAATGAGCTCTGCCGGGGCGGCAGCCGGGACATGGAGCCTCGCTGGTTGTTTTGCAGAGGGAGCGGCGGCCGGCAAAGCCGCTGCAGAGCAGGCTGGATTTTCCGCAAAAGATTTCGAGCCAGTCACGCCGCGGGTTAACGAGCATCCGGAAACGCAACAGCAGGCCTTGTTCATGCTACCGCACACACGGCGCAACAGCAGGGCGCCTAAGCAATTCGTTGATATGCAGTTGGACGTCACTGCGGCCGGCATCGAGATGGCGTCCGCCGAGGGTTACCGTTCGATCGAACACCTCAAGCGATACACAGCGCTGGGCCTGGGGACGGACCAGGGCAAGCTGGGCAACATCAACGGGATGGCGATCCTGGCCAGAAGCCTGGGGCAGACCGTGCCGGAAACCGGGACCACCGTCTTCCGGCCGCCCTATACGCCGGTGGCCATGGGTGCTATTGCTGGTCGGGACATTGACGCTCTTTTCGACCCCGAACGCTATACTGCCATGCACCGCTGGCACGAGGGAAATGGCGCGAAATTTGAAAATGTCGGCCAGTGGAAACGTCCCTGGTACTATCCCGGGCCGGGCGAGTCCATGCACGAAGCCGTGAACCGCGAATGCCTGGCGGTGCGAAACCGCGTTGGCATCATGGATGTCTCGACCCTGGGCAAGATCGACATCCAGGGTCCTGACGCTGCAGAGTTCATCAACCGGATCTATACCAATGCCTTCCTGAAACTGGCTCCGGGCAAATGCCGTTATGGGCTTATGCTCAAGGAAGACGGCATGATCTTCGACGACGGGGTCACGGCTTGCCTGGGCGAGAATCACTACCTCATGACGACGACCACCGGAGGCGCAGCGGCCGTCTATGCGTGGCTCGAGCGCTGGCACCAGACCGAGTGGCCCGAACTGGACGTGTTCCTGGCATCAGCGACCGACCATTGGGCAACGGCTGCGGTTGTGGGACCGTATGCTCGCAAAGTGGTCGAACAGGTCTGCGGGGGCATCGACTTTTCACAGGAATCCTTCAAATTCATGGATTGGCGCAACGGCACTGCCGCCGGCGTTCCCGCGCGTGTTTTCCGTATCAGCTTTTCCGGCGAACTTTCCTTCGAGATCAACGTCGCCGCGCATCATGGCCGACACCTGTGGGAGACGCTGATGCAGGCAGGGGCAGATTACGGCATCACGCCATATGGGACCGAGGCTATGCACGTATTGCGGGCGGAGAAAGGTTACATCATCGCAGGTCAGGACACCGATGGCTCCCGCACCCCCGGTGACATGAACATGGAGTGGGTCGTGGGGTGGAAAAAGGCCTTCAGCTTCATCGGCCGGCGTTCCTTGCAGCGGGAGGACTGCCGGCGCGACGACCGTAAGCAGTTCGTGGGCCTGGAGACGCTGGAGCCCGAAACTGTCATCCCGGAAGGCGCGCAGATCGTGAGTGATCCGAACCAGGAGGTTCCGATGGATATGGAGGGACATGTAACCTCCAGTTACTACAGTGCCACACTAAAAAGGTCGATTGCGCTGGCAATGGTCAGGCGCGGCCTTGACCGGATGGGCGACATCGTCTATTGCCCCCTGGCCGACGGACGCGTAATTGCAGCCAGGATAACCGGCTCTGTTTTTTACGACCCTAAAGGAGAGCGCCAGAATGCATGATTTTCATTCTGAGGTGCCAGTGGAAACGCCTTTGCACTACTATCTCGGCCGGACTTCCGGTGAGAGTGCCGAGACAGGCCTGGTCATCTGCGAAGCGGTGTTGAAGACACACCTTGTTTTGAGGGGCGACCCCGGCGACCCGGACTTCAAACAGGGCGTTGAGTCAGCCCTGGATGTTGGACTGCCCGTGCAGGCGTGCAGCTTCGAAATCCGGGGTGAGACCGGAATCTATTGGCTTGGCCCGGACGAGTGGCTGGTGACCAGTTCCGGGAACAACGCCCACGGCATGGAGGCGGAATTGCGACGCCATCTTTCCCGGCACTTTTCGGTGGTCGATGTGAGCGGGGGGCAGACCATAGTCAACCTTTCGGGGTCGGCGGTAGGCTATGTCCTCAAGAAATCCTGCGCCTATGATTTCAGCCCGAGAAACTTCCAGGCCGGGCGTTGCGTGCAGACAACTTTCGCCAAGGCGACGGCACTGGTCGCAAGAAACGCTGACGGCACGTTCGACCTGGTGTTCAGACGCAGTTTTGCCGATTACCTCGCGGAATGGTTGCTGGACGCCGGCGCGGAGTATGGTTGCGTCATCAAGAGCCGATGAGTGTCACGGCCAAAATTGCAGGAGACGGCAAGCGGCCCAACCTGTTCATGGCACTGCTACCCATCGTACTCACACTGGCCTTGCTGGGTATACAGCTGTTTTACTACGAGGACTTCACGCCTCACATACCGTTGGCAATCGGCCTGGCCATCACCTCAGCGCTGGCCTGGCTGCGGGGTTATCGCTGGGCACAGATCGAAGCCGGCTTCCTGCACGTCGTGCATGTTGCGCTTCCATCGATCGCGATCCTGATGACCGTGGGCATGATCATCGGCATATGGATCGCCAGCGGTACTGTGCCGGTACTGATTTACTGGGGGCTCAAGGTACTCAACCCGGAGATTTTCCTTGCTGCGGGAATGCTGCTTTGTGCCGTGGTTTCCGTTTCGCTGGGTACGTCGTGGGGAACCACCGGCACCATCGGGCTGGCGCTGATGGGGATCGGTGCGGGTTTCGGTATCCCTATGTACTGGACCGCCGGGGCCGTCGTATCCGGGGCGTTCTTCGGCGACAAGGTGTCGCCGCTCTCAGACACCACGAACCTCGCACCAGCGGTGACCGGCGTGAACCTGTTCGATCACATTCGAAACATGATGCCGACGACGGTGCCGGCGATGCTGATTGCATTTGCGATATACGTGTTCGCGGGCTTCGGACTGACCGGTTCGGGGCAGGTCGATTTTTCGAATATCGAAACGATCACCGCCGGCCTCAGTGCACATTTTATCCTGTCGCCGGCTCTGCTGTTGCCGCCCTTGCTGGTCATTGCGTTGGCGATCAAGAGGATGCCGGCGCTGCCTTCCCTGTTTGCAGGGGTGTTGCTGGGTGCGTTGCTGGCGTTTTTCGTGCAGGGCGCAGACCTGCACTCTGTGTTCAGCTACCTGCAGTCCGGCTTCAGCATACAAAGCGGCGTGCCGGAGATCGACGGTCTTCTGAACCGGGGCGGTATTCAGTCGATGACGTGGATCATCACGCTCGTCCTGATCGCGCTGGCGTTCGGCGGCGCGCTGGAGACCACCCATTGCCTGGACACCATTGCCGAAGCGGCACTGGGACGGGTCAGGACACTATTCGGCCTCCAGGCCACCGCCTGCGGTGCGGCTGTGACAACCAACCTGATTGCGGGAGACCCCTACCTGTCCATCGCACTGCCGGGCAGGATGTTCTCCCCGGCGTATGTCAGGCTGGGTTATTCGAAGCTCAATCTCTCGCGGGGCGTGGAAGAGGGCGGCACATTGATATCCCCACTCGTCCCGTGGAATGCCGGCGGCGCCTTTGTGATCACGGCGCTGGGACTGGGGATCGCGGAAGGGAATACCGAAAACCTGCTTTACATCCCGCTGGCCTTTGCCTGCTGGCTGTCACCCGTTTTCGGCCTCGTGTATGCCTGGCTCGGGATTTTTTCACCAAAGATTTCCGACATGCCGGCCAGTGGAAACGTACCTGGTACTATTCCGGGCCGGGCGAGTCCATGCACGAAGCCGTGAACCGCGACTGCCTGGCGGTGCGAAACCGTTGCCCCTCCTATTTATTCGACCAAGTTGATTTTATTGGGTTGAGTATAGGCAGCATTAAAGCCATATTGCCAGAATCCCGAATGTATTGAACCTCTCCTTACGTCAACATTTTGCCTAGGTTACTGCAATTGTCGCGCCATTTGCTCGGTGAAGGCTGGAATCTACCTCTTTACCACTCTATTTCACGCCGATTACGACATCCGTGCGTAGAAAGCCCTGCCGTTAACAGAGGTTTGAAGCGGTAAGTCAAAACCAGGGATGGATTCATTCCCTCAAATCAATAAACCCATTGATGGGCCTGGCGAAGCCCGGCAATCCGGCAACAGACGATTTCCGGAAAATGCCAGAATCGAGTTCCTGGATTGGCTGCTGTTGTCGGCCAAGGGACACCGCCGCGCGCAGTTTCACTGGCGGGCAGACGAACTGGAGTCATCCTGGGTAACACCTTGACCAGGTTGAAACGCCAGGCTGTTTCAAGTTTCATGACCGCTCCGATATAGTCACCCGCAACTTCCTAAGTTACACTTTCAGCGATGTCATCTCCAGCCGCTTCAAAACAAAGCTCGCACACACCGCTGATGCAGCATTAGTGGCGTCAACCTTATATTTCAATCAGTTAGAATGTTTTTCCTCTTTTTTTCCTCTTAAATTCGAGGCCAGTACTGCGAGGTCATGGGCAGGGAGGAGAGTAGACAACAATTATCTGACACCGAGCACGTCGCAGAAGCCATCGCATTCAGACACTTAAACACCGGCCAGTGTCCATCAGGCAGCCGGGCCCTGGAACCAGGACCCGGACTGTTTCTAGCACCCAAGGGCTCTTACATATTATCGAGAATAGCTTGTTTCCTGGACTTATATTCTTCAGGCGAAATGTAACCACCCGCCGCAAGCTTATCCAACTGGGCAATTTTTTCTTTAGCTGTTTGAGGTTGCGTTTGTGAAGGCTGAGCCTGCTGTTGAGCATAATAGGCCTGTCGCTCTGCCGCATCAGCCTGCCGTTCCTGGGCATCGTTACTATCACGTATGCTCCGCCCTATTCTCGCTACGGCAATACCACCGAGAAAGGCACCGGCGCCATCGGCCTGGGCCGGAACAGTTACGGAGAATGCGATGAAGCCAAGAGCCACCAGCATCATGTTTTTAAAGTTCAATTTGATATTTAACATAGTCGTATTCCTCTACAGTGCCATGCAGGCGCCGAACATTGTAAAACTGACTTCCTCACCCACGGAGGAAACACTCATTCTGCCGGTCTTCTTGCTGATTGCCATGGTCCAGCCGTGATCGTTCTCAACACCCTGCATGATGAGTTGACTATCGGTCGATTGGAAATTTTTGAATGGTGAATCTGCGGTTTTACCTCCATCGTAATCCGCATGGATGCTTTTCTTCTTGAAATTCACCGTCAGAAATTCAGGCATATCAAAGGTTCGTGCCTGACCCTTTGCACATGTAACACCATCAACACATGCCGTGATATCGAAGGTGGCGCAAATCAGGTTTGATGAGCCATCAAACTTCGATGCGGCATTCGCCGTGGCTGATATAAAAAGCATGAGGCAAAGCACTGCGGCAGCGTTTAGTCTCTTTTGCATGGTTTTCATGGTCAATAAGTTCCTTATATTTTTTGTCGATACGGGGTTAATAAATTGCGGACAGAATGCAGTTAACAGATGCATGGTATAGATTTTTTTCTCAATATAAAAGCACTTAATTCGCAGTTCACTACGCAAAGAGCCTCACTCTCGGGGGAGAAAAGATATCTGTGTGTTTTGTAGCTCTCCCCGCTGGATTCTCAGATCGGAACAGGAGTATGAGAAGGGCTATACTTAGCAACGCCGCTAATGCTGTTCGATTACAACACGGGACATTGAGCCACGAAAGTCGCCTGTCAAATCAGATCGTCTTGTCAACCTGGTTGAGCAAGGTGTCGACCTGGCCATCCGCATCACGGACCTCAAGGATTCAACCCTACGGGCGCGTCGCATTTGCCCGATTCGCCTGGTGCTGTGCATGAGCCCGGCATACCTGGACGAACGAGGCACACCGCAGTCACCTGAAGATCTCAAGTCCCACGAATTCCTGGTCTATGATATCCGCGGCGGCACGGCGATCAGGATGCAAGACGAACATGGTAATGAACGTAATCCGGTCATTTTAAACAGTTCAATCAGGCACCGGTTCACAAATGATTGGAACTGAGAAAACTACTACAATTTGTCCCTTTAATCCGTCAATGGTCATCTCTAAAACAAGATATGAGTTTACTTAATAATCCAGTTTGTTCACCCGCGGTCCTGAATACTGGATTTAGGGTAGGCGAAAGTCCATAATTCAAGGGAATGGTCTTCTGAATGTTAAAATAAATTGGCGACGAATTTATGCTTGATTTGATTGCTATGAAAAAACTGACGCCTGGTTTACTCCTGCTTTTCATGCTGGCCGGTTGCGCTAATTACGGCACCCCGAAAAATATCGAAATCCCGGATCCGCGTGAGGCGGAAATATATTCACTCTATGACTGGCGTAAAGCACACAGCGACAATGATATCAGGTTCATACTGACGTTTTCCGGTGGTGGCACACGGGCCGCGGCACTGTCTTATGGCGTGATGCAGGAATTGCGTGAAACCAATATCAATTATGAGGGCCGTCCGCAGAGGCTGCTGGATGAAGTTGATTATATCAGCTCGGTTTCAGGCGGGAGCTTCACCTCTGCCTATTACGGTCTTCATGGTGATGGTATTTTTGAAAGTTATGAAGAGGAATTCTTAAAATTCAATCTTCAAAAACACCTGGCCCTGAGGGCCCTGAATCCATTCCTTTGGTTCAGCAAGAATGGCCGCACCGAGTCAGCAATCAAGTACTACCAGAAGTTCCTGTTTCACGATGCCACGTTTGCGGACATGATCCGGCCGGATCGCCCGATGATTATCATCAACACCTCGGACCTGGCCTATGGTATTCGCTTTTCATTCATACAGGAATATTTTGACCTGCTATGTTCCGAACTATCCGCCTACCCTGTCGCCGACGCAGTCGCCGCTTCCTCTGCCGTGCCAGTCCTTTTTAACCCGGTCGTGGTGGCGAATTACGATACCTGTAGTGATATGCAGTTACTCGGAACAACGCGCCTGCATAGCACCGCGGAAATGTATGGGGGGCAAAACCTGCCCGTGCTGCTTTCCCAACTGGAAACCTATGGTCAAAAGGATAAACGCAAGTTTGTTCATTTCGTCGATGGAGGCATCACCGATAACCTCGGACTGCGTGCAGTTTCTGACATCCTGGCGATATCAGGCGGACCTGAGCTTGTCATTGAAAGAAATGAAAAGCCGCCACGGCATGTTGTGGTTCTGATGGTTAATGCGGCAACGGAAACCAATGAGGACATGGATTTGAGCAACAAGGAACCATCTGCGTTTGGCGTAGTTGGCGCTGTCACCAACCTGCAACTTTCACGCTATGATACCGACAGCATGCTTTTGAACAGGGAAGTAGTAGAAAAATGGGCGACGGAGCTGTCTACACCTGAGCAAGCTGTAAAAACACATTTCATCAATGTCAGTATTCAAAAAATCAAGCACCCGGAAGCCCTGGAATTCTTCAACGCCATACCTACCAGTTTTGCGCTTAGAGATGAGCAGGTTGATAAATTGATAGAAGTCGGCCGTAAACTATTAAGGGATGACCCTGGGTTTCAACAGTTACTGGTTGACCTGAACAACGAGTAAGCCTGAGTGTGGTATTCGACATCAGGATCCGATACGAGCAGAATCCACGTGCACCCTGGTGTCACGAAAATCTTCTTCGGGTGTCGCAGCTGTTTTGTCTTACCCTAAATTACTGTTTCGGATAACCCGGCGGTACACGATAGAACGAGTAGCCAAGGTCCTCCAGTGGGCGCCCAGGGTCATCGGCATCAAGATCATCACGCAGCATCAATATCAAGTCCGAACTGACTGTAGGGGCATTGCGAAAATAACTATGACCAAACTTGTCTGCATCGGAGTCCGATTTATCACTGCCGGACATGAAATTTATGATGGAAAAATTGGAATTTCCACGTTCGAGGGCTACCTTAGCTTCCGGTGTCAGGTTTTCAACCTTCAGGTTGCCAATACGGCCTTTGGGGCTGGCAAACAGCCTGTTGGACCAGCCAATCGCCCTGTCCGCAGGAGAGGTGTAAATCGTGAACCGGTCTGCGCTCCAGGCAATGAAGTCGCCGATAAGGCGCTGTGCGGCAACCTGTGCATCAAGATCGGGCGCCGCCAGGACGATGTTGTGAAGCTTGTATTCCTTGCGTGGGTTGAGGCCTTTCGCCCGGGCTTCGATCGTTAGCTCTCGCACGGCGGTTACCACCACATCGGTACCCCTGCTATGTCCGATGACGTTGAGCTTTTCCACTTCCGGGAAGCCGGCAATCAACTCGAGCAGCTGCCGCAAATGATATACCGTAAACTCACTTGACTCACGATCATAGGTATAACCGAAAAGCCCGGGGTATCCGGCAGGCCAGGTGTAGACCAGGGGAACACCGATACGCCCCAGAAAGTGCCACAATTCGGCCATGGCAAAAGCGGCATCATTGAAATCATTGTGAAAACCGTGCACAAAAACGAAGACTTCCTTGCGTTGTGTCAGCGCTAGTTGCTGTACCAGCACCTCGCGAAAGACCTCTATTGCTGCATCCCTTTTTGCAACAAATTCCGGGTCTTCAACGATAACGCCATCGACCTCGGTGTAAGGAATAGGTGAGTTCGGGCCACGTGTAATTTCGGTCAATTCGCCTACTTTCATCGGAACGTCTTTGAGGCGCTTACCGGCGCGACTGGCTGCGAGTAATTCTTCCCAGGTGATTTCTTCACCCAGGTCGACCACCGTGCTTCCGAATGCCAGCGAAGGCGAACGCTTATAACCGTAGATCAGCTTTCCGTTCTCGTCTCTTTCAGGCTCGCGGTCTGTCACGTAGAACAATGGTACCTCGGTGCTTTTTAATTCAGCCGGAAGACCCGTGAATGCCGGGTGGGTTTCATCGCCAACGTAGGTGTTGGGGGTAGGCATCAGTACGCGTTTACCGCTGCAGGCTGACAATACAAGGATGAGTGCAAAAACGAGCCATGTGCGAAACTGATACGATTTCATTAGATTACTCCCTTGTCCGCTTTGCGGTATCGCTCAAATGATGCAGCATTAGTGGCGTCAACCTTATATTTCAATCAGTTAGAATGTTTTTCCTCTTTTTTTCCTCTTAAATTCGAGGCCAGTACTGCGAGGTCATG